>Ga0307516_10001149_pt1 | contig 37027 bp, 30 predicted proteins | sample 19_EM_MG_FD_203310 | JGI IMG/M metagenome (GOLD analysis project Ga0307516, IMG submission 203310) | Populus trichocarpa ectomycorrhiza microbial communities from riparian zone in the Pacific Northwest, United States - 19_EM | ecosystem: Host-associated > Plants > Roots > Unclassified | place... | reverse complement strand
TCTCACGACTTCGCCGCCTTCGACCATGCCTGCCTTGACGGCCGTCCCTCCGAAATCGACTCCAATGAGCATCTTTGGCTAGCATCAGCCTAGACGAGCCATGAGCCCGGTCAAGGGTGTGGTAGCGTTAGCGATTCCGGAGACTTCGAGACTTGGAAAAGCTCTCTGCTTGTACGCTCAATATCTGGAACAAATCAGGACCGTGGGCGGAACGGTTACCGCTGCTGCGCAAGCAGCTGACGGACATTTCGCCAGACGTGCTCGGGCTGCAAGAAGTGCTCAGGTTGATCCCTGACGAGAGGCAGCCGCCCGAACCGTCGCCGACCAATGATCAGGCGAGCGAGATCGCCGCGGGGCTCGGCTACAACGTCGCCTACGGCGTGGCCGCCGACTATGCCGGCGGCTTGAAGTTCGGCAACGCGATTTTGACGCGTTACAAAATTTTGGACAGTCGCACCTTTCGGTTGCCGGGCGCGGACAGCGGCGAGACGCGCTCGCTTTTGTATGCGCTGCTCGAGACGCCCTGGGGCAGGCTGCCGGTGTTCGTGACGCACCTGAACTGGAAGCTGCATCACGGCAGCGTGCGCGTGCGACAACTGGTGTACGTCGCCGAGCGGATTTTCGTGCTCGCGCCGGTGGAGGCGGATTTTCTGCCGCCAATCTTGATGGGTGATTTCAACGCCGCGCCCAGCTCCGACGAGATCCGCTATCTGCGCGGCGAGCATGCCATCGACGGCCGCAGCCTTTATTTCGCCGATGCCTGGGACTACGCGGAGCCCGCCAGCCCCGGTTACACCTACGCGCGTGACAACGCCTACGCGCTGAAGAACGGCGAGCCGAACCGGCGCATCGACTACATTTTCGCGCGCGGCCCCGACAAGCAGATGCGCGGCCAGCCCAGCAACGTGCGGCTGGCGTTCACGGAGAGCGTGGCGGGTAGTGAAGGAGCCGTTTGGGCATCGGATCACTACGGCGTGGCTTGCGATCTGAGCATGTCGCCAAAGTAGCTCAAGGCAGACCCGGCACGGTCATCACGGCGGTTTTGGCGTTGGTGTCGCCGCCGACCATGATCAGGGTTTTGCCGTCGGGGCCGCCGTAGGCGGAGTTGGTGGCGTTGTTGGTGATGTTGCCGGCGCAATCGACGGCGATGCCGTCGCCACCCGGCGTCTGGCCGCCTTTTTGGCCCGGTAGGCCAGCGGCGTCGAGCGGCCAGGTGCCCATGCCGACCACGTACAGCTTGGTTTCGTCGGGCGACAGGGCAACGCCGTTGGGTCCGCCCATTTGAATGACCGAGGTGACCCCGAAAGGATCGATACGCACGAGCGCGCTGCCCAAGCCCACCGGGCGATTGCCGAGCTCGTAGGTGGTGTTCGAAAAATAAACGTTGCCGTCGCTGCGCGCGATGAGGTCGTTCGGTGCGTCGAGCAATTTGCCGCCGACCATGCTGGCAACGACGCGACCCACCTTCGTGGTCACGTCGTACTCCATGACCGCGCGCGGCCCATGGCAGGCGCCGATCAAGTTGCCAGAAGGACTCACGCCCAAGCCGTTACAGCCGACGTCGTGCAGCCACACTTCGCAGGTGCCGCCGATGGTGTACTTGATGATGTCGCCACCGAGATTGCTGCTGTGGATGAAGTTGGAGAAGAAGAACGCGTTCTGACTCGCGATCCAGGTGGGGCCTTCGTTGTAGTTGTAGGCGTAGGGGAAGCCGACGCAGATGTCGGTCTGCTGGCTCATGCTCTGCGCGGGGAACGGCCCAGGAGGACAAGTCCATTGCTTCTTGGGGCCGCCCGGTCCCCAAAACGACGCGCCGCCTGAGCCGCCTCCGGCGCCAGCGCTGCCGCCTGCGCTCGTCCCGCCAGTGCCGCCCATGTTGGTGCCGCCCATCGCGCTTCCAGCCGACCCGGCCGCGCCCGCGCTACCGCCCGTGCCAGCGGTGCCGCCGGTGCCGCCCGTCCCACTGCCCCCGATCGCCGCGCTGCCAGCGCCGCCAGTCGTCGAGCTACCAGCGGTGCTGCCGCCCGTGGCAGTCCCGGCAGTCGTCGCGGCTCCGGCGAGCCCGCCGGCCCCCGAGGAGCCGCCGATGGGGGGGGTGGTTCCGGTTTTGACGTCGTCGACGCCGGAGCAAGCCGTGAGACCAACAATCAAAGCCGAAAGAGCGACCGAAGAGGATGAAGAGCTGCGCACTTTACTCCCGATGTCCGGTTACGCCCGGGCCCATCCTCATTTCATGCCCGCGGCGCGCCCGCAACGATTTCGGTAAAGCAACCATGGAAAGTGCCCAGCTTGCCACCCTGGCTAGAGCGACAAACGGTTTGCTGGGTCAACGAAGTTGACGAGTTAGCAACTTCAAGCGTCGCCGCGTGGGGGGAGGCTCAGCCGAATTCACTTCGGCTGAGGGGGGCGGCGCGTGCCGCCCCCACCATGAAAGGCCTAGAACGCAGCGGCTGCAAACTGATCGGCGTTCTAGGTCGCCAGCACGCTGCGAATGCGGATGACCCCTTCGACGTTCGGGCGCACGCGGGCCTGGCAGGCGAGCCGACCCTTGCCACCGAGCAGCGGCAGCAGATCGCGCTCGGCTTCGTTTTGCGGCTCGAGCAAGTCTTCGCCCTCGAGCACCTCGACCTGGCAGGTGCCGCAGCTGGCCGAGCGGCACGAGAACGGAATTGGCGCGAAGTGGTGATCGCAGATGTCGACGATCTCGCCGCCTTCCGGGACCTCGATGCGCTTCTCTGCACCGAAGCGATTGGCGACGAACACCAACGTAGCCATGCTAGCCGCTGGAACATAGCATCACCCGCGGCTTCGGGGCGTAGGGCTTCGCCCCGGCGGCGCAATGTGTTTTGCTTGGCGCTGAAGGAAGAATGAGCACGCCCCCGCCTCGAAACGTCGGGGCCCCGACCCCTACCGAAGACGACCCCTTCGGCTGGGTCGGCGCCACCGTCGACGGCAAGTACCGCGTCGACGAGGTCGTGGGGCACGGCGGCTTCGGCATCGTGTACCGCGCTCATCACCTGGGGTTCGAAGAGAAGGTGGCGCTCAAGTGCCTGAAGCTGCCCAAGGAGCTGCAGGGCGGCGATCGTGATCGCTTCCGTGACAGCTTGGTGGCCGAGGGTCGGCTGCTGCTCCAATTGTCGCGGGCGACGACCGGCGTCGTGCAGGCGCTGGACGTGGGCGCGGTGGTTTCTCCGAGCAAGATCTGGACGCCGTATTTGGTGCTCGAATGGCTGGAAGGCACGCCGCTCGATCGCGATTTGCTGCAGCGACGGCAACGCGGCGAAGGCGGCCGCACGCTGGCCGAAGCGCTCGAGCTGCTCGACGGCCCAGCGCGCGCGCTGGGCGTCGCGCACGGCATGGGCATCGCGCACCGCGACATCAAGCCCGCCAACATGTTCTTGGTCGAGCTGGCCGGGCGGCGCACGGTCAAGGTCTTGGATTTCGGCATCGCCAAGGTGCTGGCCGAGTCGGACAGCGTCACGCGCGCGTTCGAAGAGACGGGCGGCACCGTGCAGGCGTTTACGGCCCGCTACGGTGCCCCCGAGCAATTCAGTCGGCGTTTCGGCGCCACCGGGCCGTGGACCGACGTGTTCGCGCTCGGGCTGGTATTCGTCGAGGTCGTGCTGGGCGCGCCGGCGCTCGACGGCACCGACGCCGCGCAGCTGTTCGTGGCCGCGACGGACCGGCTGATTCGACCGACGCTGCGCGGTCGCGGCTTCGATCCGGGCGACGCCGTCGAAGCAGTGCTGGCCACCGCGCTGTCCGTCGATCCGCGCGAGCGTTACCCCAACACGGCCGCTTTCTGGGACGCGCTCGCGTCGGCTGCCAAAAACGAGCCGGCGCGGCTCAGCGTGCGGCCGCCAAAGTTCGACGATGCGCGGCCGACCCGAGAAATCGGCGGCGGCAATGCCGGCGCCGAGCCGTTTTCGATGAGCGGCGGTTATCCGTCGGGGCCGCGCGGCGACGCGCGCGAAGCGCCGAGCTCAGCATCGACCCGCGACGCCGCCAGCTCGCCGACCGAGCTCAGCTCGAGCCAGGGCGTTCGCCGCTTCGATACCGAGTCGCGCTCGCGGCCACCCAAGCGCAGCAAGTTCGTCAGCTTGCTGGGGGTGGCGTTGCTCGCGGGCGGCGCCGCGCTCGCGGTGGTGATGTTTTTAGGCCCCAAACCAGAGCAGGTCGGGCTCGGTACCCCGAGCGTGTCCGCGCCCGAGCCAGTGAAAGACGCGCTCACTCTGCCCGCGACGGCGACGGCGCCGCCCGTGCCACTGCCGTCAACGCCGACGACGGGCGTGCCGAGCGCCAGCCCACAAGCAGTCGTGAGCGCGCCGGCAACCGCGCCGAGCGTTTCGGTGGCGTCACCGCTACCCGCAGCTCCGGCGATCGCGGTCGGCGTGCCATGGCCGGGCGCACAATTTCGGCAAGTGGCGGCAGGCGCGCTCGAGAACGGCGGCCCCTGGCTCGACGGCTTCCGCGTCGTGCGCCGGCCCGACGCGGCCCCCACCCTCGATCGCGCCTTTCGCGCCTGCACCGAAATTGGCCTAGCCTTGTGCACCGACTCCCAATGGCAGCTCGCCTGCTCTTCGTTCGGAGAAATCGCCAAAGATCACGCGCTGACCGACAGCCTCGAGCCGGGCGGCGCGGTCGAGCGCGGCGGCGCTAGCTGCAACGACAAAAAGCTGGTTCCGCCGCTCAACGCGGGCGGCCAAGAGCTGGGCCTGTGCTGCGAGCGCAGCATCGGCATGAGCAGCAAAAATCTCCAGAAACAGTTCTTGTCGTCGACTGCGAGCGTGCTCAAGAAGCTGGAAAACGCGCTCAATCAGCACGATGTCGGAGCCCTGACCGATCTGTTCGACGACAAAGTGAAGCTCGACGGCGCCGAGCGCAGCAAAGCCAGCGTGCTCGGCCTCTTCGCTCAAACCTTCAAGGCCACCCCGGACCTGATCGTCACCCACGAGAGCTGCGACGTCAGCGTGCAGGCGAACAAAATCGTCAAACACTCCAAGCGCGGTCGCAAGGTGAGCACCAGCACCAGCTACGAAACCACGTCGTGGACGGCCGCGTGCAAACAGATGCGCCACCAGCGCGGTGAAGCAACGCTGGCCAGCGCCGAGTACGTCTTCAGCCCCGCTAGCAAGCTGCGCAGCTTGTCGGCCAAGAACGCCAGCGAGTGAGCGAGCGCGTAAGGCGAACCTTGACGCCTGCCGACGAAGCGCTTGGTTTTGTGGAGCAAAGCGGCTTGGCGCATTTGCGTCGTGCAGTGCCCGCGTCTACCGCGCTAGGCTGGCTCGGTCGTCTTGGTGAAGCGTGGCTTGGCGGATTGGGCTCGGTGTGCGGCGCTGGCGGGCGCGCTGGGGCTCGCTCCGGCGTCATTGTCGGCCGCGGAGCCTGAACGCAAACCGGAGCCGAGCTGGGTCAAGCGCATCGCGCCCGACTTCGAAGTCCTACGCCCGAGCGAGCGCGAGCGCGACGCCTTCACTCTGCTGTCGGATTCGCGTGTGCGGCTCGATGCCAGTCGTTACGAGCGCTACGAGCGGCGCGTGCGGCGCGCGCTGACCCCGAGCGGCGTCGAGCGCTTGGCCGAGCTACTCGTCGATTTCGAACCAGAGCACGAAAAGCTCGTGCTGCATCGCATCGAGCTGCGTCGTGGCGGTCAAGTGCTGGATCAGACGCGCAGCGCTCGTGTCCGCTTGGTGGCGCAGGAATCCGAGCTCGAACGCCGCATGTACAACGGCGACGTCACGGCGTTCATCGTGCTCTCCGACGTGCGCGCTGGCGACGTGATCGATCTGTCGTATTCGATCGTGGGCAACGCACCGATTCTGGGCGGTCGCTACGCCGGAGATTTCGAGCTCGACGGTCGCGACAGCGTGCGGCAGCGCCACATCGAGGTGAGCGGCCAAGGCGACCGACCGGAGCTCCACGGCAAAGTGCTCGGCGCCGCGCCGAGCGGCCACAGCCAACGAGAAATCGGCCCCGCCTGGGCCGATTTACAAGACCTCGAGCCGCGCCCCGACGAAGATCGCGTGCCAGCGGCGTACGCGCCGGCCTGGCTCGATGTCAGCGAGTTTGGCAGCTGGCAGGAGGTCGCAACCTGGGCCGCTCGGCTCTACCCGGTGCTGCCACCCTCGCGCGAGCTCGCCGAGCAAGCCGCCGCGTTGGCCGGCCAGAGCAGCGACCCAGCCGAGGTGGCCCTGAAGATTCTGCGCTTCGTGCAAGACGACGTGCGTTACCTCGCCATCAACAACGAAGGTCACGCTCTGAGCCCGCACCCGCCGAAGATGGTGCTGAGTCAGCGCTTCGGCGACTGTAAAGACAAGACTTACTTACTTTTGCACCTGCTGAGAGCCCGCGGCATCGAGGCGCTACCCATGCTCGTGCACAGCGTCGAAAAGACCTATCTGCTCAGCCACGAGCCATCGCCTTACGCCTTCGACCACGTGATCTTGCGCGCGACGATCGCCGGCAAAGCACACTACCTCGACGCCACGTACGCCCAGCAGGGCGGTACGTTGGCGACGCAAGTCGCGCCGGACTTCGGCTACGGGCTGGTGCTTTCGCCCGACACCACCGGGCTCGAGGCGATCCCGACGACCGCCGCCAGCGCACCCGAGGAACGCAGTGAAACGACCGTCTCGGTCGCGTCGGACGGCGCGGCGGCGCTCGACGTCACGACCACCTTCTTGCGCGGCCGCGCGGACGACATGCGCGACGAGCTGGCCAGCAAGCCGCTCAAGGACATTGGCGAGCGCTACACCAACTACTACCAGAGCGAGTTCCCAGACGTAGAAGTGGCGCAGCCGATCGAGATGACCGACGAGCGCCTCGACAATCGCGTCACCGTTCGCGAGCACTATCGCGTCCCGAAGTTCTGGCGCGACGGCGAGCGGTCGCTCTACACCGAGGCGACCGACGGCTACTTGAAGCAGCCTCATGTGGTGCGTCGCACGCGGCCGCTCTCGCTATCTTTCCCGGTTTGGATTGAAGACGTGTTCGTCGTCAATCTACCGTTTCGGAGCAGCGTCGAGAGTCGCAACGATGTCAGCACGGATGGCATCATCAAGTTCAGCCGTGACATTCACAACACGGGCGCGCAGCTGCTGACGACCTTCGAGTACAAGAGCTTCGCGGGCACGGTTCCGCTGGAAAAAATGGCGGAGCATTTGGCCGCACTGCAGCGCGCGCGCGATTGCAACACGGTTACGTTCAGCGACGAGAGCGCCGACGCGGTCGCTGCACCGGCGCGGCGACCAGCACGTACCGCCCCCACGTCACTCAAGTCGCTTTGGGTCCTGGGCAGCCTCGCGCTAGCCTTGATGCTGTGGCCTGCCGGGCGCAGCCTCGGCGGCCTGCTGCGTCGGCGCCGGATCAAGCGCCTGCAGCGAGCCCACCAAGGCGAGACGCCAGCTCACCCTGCCAATGTCAGCAGCTTGAAGGTGGCTGAAGCTGCCCTGACGAGACTGGCCTGCGACTGCGGCCGCGAGCTAACCGAAGCCTCCGTAGAGTGGAGCTCGCTCCGCTATCACGGGGCGGCCCTGCAGGCCGGGCGCGTGCTGTGCCCTGCCTGCGGCGAGGCCTTGCGTCGCTATTTCAAGCTCGAAAAGACCGAGCCGTAGCCTCGCGAAAGGCCGCTCGCTGCGGGTCAGCGCCTCGGCTACTTCGTCCAGGTCACTTCGTCGTGGGCAGCGTCGGCGGCCGCGCCGGCGCTAGCCTTGATCAGGTTGGCGCCGGTGACCCAGGGCACGTTGGTCCACACGAACAGGTGATCGGCGGCGCTCTTGTCGCCCAGCGAAGTGCCGTTGAGGCTGAGCGTGACGGTTGGTTGATTGGAGTAGACGCGCACCGTGCTGCCCGCCGCGGGCAGACCCGCGAAGCGCCTGCTGGTGATGTACACGAAGGCCTGACTCGACCAGTTCGCCTTGTAGAAGTAGAACGCATCCTTCTTGGTGGTGTGGTCGAAGCCGACTAGGCCCTTGTCGTTCAAGCCCGGCGTGTCGCCTTCGCTGCGCGTGTCGCTCGCAAAGTCGAACAGCGCCCACACCAGCTTGCCCCACAAGAAGGGGCGCGCCTGCATCTGCGCCCAGGTCTGCTCGTGATAGTACGACTGGTACTCTTCGGTGTGCGCCGTCGCGGTGTGGTCCGCGCCCGTGTCGGCGGCTGCGGCGTTCAGTGCGTGCTCGCTGATGGCTGCGCCCGCACCGAACTCGGTCACGCCCAAGGGGGCTGTCGCGTGCCGCTGGTGCATGCCGTCTGCCCAGGCCGCAAAATCTGCAACTTTGCCGCCGTACCAGCCGAAGTATTTGTTGAAGCCGTGGGCGTCGCCGTGAAAATCGGCCGGGCCGTCGTCACTGCCGCCAGCCGCCGCGTAGCCCGCGAGGCGTGACGGGTCTTCGGCCTTCACGTCGCCGGCGAGCTTGGCCAAAAGCGCGTCTGGATCGGGACCTGTGCGCAGCAGCGTCTCGTTGCCGTAGCTCCAGAACGCGATCGACGGGTGGTTGTAGTTCTGCCGAATCTCGTCGACCAGCTGCTGCTCGGCGTTGGCTGCGAACTCGGGCGTGTCGTTGATGCGATTGACGAGCGGCATCTCGGCCCACACCACGGTGCCCAAACGATCGGCGACGTCGTAGGTGTGCTGCGCGTGCTGGTAGTGCGCGAGCCGCACGAAGGTCGCGCCCAGCTCTTTGATGACCGCAAAGTCGGCGTCGGTGTCGGCGTCGCTGATGGCCCAGCCTTTGTCCTTGTGATCTTGATGCTTGTTCACGCCATGCAAATCCAGGTACTGGCCGTTCAGGTGAAAGCCGGTCACCGGATCGAGACTGACGCTGCGCACCCCGAGCGGCTGCGTCACCGAGTCCGTGAGCATGCCGTTTTGGCGCAGCTCGACCCGCACCGTGTACAGATAGGGATCTGCCAGGCCATTCCACAGGTGCGGCGTAGCAAGCTTGCCGCTCAGCACCGCATCGGCAACACCTGCAGCCGGGACGTCGGCCATGGCGCTCAATGTCTGCACGCTGGCACCAGCGGAGTCCATGATCAGCGCCGTCACGTCCGCCTTGGCGGCAGCCGCAAGCTGGTTAGAAAGCTTGACCGTGATCGATAGGTCGACGCTGGCCGCGCTCAGGTTGGCTTGCTTGATGTACACGCCAGGCGAGGCGTGGTCGAGCAGACTCACCGACAGCGGCGCCGCGGCGATCAAGTGCACCGGCCGATACAAACCACCATAAAACGTGAAATCCGCGGTGAGCGGCGGCACGTTGGCGGTCGGGCTGTTCGGAATCAGCACGTGAGCGTCGGTGGCGCCCTGCTGATTGTTCACTTTGACCGCGAGCACGTTGTCCTGGCCCGGCTTCAAGCTGTCGGTCACGTCGAAACGAAACGTCGCGAAGCCGCCCGCGTGCGTACCGAGGCTCGCTCCGTTCAGCCAAACGTCGGTGATGATGTTCGAGCCGTCGAACTGCAAATAGAGCCGTTTGCCGACCAGTGCCGCGTCCGGGGTGACGTGTTTTCGGTACCAGCCGACGCCGCGGTAATAAGGCGTGGCGGGGCCGTCTTGTCCGTCTTGGGGTTTGAAGCAGTGTGGAAGCGCGACGTCTTGCCAAGCTCCGTCGGCGAACGCCGCTTGCTCGGCGCCGGCCGCATCACCCAAATTGAACTTCCACGCATCGTCGAGCAGCGTGTCGACGCGCACGTCTGTGGCCCCATTGCTGCCCGCCGCACCAGCCATGGCCATGCCGCCCGCTCCGCCGCCACTCGTCGCGCCGCCACTCGTCGCGCCGCCGCTCATCACGCCGCCGCTCGCTGCTGCACCGCCGCTCGTACCGCCGCTGCCACTGGTCACGCCAGCTGAGCCCGCCGAAGCTCCGCCCGAGGTCGTTCCCGAAGCCGACTGGCCTCCGCTCGCCGAGCCTGCGGTGGCGCTGGGTGTGGCGCCCGAGCCCGAGCCCCCGCAACCGGCCGCGACCTGCAAGCAAGCAGCGGCGAGCAGTGAGCCAACTAGTCTGAAGCCTGTTCTGTCCACCAGCGATCCATACGGCGTCGCGCGGCGCGCGCGACACAAATTCCTTGCGCAAAGCCGCTTGGCGCGGCTGAAACCGCCAGGGTTCGTGGCGGTTTCTTCTCGCCCGCAGCCGTCGCTCGATGGTGCTCCGATTCGTATGACCGAAATGTCAGGGTCGGCAGCGCTGTCGAAACAGGGAGTCCGCTAAATCGTGCTGAGGCACGGGCTGTGCAGTCCTCGTGGCCCGATGAGGGTTTTCGCAGGGTTGTGTGGTGGGGTGTTATCGATGACGGCGGTGAGCGCGCGAGCTCAGGGTGCAAGCGCGGTGTCCGACACGGAGCTCGCCGAGCGTTCGGAGCGAGCGCATGTCCCAGGTCAGCGCAGCTTCGTCGAGCTGAACGCGCTCGCGGGAATGTTCACGGGGCTGCGCTTGAAGGGCATCGTCCATCCCACACAGTCCTTGGGCCTGGCGTTCGAAGGCTTGGAAGGTGCGCGGTTCCTTACCGCCGATGGCAGCGTGGCTCGCACCGAGCGCGGCGGGGGCGCGCGAGCTGAATTTTGCGTTTCGAGCTTGCGGCGCGACGCTGCGATCCTCGCCCCAGGCCTGGACCTCATGTACCAGCCCCGCATTGCGCCCAGCACGTCATGGCTCGGGCTGTTCGACGACAAGGGCCGCGATCGCGCGCTCCTACTCGAGACGAACGTAGACTTCATGATCTTGCATGAGTTTGCCGAGCACGCCGCCGTGCTCTTGGGGTTCCGCGGTGGCGCCGTGGTCAGCCTCAAAGGCCACGACGACTCCGGCAAGAGCCTGGCCGGCGCGACGCGCGCCGACGGGGCGCTTTACGTCGGAGCTCGGTTCTAGCCCGGCCTGCTGAATCACCGCCAGAATCCGCGCAATTTTCGACGCCTGCTGTCTGATCAACGGCTTGGCCGTCGGCGGACACATGAGGGGGCATGTCTCTTCGACTGCCGGGGCGAGGGTCGTCCGTTGCTCTGCTCGGCTGGTGGGCCCTATGCAGCTGGGCGGTGCTGGCCTGCGGAGAGGTCAGCAAAAAGGGCGAAAGTAGCGTGACGTCGCAACCCAGCGGAGGAGCGGCAGCGAGCGGTAGCAGCGGGGACGGCGCGAGGCCGGCTTTCAGCGCAGGCAGCGGCGGAGTGGGCGGCGAGGTGCTGTCCGCCGCCACGGCGGGTAGGGGCGGTAACACCGCCGCGGCTGGCGCGTACGGCCTGGCGGGTGGCGGCAGCGGCCTCACCGGCGGCGGTCACTTCACGGGCGGCGAGGGAGAGGGCGGCGCCGAGTCAATCCCGCCAGCGCCGCAGCCCTACCGCGCGCTCGCCGTTTCGGTGACGCTGATGCACTTTTGCGTGCTGCTCGACGACCACAACATCAAATGTTGGGGCGACAACCTCTACGGGCAACTAGGCCAGGAGAATGCAGTGTGGGGGCACGTGAGCGAGCCCCAAAAGCTGGTCAATCTGGGCGCGGGGCGCACGGTCCAATCCGTTTCGGTGGGGCGGCACGCCAGCTGCGCGCTCTTGGACAACGGGGCAGTCAAGTGCTGGGGCTTCGCTCCGCAAGTCGGCCTGAACGCTGCCGACGCCGTGGGCGACGAACCGGGCGAGATGGGCGACAACCTGCCGGCGCTCGACTTGGGCGCTGGGCGCACCGCAAAACAGCTCTCGCTCGGCAGCATCACCGGCTGCGCCGTGCTCGACGACGGCAACGTGCGCTGTTGGGACCTGACATTGCATGACACGTTCGCCGTCAAAGGCCCGCCCATCGTCGAGCTCGCCGCCGGCAACTTTCCGATAGCTCGCTTCGCCGACGGCACGTTGGGCCAAGCAGACGTGAGCGAGCGAGTTACGTTGCCCCAGGGTGCTCATGCGCTGCAGCTGGCCGGCGAAGAGCGGCAAGTCTGCGCCGTAACGGACGACGGCTCGGTCACCTGCTCCGAGAGCTTCTGGCCCCCGCCGGCGCTCGATACTTCGTCGCTGGTCTCGATCGCGCTCTACAACGGCTACGGATTTTGCACGCTCGACGCAGCGGGCAAAGTCAAATGCCCCGCGGATCTGCGCAACACCGAAGTGTGGGCGGTGCCCGGAGCCCAGATGGACCCCTACGGCTTGATCGAGGTCAACCTCGGCGCCCCAGCGGTTGCTCTCAGCGGCGGCGGCGATCACTTCTTGTGCGCCTTGCTCGTGGGCGGCACGGTCAAATGCTTTGGTTACCCCGGCTATATCGACAGCTACCTCGTGGACGGCCAGCTCTTACCCGTGAATCTTGGCAGCCACTGAACGCTCCGTTCGGCGCGGCGCTTGCGGCTGCGCCAGAAGCGCGACGCGGCCAGCGTGCTACAAGGCGGGCGATGCTATCGATCGCCGCTCTCGCGTGCCCGCCGGCGGGGCCGCCAGACGCGGGCAGTAGCTCCGATTACCTCGACCGCTTGATGCGTCGCGATTGTTTCGAGGCGCTGTGGCCGCTGTTCGCCAAAGCCGAGCGACCTGCGAAAGAGTTGACCGAGAGCTATTCGGCGCTGGTCCATTTGCGCCCGTTCATGTTGGGACCGGGCCCGTACCGCGTGATCCACGTGGGTGACGGCGCGCATGCTCGAACCGGAGCCATGTTTTCTCTCAAGACGCCAACCGAGAACATCAGCGTCGACCCGCAGCTGAACCTGCCGCTCGTCGAGACCTGGCGCGAGCGTTTCGGTATTCGACGGCTGGACTGCCGCAAGGCGCGCATTCAAGACATTGCCGACGACCTGAACGCGCTGCCGCCGATGACCACCCTCGTGACGTTCGTGCACGCCCACGTGCCCGTAGACGACGTGCTTCGACAGCTACGCTGGGAGGTCGCCTTCACGCTGGCCTGCTGCCATCCGATCAGGCAGCTCAGTCGTTGTCACACGATCCGAAACAGCGGCTCCGACGCTAGCGTGTTGTCCAGCGCGCGGACCTATCAGGTGCTGGTCCGCGACTAGCAGCACTGCACAAGCTCGACCCGGCTCGGCGAGTAGGAGAAGCAGCCTGCGCTCGGGAAATTGGCCTATCGTGACGGCGCATGCCCTCGCGCCGGCTCTTGTATGGCCTGCTCTTGCTCGCGGTCCTGCCGCCCTTCGTGGGGCGGGCGTTGGGGTCGGGGCCGTTCGCGTTCGCGATGTTCACGCGCGTCGAGCGCTATCACCTCGAGGTGCGCGCCGCGCTGCCGGGCGGCTCGCGACGCTTTTCGTTGAGCGAGCTCGAGCCGCACCTGTCGCGGGATGCCCGCCGCGTGGTGTTGCCCGCGCAGGGTTACGGCTTCGGGCAGGAGCAGGTGCAGTTGCTGGAGCAAGCGCTGCCAGACATCGCACGCCTGGTGTGTGAGCTCGAGCCGGCGGCCAGCACGGTGTCGCTTCGGCTTTTCCACGCGCCCGTAACGCCGGCCAATTTGCGCGCGAGCAGTCGCTCGCCTTTGCTCAACATGCCCCACGAGGACGTGGCCGCTGCCTGCCATGCGCAATAGCCAGCGCGAGCTGTTCTCGGGCTCGGTTCGCCCGTGGGTATATCCGTGTCTGCGCATCGGATTTGCGCTGGTGTTCTTGATCCGCGAGACAAGCGTACTTTCGCCATTCGTTCCGCTCGAGCATCACCGCTGGGTTCACGGCCTCGATTTCTCCTGGAGCATCACCCGCCAGCCACACTTGGTTTCTCCGATGGTGATGGGGCTCGCGCTGGGTGCGGGGCTTTGCAACGCCCTCGGCTACCTGCGTATCGGCTTGGCCGTCGCATTGCTGCTCGGGGTGCGCTCACGCGCCAGCGCGGCGCTCCTGGCCCTAGTCAGCTACTGGTTGATGCTCTCGGACCGCTTCCAGTACCTGCATCACCTGCATCTACTGTTTTTGAGCATAGCCTGGCTTTCGCTTGGCCCGCTCGATGCGCGTTTCAGCGTCGAACGCTGGCTCCGCGGCGGGCCGACCACGGACCGTGCACCTGCCTGGCCGCTGGTGCTGCTGCAAGCGATGGTAATTTCCATTTACCTCGCCTCAGGCCTCGCCAAACTGAACCATGCGTGGCTCAGCGGCGAGACGCTGCAGACGCTCGAAATGCTGGGCGTGCTGCGCGGGCGCGCGTGGCTGTTCGCGCGAAATAGCCTTGGCTATGCGCCAGTTGCCTGCGCCGTGGCGCTCACCGAGCTGCTGCTGCCCATCTTGTTGGCGCGTCGCGTCACGCGGCGGCTCGGTGTGTTTTGCGGCTGGGCGCTGCACTTGGGCGTAAGCCTCAGCATGAACGTCTCGACGTTCGGAGTCGAAATGGCGCTGCTGCTGGTGGCATTCTTGGCCATTCGTGCGCCAGACACGGTGCTCGCGCGGACAATCGACCATCCTCCCTTGTCTTTACTCTGAACGCTCTGCACCATGTTGCTCATGGACCCGGGCGTGGTTGGGTTGGATCCTGAACGGCGCGCGCGCGTTGCCGACTATTGGTGGAGCCGCGCGCACGGGGAAATGACGTCGTGGGTCGGGTTCGGCCACGTGCTGGACGATCTGAAGCAAGAGCAAGCGCCCACGCCGCTCGTCGCGTTGGCGGAGCGCGCAGTCAAAGACGAATACCAGCACGCCATGTGGTGCCGCGACTGGGCCTTGCGCTTCGGTCACCCGGGGGGCGAGGTCAGGCCCCGCTCGCTCGGGCGCCTGGCGTTTGCGGGCGCCACTGACCGCGAAAATCGGCTACTGCGCATCGCGCTGTGCTGCTTCACCGAGACGGTCGGCTGCGTGATCTTGCGGCTGATCAGGCCAGTGCTGCGCCAGCCTGATTTGCTCGAGCTCAATCACCGTCACATGTCGGACGAGCTTCAGCACAGCCGCGTCGGGTGGGGCTACCTGGCCACGCTAGACGCCGAGCAGAAAGCGTTCTTGTCGGCTCGCCTGCCTGAGTTGTTTCGTCTTCTGGTTGTCACGTGCTGTGAGGGGACAGAGCAAGACGACGAAGCGCTCGTCCCCTACGGTTATTTTACGCCGCGTTTGCTGAAGGCCGCCCACGATGAAGCGCTGCGTGACCTCATCCTGCCCGGCCTCGACCATTTGGCGATCAAAAGGAACGCATGAGCCACGCTGACGAACAGTCTCCGCATCGCCTCTTCGCCGCGATCGTCTTGATGGGTACCGGCATGGCCGTCGGCTGCGGCGGAATCTCGGAAAATGGGCGCCAGGTAAGTGTGGGCGGTAGCAGCCCGCGCGTCAGCAGCGCCGGCAGCACCGGCAGCGGAGCCGCCGCCGGCACTGGCAGCGGAGCCGCCACCAGCACCGGCGGCTCGACGAACATGGTTATGCTCCCAATACTCGGTACGAGCGGGACGACAACGGGGCCCGAGCCCGTCGTGCCGGGCCCGTTCACGTGCCCACCAGAACAGTGGAGCTGCGCTAGCCAAGAATGCGACCGCTCCCACGGTGGCTGGATGCTCCCCGATGCCTGCGACTGTGATCCCCGGCGGCCGCTAAGGCCGAGTGACTGCGAGCCCGGTCAAGTGTTCGTTTGCCAGCAAGCCATGTCCACCAGCGACGGCCGGCCCTTCACCATGCCCGTGGCACTTTCGTGCAGTTGCGTAGAGAAGGCCATGTACTTCTGCACCACCGAATGCGACACCGCCTACGGTCACCGAGACCTGGACTGCCTCGGCAGCGAGGACGAGCTCAGCGCCCTGTGCGGCTGCGCCGTGATCTATCTGAAGTAGCGGCGGCCGGCGCACGCACGAGAGTTGCGACGGTAGCGAGCGGGCCAACAAGGGCGCACTACGTTCGAGCTCGGTTCTAAGCTATGAAGTGACGCTATGCGGGCAGTCGTGCAGCGAGTGACGGAAGCGCAAGTCAGCGTAGCGGGCGAAGTCACCGGCCAAATCGCCACCGGCTTGTGCGTGCTGGTCGGCGTCGGCAAAGACGATACCGAGAGCGAAGCGTCGGCGCTCGCCGACAAGGTCGTGAACCTGCGCATCTTCGAAGACGAGGCGGGCAAGATGAACAAAGGCCTGCTCGACGTCGCAGGCTCGCTGTTGGCGGTGTCGCAGTTCACGCTCTACGGCGATACCAGCCGCGGTCGCCGCCCGAGCTTCGTGCTGGCCATGGAGCCCGGCCGAGCCGAGGCGCTGTTCGAGAGCTTTTGTGCGGCTTGCCGAAATCTGGGAGCTCCGGTTGCCACTGGACGTTTTCGGACCCACATGTCGGTGTCACTCGTCAACGACGGCCCCGTCACAATCCTGCTCGACACCAATCGCGAAGCCGCCGCCGGCGCGCCCGCCAAAACCCCTGCACCTTGAAGGCTTCGACTAAGTCCGCGCCTGGCCCGCTGGCGCAAGCCCCCGCTCGGCTGCCCATTCCGGAGTGGGCGCGCCGGCTCGCCTTCCTGCTCGACAGTGCCATCCGAATTCCGGGCACCGAGCTACGCATCGGGCTCGATCCAATCCTGGGCGCGCTGTTGCCAGAGCTGGGCGACGCGCTCACGGCCGTGCTTTCGCTCACGCTCTTGGTCGTCGCGTACCGACAACGGGTGCCGACGCTGGTGCTCGTGCGCATGCTGATAAACATCGCAATCGACGCGCTTTTCGGGGCCATACCGGTGGTGGGCGACGCCTTCGACTTTGCCTTCAAGTCGAACGAAAAGAACCTCGCGCTGATCGAGCGGCACCGTGGCGACCCCACCCGGCGGGCAACCTGGGGCGACCGCATCGTGGTCTTCGGCGTCGTGCTGGTTTCGCTCGGCCTCGTGCTGCTGCCCATCGCGTGCGGCGTCGCCCTGCTGCGCTTCTTACTAAGCCATTCTCGCTAACCAAACAGCCAGGCGCCGCGCGCGCCTTTGATGTAGTCTCGGGTAAGGCGGATGCGGCAGAGCCTCGACGTGCGCGACGTCTTCTTGGGCCAGGTGCTAGAAAGCACCTTCCAGCCTGGCGTCTCTTATCGCCTGGAGCACAAGCTCGGAGAGGGAGCGACCGCGGTCGCGTACCTGGCGAAGCGCTCCGGTCCCGACGGCGAGTGGCCGGCGGTGATCAAGATCATCCAGCCGCACATCGTCAAAGACTCGAACGAGCGCGCGCTGACCATCATCAAAAAAGAGGCGGTGGCGCTCGGGCGCTTGAACGAGCGCGTGCCGCCCACGCCCTTCGTGGTGCGGCTGCTCGACACCGGCTCGCTCGTCTTCAAGCCCTTCGGCAAGGGCCTGGAGCTGCCGTGGATCGCGCTCGAATACGTGCACGGCGGGCTCGAAGGCACCACCTTGCACGAGCGCGTGCGCTATTCGGTGCGCGAAACCGGCTTCGCCTTCGACCCGATCCGCACGGCACGCATCGTCCAGGCTCTGGCCAAAGGCATGGACGAAATCCACGCCGTCGGCGTCGTGCATCGCGACGCGCATCCGGGCAACGTGCTGTGCTGCGGCGCGGGTGAAACCGAGATTTTCAAGATGTCGGACTTCGGCATCGCCCGGCCCATCGGTCTCAATGCGACCTTCGGTGGTGCCAGCGTTGGTACACCCGGCTACATGGCGCCCGAGCAGTACGACGAGCGCGGCACCGTCGGCCCGTTGAGCGACCTGTTCAGCCTGGGGGCGCTCGTGTTTTACGTGCTCACCGGCGAAAACTTGTTCGAAGGTCGCTCGGCGGCGGGCGCAATGAGCGCAGCCAAGTCGCCGCAGCGCCGCAGCCTGCTCGAGGTGCCGACGCTGGCGTTCGAGCTGCGCGAGCGCGAAGCCGCGTGCCTGGCGCTCGATCTGGCGATCGCGCGCGCCACCTCGATCAACCCGAAAGATCGCCCGCAGACCGGCAAGCTCTTCGCCGAAAGCCTGCTGCCCTGGCTCGGCGCCGAAGCGAACACCATGCGCCCCAGCCGCCGCTGGATGAGCAGCATGGAAGCCCTGCGCTCGCGCGAAATGGTGGTCGAAACCAACTGGACGGTGCGCCACCCGCCGGGCGACGATCGGCTGGTCACCAACGTGGCCTGGGATGCGTCGGGCAACGCGCTGGCCCTCACCACGCGCGGCCCCAGCTTCTGGGACGGCACGCGCTGGCTAGATTTACCCGCCAATGGCCTGCCGCCGCCCGACTCCATCCGCTTCGTCGAGCGGCTGGGCGCCGCGTCGTGGCTGATCGGGACCGAAGGCGCCAAGCTCTTCGAGTATTCGCGCGACGGCGGGCGCGAGCTCATCGCCGGGCCCGATCCGACGGTCGCTTTCTCGGCCGGCACGACCGAGCTCGACGACCTGGCCGTGATGATCGGCGAGCGGCGCGGTGAGCCGCCGATGCTGTTCACGCTGGTCGGCAAGCGCTGGCTCCGTCCTTTGCCGGTGACCGACGCCTCCATGCTGACCGGCGTGGCGCGCATCGACGACGAACGCTTTCTGGTCGTGGGCCGCGGCGCCGACGGCGAGGCGTTCGCGGCCGTGCATTGGCCCCTGCATTGGTCGCTGCAGCGGCTGCAGACGCCCAAGAGCCGCGCATTTCTCGCCTGCGCCTCGCGCCCCGAGCGCCGGCTCGTCGTGGCCGTCGGCACCGACGGCGTGCTGGTCGAAATCGAAGGCAACAACGTCAGCGCGCGCAGCGTGCCGACCGCCCCCGACATGGTGGCGATCGCGGTCGATACGCTCGGGCGGCAATGGGCGGCGGGGCGCGGTCGCGTCTACTCGAAGCGCAACCAGGGCGAATTTACCTGCGTTTGGGAGCACCAAGCCTGGCAGCCACCGTTCGTCGGCATCATGGCCGAGGTCGGCTCCATCGTCGCCGTGACCGTCGACGGCGCCGTGCTCGAATGCCGCAGCATGGTCATGGACAAAACCACGCCGGCGTTTTAGCCGCGACTCAACCATCGGGCCGCATCGAACCCGCGAAGAGCCCGTCGCGGAGCCCTCCCCGGCGTCGAAAAGCGCGTTCGCAAAGCTGAATGATTTCGCAGTGGCGGCCGCCGCGCCGGGGCCTGTCCGATTTCGGACGGAAAAGCTACGGCAATACGCCGTACCGCAGCTACGTCGCGAGCGCCTGCGCGACCAGCTGAAGGGCGTCGGGCAACTTGCGAAGGACGAGCTCTGCCGGCCACCGCAGGACCGTGATGCCCGCTGCTGCAAGCGCGCGGTCCCGGCGCTTGTCAGCACCGCGCTGGCGCGTGTGATGCGCGCCGTCCACTTCCACGACGAGCCGGACGCCCGGGGCGAAGAAGTCGACGATAAAGCCGTGCAGCACAACTTGTCGGCGGAACTGAACGCCGAGCTGGCAGCAGCGCTTGCCAGAGCACCTGTTCTGGCTTCGACGGAGCAATACACATGCGGTACGCTTGCGCGCTGAGCCGCCGTTGCCGCCGAAGTTTGCCGTGTGGTGTTGACATGTTGGCTCCTCGCGTCCGGCGTGGGGCCGGGCGCAGCAGCTCAAGCGCAGGATCTGTGACGCGCGCCCGACCTAGGACGCCGTGAATCACCGCGCGCGGCGCAGAGCGTGCGCGCCCTCGCGGAGCCTGGCCCCACGCCGGACGCGAGGAGCATCTGCTGATGCCCACTCAACGGCAGCGGAGGTCGCTCTGCGGGACCCTCCCGTCCGGGCGAAGGCCCGGCGGTTGAGGGCCCCCGCCCGCGCGCAGCGTAGCGAGCACGGACGGACCGCACAGCAACGCCCCTGGTCGGGGGAGCAGGCAATGCCGCAGCATGGCCATGGACAAAACCACGCCGGCGTTTTAGCCGTCAGCGTCGGACGGTCGCGTTAGCAGCAGCGTCCAGCGTGGCTTCTGCGACCCCGTTTCGCTGTGGCCGGCGTCGGCTTTGTCGAGGTCGACGCGCAGGGTGCGGGTTTCGCCGGCGTCGAGCTGAAGCAGCAGGGTGCGGGTTTCGTAGCCAGGCTTGCTGAAGCTGATGCGGCGTTCGCCGGCGTCGAGCAAGATGCTGACGACGAAGCCGCTGCTCGACGCTACGCCGCGCTCAGGCTCCAGCTCGACCGAGGCGCCCAGCACGTTGGTTTGCACGGCGACCCGCGCCGTGCAGCTGGCCGAGGCTTCGCGCTGGCGCGCGGCCAGCGCCAAAATTCGCGGCGGCACGCGGTCGCCAGACTGAGCTAGAAACACCTCGAAGGCGTGTGTGGCGCGCGCGGCGTGGCCCACCACGCGCTCGAGGCGCGCGACGTCGAGCAGCAGCGTGGGGTCACGACTGAGATCGTAAGCGCGCTGCGCATCGGCCAGCGCGGCAGCCGCTTGATGACCTTCCGCCAGGCCCTGCGCACGTTCGGCCGAAGCCCAGGCCTCGCTCATGGCCTCTGCGGACGGGCTCTGCGACTGCACCACCGGCGCCTGCTCCGCGCCGGCCGCCTCGCGACCGGCGTGGCCGAACAGAAATGCGACGCCGCCCAGCAAGCCCAGGGTTAGTAGGCGGCCGACACGCTCGAAGCGAACCAAAGGCGTCACTCGAGTCGTAACGGTGCAAGTCTCGCGCCTCTTTAGCGTCAGCTCAGGCGCATCGTTACCTACATGCGCAGCCACACCTCAAATATAGCACTCGACTTCAATTTGTCTGGCTGTTGAGGCAATTTAGTTCGTTCCGTTGCTGCTTGAGTGGCGCAGCTCAGAGGCGATAAAGCATCAGGTACACAACGACGCCACTCACTGAGACGAACAGCCAGATTGGCAACGTAACGCGTGCCAGCGGACGGTGCTTGGCGATGTTGCCTTTGAGGCCGCGCGAGATGGTCGTGAGCGCGAGCGGCACGACCGCGATGGCCAAGATCACATGCGGCACCAAGATCGCGAAGTAGATGGGGCGTAGCCAGGCCGAGCCACGGAACGGCACCGAGCCCACCCGCAAGTGGTGAATGACGTAGCAAACCAAAAACACACAAGAGACCACGAACGCCGCGACCATGTAGGCGCGGTGCCTCGCGATCTTCTTTTGCTTGATGGACACGAAGCCGAGCACCAACAGCACCGCGGAAGTCGAGTTCAGGAGTGCGTTCAAGGTCGGCAAAGCCAGCGGCATGGCGCCTCATAGCGCTTTTCGACGCCAGACGTGAACGCGCGGAGCATCCGCGCAGCCGTCCGGCCAGGATGACGCCGGCTCAAGCAGCCAAGGCCCTGATTTCTCGCGATAATTTTCCCCAAGGCCGCGTGGCCCGCGCCTTTGCTGAGCCGAGACGCCCTGCCTGCCCCGGCGGGACCCGAAGCCACGAGTCGCCCGAACGGCCGAGCTTGCTGCTACGAAGTCCCCTGTCGTGCGTCGGCAGAATAGCGCCAAGGGCAGCACAGTGAAGAGCGCGACCTGGTTGCTCTTGGTGTCGTGGCTGTGGCTCCTCGCCTGCGGAAGCGAAGCCCGGGAGCACGCGCCCAGCGAACCCGCCTACATGGCGAGCGACGGCTGCCGGCTCAAGACACTGGCCGACTGGCAAACCTTCCTCGAAGCCTCGGCCGAAGGTGCGACTTGGGTCAAAACCTGCGGCGACCTCGACGACTGCGCAGCCACGACCGGCGACTTCGCCGAGCACGTGCAGCGCGACATCGTGCAAGCGCTGGCTAAGTGCGCGCCCGACTTGCGAGCCACTCCTCGGTTGGCGGCTTGCACGGCCAACCTGCGGCGATTTGCGCCCGCCTGGCTGCGCCAGCACCAGAGCGACGCCTACGGCTTCGAGCAACCGAACCAGGAGTACTTCGCGGCGCAAGTCGGCGCCGACGCGCCGCCCGGCATGATGGATCCGCCGGCGGCGCTCTTGAACGCGCTGCCGGCGCGGGCTGCCGTCGAAGCGGCGGCGCAGCAGAATGGCTGGGCTTCCTTGACGCACGATTCGTGCTTGGGCGGCACACGCACCTTCATCCACGTTCAAGGCCCCGACGAGCGCTTCGAGCAATGGCTGCTGTACGGCATCGATCCGGCGCAGCCGAACCTGAGCCAAGGTCAGCTGGTGTCGTTCATCGCCATTCAAAAGCAAACCGCCGACGGCACCCCGCTCGGCGCGGTGCGCCTGCATTTCCGCGACTACACGCTGGCGCTCGACCCCGCTGGCTGGAAAGTCGACCTGCCCGTCGGCGGTCCAGGCAAATGCTACGCGTGTCACACGAGCGGCGTACGCCAGCTGCTCACCTACCCTGACGGCGCGGCAGCCTTCAACGAGCAACTTGGTACCTACGGGCTACCGGATTGGAACGGCACGATCGAGCCGGACGACTACGGTCCAGCCCTCGGCAGCGCGCTCGGCTGCACGCACTGCCACGACGGCCAGTTGCGCGGCAAGCTGACGGTGTTCACCAGCGAAGGCATGCTCTATCAAAAGCTGCTGCAGCAGCTCAGCATGCGCGCTTTCTCCGGCACCGAAGCCGTGCCAGATCTGGCGGCCATGGCGCTGCAAGAGCGCGAGCGCGCGGGCAGCGAGCCACTGACTGACAACGAGCAGCAAGCGCTCGACGCGGCGCGCGCTCAACACCGCCGAGACTTGGACGCGCTGATGGGCTCGCGACTCTCCGAGCTGCAGGCGTGGCTACTCACTGTCCGCTGTGACTGAGGGCTGCAGACGGCTCGCCCTGAGCGCTGCGCGTCACGCCCAAAACGTCACTTCGCGTTCGACCACGTGCTCACCCGCCGAGCCCGCTTCGGCTTGCTTGAGCAGCCGCCAGATTTGCGGACCCATGAAGTCGAGCTCGGTCGACTGAAAGCGTTCGCCGCCGAAGCGCCGCACGTTGTCTGATTGCGCCTTGAGCATGACCGCGTCTTGGCCGAAAATCTTGAGCGCGACCGGCTCGAGAATGGCGCGCACCATCGGCTTCGGAAATGGCGTCTTGAAGTAGGCGACGCCGTAAAGACGCGTGTGAAAGTCGGAAACCGGCGTACACAGCGCAGTCACCAAAAAATGCGTATTTTGGCCGAGCTTGTATTCGACCTGCGCCACCGACGGCAGCATGAAGCGATCCCAATGCTCGACGCTGGTCGGCTCTGAGCCGCGAGCGCCGGGCGAAAGAATGCGCGCCGCCAAACCGGTCGGCGCGGGCTCGCCCAAGTACTCGGTCTCGACCCGATCGGGTGAGCGGCGCACGACGGCGCGAATTTGGTGCTTCTTGCCGCCGCGAAACAAGCCGCGGTGCAAAAACGCGGTGTGCGGCACATCGAGCGCGTTCTCGAGCGTCGCGTGTAAGGTGCCTTCGGCCTCTACGACGCGCACGATGCGCGCATAGTCACTGGCGAATGTCGGTGGCGCGAACGGCGGCTCGTCGGGCGTTATGCCCGGCTCCGGACACACCCACACCATGCCGTCTTGCTCGCGGACAGCGCACGCCTCGGCGCGCCGTTCGCGCGCCAGAGCTTCATTGGTAAGGCCAGGAATTTTCTGGCACACGCCTTCGCAGTCGAATTGCCAGCCGTGGTACGCGCATTCCAGGCGTCCGTCCGCCTGCACGCGTCCGAGCGACAACGGCACGTTGCGATGCGGACAGCGATCGATGAGCGCGGCAGCGCGGCCCTGTGACCGAAACAGCACCAAAGGCACCCCAGCGATGACGCGCGCCATCGGCCCCACGCCCAGCTCTTCCGACAGGCAAGCGACGTAGAAGAAGCGCGTCAGCTTGGCCACCGACACGTGTGGTTTGGTGTGGGGCGGAACGAGTATCGGCGAGTCCATCGGTGCTTCTGGCCTGCTTCAGGGCTTGCCGCACTGCGGCGTGGCTCGCATAGTGTAGCTAGAACTCGCCCGCCGATAGGTCAAGGAGGCACTCGTGGAGAAGAAAACCGTGAGCTTCATGCGCTCGCTGTGCATGGGTCAGATCGAAGAAGACGTGATCTTGCCCTTCCCCACGCTGTCCGAGTCGGAGCGGGAAACCTTGCAAACCGTCGTGACTTCCGTCGGGCAGCTGATGAGCTCGCACGAGCACGAATTTCGCAGCTGGGACGAAAAGGCGGAATTGCCGCCAGAGCTGCTCACCGAGCTCAGAGAATTCGGGCTCTTCGGGCTGGTGATACCCGAGGCCGAGGGCGGCTTGGGTTTCGGGGCGGGCGCCTATTCGCGCGCCCTGCAAGAGATCGCGAAATACGACGCTTCGGTGGCAGTCACGGTCGGCGCACACAGCTCGATCGGCATGCGCGGCTTGCTGCTCTTCGGCACCGAAGAGCAACGCGCTCGCTACTACCCCAAGCTCACGACGGGCGAGATGATCGCCGCCTTCTGCCTGACCGAGCCCGGCTCCGGCTCCGACGCCGCGTCGGTCAAGACCAACGCCGTGAAAGACGGCGACGATTGGATCCTGAACGGCAGCAAGCTTTGGATCACGAACGGCGGCATCGCCGATTTTTTCACGGTGTTCGCCAAGACGGGCGGCGCCGACGAGCGCGGCAAGCTGTCGGCGTTCATCGTCACCCGCGACATGCCCGGGGTCAGCACCGGGCCGCACGAAATGAAGATGGGCATCCGCGCCAGCTCGACCACCACCGTCACGCTCGAGAACGTGCGCGTGCCCGGCAAAAATTTGTTGGGCGAAGAGGGCAAAGGCTTCAAGGTGGCCATGAACATCTTGAACTCGGGCCGCACTGGCCTCGGCGGCGGCAGCGTGGGCGGCATGAAGCGCATCATCACGCTGGCGACCCAGCAGGCCAAAGGCCGCGTGCAGTTCGGCAAATCGATCAGCGAGTTCGGGCTGATCAAGCAGAAGGTCGGCCAAATGGTAGTCGACTGCTACGCCACCGAAGCAGTCGTCAGCATGGTGGCAAGCCTGACCGATCGCGGTTTCGGCGAATACCAGGTCGAAGCGGCCATCAGCAAAGTGTTCGCCAGCGAGTGCCTGTGGCGCACCGTAGACGAGGGGCTGCAGATCGCGGCCGGCAACGGCTACATGTGCGAATACCCGTACGAGCGCGCCATGCGCGACAGCCGCATCAACCGCATCTTCGAGGGCACGAACGACGTTTTGCGCCTGTTCATCGCGCTCACCGCCATGAACGACGTCGGGCAAGAGCTGCGCGAGCTGGCCGGCAGCCTGAAAGGCGTCTTCAACGACCCGATCAAGGGCTTCGGCGTGATTTCCGAGGCCGCCATGCGGCGCGCCGCGCTCGCTACCGGCATCAAACGCGACGGCACCTCGTTCACCAAGCTGCACGTCTCGCTCACGCCCGTCGCCGCCATGTTCGAAGAGCAAACGCGCGATCTGGCGACCGCGACCGATCGCATCTTGCGCAAACACGGCAAGCAAATCATCGAAAAGCAATTCGCGACGCGGCGCCTCGCCGACATCATGATCGACCTGTTCGTGCTCTCGTGCGTGATGTCCCGCGTCGATGCCGCCGTGCGCGCCAAGGGCGAAGACGGCGCCAAGACCGAGCGCCACATTTTGGACACCTTCGCCGGCCAAGCCCGCCGCCGCATCAAGAGCACGATGGTCGAAATCGACGACAACGAAGACGAGTCGATCAAGGCCCTGGCCGATCACGCCTTCGAGCTCGAAAGATTCGGCTGGGATACCCTGTAGGGGGCCACCGAAGCCGTTCTCGCGCCGGCACGAACGCTGTCCGACCTCGCTTCGCCTTTTGCGCCTCGACCAGCTGCTTGGCGAGCATGGGGTCAGGGCGGCGAAATGTGTGTCCGAAATCGGACAGAGATTGTTCAATCAATGAATTCGTCGACGCGAAGCGACGCGCGGCTGTGGACACGCATTGCTGCGAGCGAAGAGCCTTCGCGGAGTCGACGCTCCCGTCACGAAGCGGCGCCGCGCAGCGTTCGTGCCGACGCGGGAACGGCTTCGTTGGTAAAACCTGAGGTCCCTGCGTCCGGACGCCGTCCCGAGGGCCGGCCGGCGGAAAATCGGCTTTGAGCTCCTGTTGGGCGGCTCGGAGGGCCAAAAACCCGCCTTCGCAGCTAACTGGGGCTTGTCGCCGGCGAAGTTTCGGCATGTATCATCGGGCGAGGACGTGAAGGCCCATCACCCCAGCTCGGACGCGCGTCGCCCCAAGAAAGCCAGGGCGGTCGTGCGAGCTGTGAATTCCGCCGCCAAGGCCCCGGCGAGCAAGGCCACCGCGTCACAGGTCAAAGCGAGCAAGGCCGCTCGCCCAGCAAGCGCGACGAACGGCAAGAGCGCGCACGCCCCGAAAGTCGCCCTCAAAGCGGTCGCGCCGAGCAAGCCGCTCGCGAAACTGGCGGCCAAACCTGCGCTGACCAAAAGTGTGGCAGCCAAAGCCACGCTAACGGTCAAAGCGGCAGCGCCCGCCAAGGGCACCTCACCCGTGAACGCGACTTCGCCCCTCAAGGCGGCTCCGCCCCTCAAGACGACTTCGCCCGTCAGGGGCACGTCACCGGTCAAGGCGGCTCCGCCCATCAAGGCGAACGCCGTCAAGGCGAATGCCGTCAAGGCGAACGCCGTCAAGGCGAATGCGGCCGTAAAGCTCGTGCCGCCGCCAGCTGCGCCGCCCAAGAAGCCAGCGCGCAAGAGCATCAAAGAAGCGGCTGGCGTAAGCACCGACGCCGTTATGCGCCGCACCGGCAAGAGCTGGGACGATTGGTTCGAGGTGCTCGACAATGCCGGCGCCGAAACGCTCGATCAGCGCGGCGTAGTTGCGATTTTGGCGCAGAAGCACGGCATCGGACCGTGGTGGCAGCAAATGATCGCTGTGGGCTACGAAAGCCTGCGCAATAAGAGCGACAAACCGCCGGCCCCCGACGGCTTTCAAATCAACAGCAGCTGTACGCTCGACGCGCCCCTGCCGCGCGTGTTTCGGCTGTGGAACGACGCCGGCGAGCGCGCGCGCTGGCTGGCCGATGATCGCTTCGTGGTGCGCGGGGCGACGGCGGATAAAATCATTCGCGCCCGTTGGGGCAAAGGCACGAGCCACGTCGCGGTCTCGTTCAGTGAAAAGTCGGGGCGCACCGAAGTGAGCGTCGACCACCACCAGATCGAGTCGCGTGGCGCCGCCGAGCAGATGAAGGCCTACTGGGCGAAGAAGCTAGGTTTGCTAGACCAGGCTTTGGCACCGCGCCGCTAGAAATCAGCGCGAAAGTTACCCGGCGCGGCCGCCGGCGCGAGCCGTACGGACCCGGGCCCGACGGCGCAGCCGATTGGCAAGGCGGCTGCCGTTCGCCGGATCAGCCAAGCCAGCTCGCGACATTAGCAGCCGAGCTAAATTTGCCGCCGAGACACCCCATTTCCGCGCATTGTTCTTTTAGTTCGACCGGCCGCACGTTACCGTCCGGCGGCCTTCGCGTGTGGAACTGGTTCCGGCCCGTTTCCAGCCGCGGTACTCGGCCCGAGCCGCCGAACTGCCCAGCCCCATGATGAGGATTCGAGAACGACCTTCCCGCTGGAGGCGGCACGCACCGCCCTCCGTCGCCGCCCTGGCCCTCGTCGCCGTGGCGCTGTGTGCCGTCAGCGCCTGCAAGCGGCCCAGCACCGACGACGGCGGCGGCCTGCCCCGGGCCGAGACCTTGTACGTCGCCGGTCGGCAGTGGGGTGAGCCCACCACGTTCAACCCGCTGCTCAGCAACGTGCAGTGGCCCGTCAACACCATCAACCTGATGTACGAGACGCTGCTGCTCTACAATCCGCTCACGGGCAAGATGCAGCCGCTCTTAGCCGAGTCTTTCGTGCAGCACGACAGCGACGTCGAAGTGACGCTCAATCCGGCCGCACGCTGGAGCGACGGCAAGCCGGTCACGGGTTGGGACGTCAAGTTCTCGTTCGATCTCGGCGACAAGAACAAGGGGCTGCCCATGTCGCCCGTCTGGCAGTACATCAACGCCGTCAAGCTGCTCGACGCCGCCGGCAAAGAAGTCGCTGACACGCCCAGCGACACGCCCGACTACCCGCGTCGCGTCGCGTTCATCTTGAAGCCGGAGCGACTGAACCCGCTGGTGGTGCTCGATTGGATGCAAGAAACGCGCATCGTGCCGCGCCATGTCTTCGAGCCGCAGATTCAGCAACACGGACTCGACGCGACCACCAGCCTGAAGTGCGACAAGGACCCGGTGGTCAGCGGGCCGTACCAGCTCAAGCAGTATTCGAGCGAGAAAATCGTGACCGAGCGACGCGCCGACTATTGGGGAAACAAGGCGCTCCACGACGGCAAGCTGCCGGTTCCGCGCTACGTCGTGCACCCGATCTACAAGAGCAACGACCACTTCAGCATCGCGCTCCGCCAGGGCCGGCTCGACATGTCGTCCACCTTCGTGCCGCGCATCTGGCGCAAGGCCGAAAAAGGCGTTCACGCCTGGTTCGACGACGCGCCGTACTTCGCCGGCACGGGCATGCCGATGCTGTTCATCAACGTGAAGCACGGCGCGCTTTCCGACGTGGTGTACCGCCGGGCCATGGCCTTTGCGATCAACTACACCGACATTCGCGAGCTGGCGGGCTCGAACTACAGCGAGCCGCTGCAGCCTGGCTTGATCCTGCCGTTCGGCCTCGAAGGTCAATTCTACTCCGCTGACGACGCCAAACAGTACGGCGTCAGCTACGATCCGGCGCGCGCCAAGCAGACGCTGAAAGATGCCGGCTACAGCTCGGTCTTCAACGAAAAAGGCGACCTGGTCGAGACGCGCGACAAGAATGGGCAGCGCGTGCCCACCGTCTACATCAAGTCGCCCACCGGCTGGAGCGACTGGGAGTCGATTGTCAAAATTGCCGTGCGCGGCATGCGCGAAGCCGGCATCGACGCGCGCGAAAAATTCATCGACGGCAATATCTTCTGGAACGACATCTTCAAGGGCGACTTCGACCTGATCATGTTCACGCCGGTCTCGCCGCCCAGCCCCTCGAAGCCTTGGTCGCGCTTCGACGCCGTCATGACGACGCAAGACTTCGCGCCCGAGGGCGAAAAGATCTACAAAAACATGGGGCGTTTCAACGATCCCAAGGCGCCCGGCTACATCGCGCGCATCGACCAGCTGCTGACCTCGATTCCGACCATGAAAGACCAGGCCGAGCGCGCCACCGCCTACCGCGAGCTCAACGTCATTTTCATGCAGCAGCAGCCCACGATTCCGCTCATGTATCGCCCCGATCAGTTCTACGAGTTCTCGACCCGGCACTGGACCAACTACTCCACCGGCAAAAACCCGTACCTGCCGCCGCAAATTCCCGGCGAGCGCTGTGGCACGGGCATGCTCTGGTCGCTGAAACCCGTCGCTCAAGACTGACGAGACATCGATGCTGAAGAATCATCCTGTCCTCAAACACATCTTGGGCCGCGCTGCCTGGTACCTGGTCACCTTCTTGGTGGCGGTGACAATCAACTTCTTCTTGCCGCGCATGGGCAAGGCGAACCCGGTCGACACCATCATGGCCAAGGTCAGCGCTGGCCTCGACACCAAGAGCGCCAACGCGGTCGAAGAGCAGTACTTGAAGGAGTTCGACCTGGTGCAAGTCGACGCGCACGGCAAGGTCGTGCGCGGTCGCGACGGCAAGGCGCTCAAAACCTCGCTCGGCTCGCAATTCGTCAACTACCTCGGCATGAGCCTACGCGGCGACCTCGGCGGCTCCATTTTGCAGCACCCCAAGCGCGTCAGCGAGATCATCAAGGGCGCGATTCCGTGGACGCTAGCCCTCCAGCTGCCGACCATCGTGTTCGGCTGGCTGATCGGCAACGTGCTCGGCGCGCTCGCCGCTTACAAGCGCGGGGTGTTCGACAAACTGTTCTACCCGGGCGCGCTGCTGATGAGCGCCATTCCCGCGTTTTGCTTCGGCATTTTGCTGGTTTACTGGTTCGCCATCAAGCGCGAATGGTTTCCGGCCGTGGGCGGTTACGACGAAGGCCTCACGCCCGCACTGAGCATTCCGTTCTTGTCGAGCGCCGCCTACTACTACGTGCTGCCGTTCCTGTCGGTGTTCCTACTCGTGGTCGGCGGCCAAGCCATTGGCATGCGCTCGATGTGCATCTACGAGCTTGGCACCGACTACGTGAAGTACGCCAAGTTGCTGGGCGTCAAGGAGAACAAGATTCTCTACTACATGTTCAGAAACGCGATGCTGCCGCAGCTGACGGGCCTGGCGGTGTCGCTCGGCACCATGGTCGGCGGCGCCCTGATCGCCGAAATCATCTTCAGCTACCCCGGCCTGGGGATGACGATTTTAACGGCCATTCAGAGCAACGATTACCCGGTCATCACCGGCTGCTGTTTGCTCGTCACCACCACGGTCTTGATCGCCAACTTCACCGCCGACTTGCTGATCGGCCTGCTCGACCCGCGCATTCGCGCCGTTCAAGGAGGCAAGTGACGTGAAGCTGTTCAAGAATCTCTTGAAGCAGCCGTCGTTCATCTTCGGCGCCTCGCTGTTCTTGCTGACGCTGCTGCTCGCGCTGCTCGGCCCGCTGGTGTTTCACCTCGACACCAAGACGCGCGTCGGGTTGGCTTACATGCCCCCCTCCGCCAAGGCTTGGCTCGGCACCGATCACCTCGGGCTCGACATGTTCTCCCTGCTAATACAGGGCCTGCGCAGCTCACTTTACGTGGGTTTCGTCGCCGGCACCATCGCCACCGTGGTGGGCACGGCCGTGGGCGTGTACGGCGGTTACAAGGGCGGCCTGATCGACGATTTGCTCACCGTCTTGACCAATCTGTTCCTGGTCATCCCCAGCCTGATCGTCCTGATCTTGATCAGCTCGAGCCTCGAGGAAGGTCGCAGCCTGACCTTGATCGCGCTCTTGATTGGCGCCACCACCTGGACGTGGAGCGCGCGCGCCGTACGCGCCCAAGCCTCCAGCATCCGCGCGCGCGATCACGTCGCCTTGGCGCGCATCAACGGCTACGGCACTGCCGGCATCGTGGCCCTGCACATCTTGCCGTACCTGCTCAGCTACATCTTCATGGTGTTCATCATCCAGACCGCCACCGGCATCTTGACCGAAGCCAGCATGAGTCTGCTCGGGCTGGGGCCCTACGACTCCATCTCGCTCGGCAAGATCTTGAACGAGGCCAAGACCAACGAGGCTCTGACCGACGGCGCCTGGTGGGCCTTCATGCCGGCCATGGTGCTGATCACGGCGACGGTGCTGGCACTGTACGTGCTCAACACGTCGCTCGAAGGCGTCTTCAATCCGCGGCTACGTAAGTGACCATGGCGACCCCTCCCATCTTCGAAGTCAATAAGCTGCGCGCGCACTATTTGACGCGCTTCGGGCAAACGATTCAGGCGGTCGACGGCGTGTCTTTCGCCTTGAAAGAGGGCGAAATCTTGGGCATTGCGGGCGAATCTGGCTGCGGCAAAACCACGCTGGTCAGCGCCTGCATGGGCCTGTACATCCCGCCACTTCACCTCACGTCGGGCGACGTGAAGGTCGACGGCCAGAGCATCATCGGCATGGATGTGGAGCGGAACCGCAAAGACGTGCTCGGCCGCCTGGTGTCGATGATCCCGCAGGGTGCGCTCAATTCGCTGAATCCGACCCGCAAGGTGAAAGACCTCGCGACCGACATGATCTTGAGCCACGACGACAAGGCCGACAAGAAAGAGATCACGGGACGCCTACGCGAACGCTTCGAAAAGATCGGGCTCGACGCCAACCTGGTGCTCGATTCGTATCCGATTCAGCTGCCGGCCGGCATGAAGCAGCGCGTCGTGATCGGTATCTCGACCTTGCTCAATCCGCGCGTGGTGATCGCGGACGAGCCGACCTCGGCGCTCGACGTGACCACGCAAAAAGCGGTGATTCGCATGCTGTTCGATCTGATGGATGCGCAGATCATCGGCAGCATGCTGTTCATTACGCACGAGCTGCCGCTCTTGCGTCACGTGTCGTCGCGCATCGCCGTGATGTACGCGGGTGAGTTCGTCGAGCTCGGCACCACCGAACAGGTGATTTTCGACTCGCGCCAGCCGTACACCAAGGCCTTGATGGGCTCGATGCTCAGCGCCGAGCCCGGCCAAAAGAGCAAAAAGCCGGTCGCCATCGAAGGCGCGCCGCCCAATTTGGGCCATAAAATCAAGGGTTGCCGCTTCGCCGAGCGCTGCCCGGAAGCGCGCCCCGACTGCAAAGAAAACCAGCAGCTCATCCGCATCGTCAAAGAACGCGAAGTGAGGTGTCAGTATGCCGAATAACGACATCACGTTCGAAGCGCGCGGCGTTTCGCGTGCCTACGGCCACGGCAAGAAGCAGAAGCTTGCCGTAAACGACGTCTCGTTCAAAATTCGCGACAAAGAAATCGTGTCGATCGTCGGCCAATCTGGCTGCGGCAAGACGGTGCTCGCCAAAATGCTGCTTCGGCTCGAGCAGCCGACCAGCGGCAGCCTGCTCTACGACGGCAAGCCGATCGCCAGCGCCACCGATCCACGCCAGCACTGGCGCCAGGTGCAGGCGGTGTTTCAAGATCCGTTTTCGGCCTTCAATCAGTTTTTTACGATTCGCGCGCAGCTCAAGAGCTCGTTCAACTTGTTCGAGCAGAAGCCGAGCGACAAAGAGATGGAAGAGCGCGTCGACCAGGCGCTGTTGAACGTGAACATCAAGCCGCGCGAAATCGACGGCAAATACCCGTTCGAGCTGTCGGGTGGCCAAATGCAGCGCATGCTTCTGGCGCGCATCTTCATCTTGAAGCCGCGCGTGCTGGTGGCCGATGAACCGACCAGCATGGTCGACGCCTGCAGCCGCGCGAGCATCCTCGACTACCTGATGAAGCTCAAGCAAGAGCTGGACATGACCATCGTGTTCATCACGCACGACATTGGTCTCGCGTACTACGTCTCGGACTCGATCTTCATCATGCACGAGGGCAAAATCGTCGAACAAGGCCCGCCCGACGACGTCACGCAGCGCCCACAATCGCCCGCCACCAAGCAACTGCTCGACGACATTCCGGACGTCCACAAAAACTGGATCGACCGCCACCCCGCCGCCTAGCGGTCCCGGCCCGATGCGACGCCAATAAGTCACGGCTCACCCCGCAGACACACTCGGCCTCGCTACGAATGACTTCGCATGCAAAGTAATTCGTCTTCGAGCGTCAACGGACGGAACTTCATCCGCTATTTCAGCTAGTTGGCGCGACAGCCAGAGCGCGCTGCGAAATGACTTCGTATGCGAAGTCATTCTCGCGCGTGGCGTGGTGGTTCTGGTGTCGCAGAGTCGGGGCGCGCCGCGATCCACGCCTTCGCGGCTCGCGCCAGCTCCGGGCCGGGTAGGTTCATGTCGACGTCGACGGGCGCGTTGAAGCGCCGTTCCAAGCTGTGGCGGGCGAAGTAGCGGACTAGCGGGTACGGATTGTCGAACAGGGCGACGATGGCGTCGGTGGTGCCGGCGAGGTCGTGGCGCACCGCGATGTCGGCGGCTAGCGCTTGCTCGTGGGGTTTGCCGCCCAACAATGCGAGACGGACGGGGTTTTGCGTGAGGTCGGCGCCGTAGAGGCGTTTGAGCGCGGCGCGGTCGTAGCGTTTGCCCCACCACTTTTCCATCGTGGTGACGATTTGATCGACGCTGCGGTCGGCGTGGCAGATCGTGCAATCGAGCGGGCGATCGCCTGTCACGCGAGCCTCGTCGGTGGGGGAGCCAATGCGGTGGTAGCGCGTGAATTCGTAGGCTAGGCCCATGTTCTTCTTGGGCATGTGGCAATTTAGGCAGGCGCTGCCTTCGCTGTCGGGCGCGTGGTGCGAGTGCTGCTTCAGTGCTGCGGCCGAGGCGTACTTGCCGTGACAGCTGGTGCACACCCGGTTGCCCGACACCCGGCCGAGCTCGTCGAGGCGGCTCCGCGAATCTTCGCCGTGCGGGTCGTGGCAGCTCGTGCAATCCATGGCGCTGGCGCAGCCGCCGAGCAGAAAGTCGCGCGCTTCGCCCGAATTGGTGCTGCTGCCGCCTGGATGGTCACGGCGCTCGCCCCCTTCCCAGGTGAACGGATACTGCGAAAACAGCACCGTGTGGCACTTGGCGCAGCTGCGGTTGATGTCTTGCGCGTGCGTCGGCACGCCGCCCGTCGCTGTTTCGACGTGCATGAAGGAGCTTTGCACGGCAAAGCTCGTCTTGCTGTGCGCCGGGTCCGCGGCGTGCGAGCGCGCGCCACCGTGACAGCTCTCGCAACCGACCCCCAGCTCGACCAAGTGCGCTTCGCTCCAGCGCTCGCGCGTGTTGGAAATCGCGACCTGGAGGGCGTACTGCGAGTCGCCGCGCAGATGACCCTCGGCGCCGATCAAGTGCAGCTCGTCTTCGAGCGCCGTCTTCAAGCCCGCCGCGTCGTCGATCACGTACCGAAAGGCCTTATTTTCAGGCAGTTCGTTACTAGCCGAGCCCTGATACGCGGGCGACCCCGCACCGTACAGCTCGTCGTACAGCGCCACGAATTGCGGCGCCATGTTGTGACACAAGATGCAAGCGCGCTGCCAAATCAAGCCGGGCTCCAGCACTTGGCGCTCGCGCACCATCACCGAATAGCCTTTGTAGCGCAGACTGCCGTCAAAGCGCAGGTACGACAGCGGCAGGACGCGCTGCTCGGCCAGCGCCTTGCCGAACGGCGCACTCGGCGAGACTTCTTCGCCTACGAAGTCTTCGCGGTAGCGCCCACCGATGACCTTGGTCACGCGAAACAGCCAGGCCGCTTCATTGCCCTGCGCGAGCGCGAGGAAGCGCTTGCCGTCGCGAAGCTCGAGCTTTGCCACGTCGCTTCCGAGCCGCAGGCTGCGCCCGTCGAACGGCGCCGAGACCTCGGTCTGGGCCAGGTCTCGGGTCATGCGGTGCATCGGCGCGCGTTGCCAGGCGTCGTAAATCTGCGCGTGGCAAGCCGCGCACGCCGCCGAGCCCACATAGTCGGCGCGCAGCACGTTACTGCGTCGCGTCCCATCCAACGCAGAGCGCTGCGGAATCGTGCCAGACCACCCTGGCGCGACGGGCCCAGCGCTCTGGCATGCCCACACGACCGCCGCACACATCGCGAGTAGAAGGCCGAGCGAGCGCCGCACCCGTGCAGCTTACACGCAGATCACGCGCTGGCGGACAACCCGGCAGGCTCGGCGCCCTCCGCGCGCGCGGGCGGCAAGATGTGCGAGAGCAAATGCTCGGCGTCGGTTTTCACGCCGGAAAATCGACCCGAGCCCCAAGTGTGCAACCAAGGCAAGCCGATGAAGAACAGCCCCGGAGCGCGGGTTACGCCGCGGTAATGTTCGACCTTACCGCGCCCGTCGAAGACCGGCACTTCGACCCAGCTGAAGTCAGTGTGGAAGCCCGTCGCCCAGATCACCGTCGAGATACCGTGAGCGGCCAGGTCGAGCTCGAGCGGCTCTTCATCTGGCTCCCAAACCGCAACGTATTCCGGCTCCGCTGGCGCGACGATACCCTGCTGCTCGATGTGCTGGTCGATGGCCCGGTTGATGCTCCGGTAAACCTCATCGGCGTGATCGAGGTGCTCGCGAAGCTTGGGCGCGATGCGAAGCTTGCCGGCCTCGATACCGACGGCCGGCCCGTACAGCTTCATGCCTTCGAGCGCGAAACGGCGCAGGTCGAGATCGTGGCCGCCCGCGCGACCCGTTACGTAGTGGTTGGCACGATCGCGCAGCTCTTCGGGATTCTTTTGCTTGTCGATCGGTAAATCGTAGTGGCCCATCTGTTCCAGCCACTCGACGACGTCTTTACCGCGATGCCGGCGCGCGCAACGTGGCGCGCTGCCCACCGCCAGGTGCACCTTGCGCCCCGAAAGGTGCAAATCTTCCGCGATTTGGCAGCCAGATTGGCCGGTGCCCACCACCAGCACAGCGCCTTCCGGAAGCGCAGCCGCGTTGCGATACTCCGACGAATGCAGCTGAGTGACGGGTAGCTCTGCCGCGTAGCCGGGAATGCGCGGCCGGTGGTAGCCGCCCGTCGCCACCACCACCTGATCTGCCGTCATCCGCCCAGCCGACGTTTCGACTTCGAAGCTTGCGCCCGACTCCGCGCGCTTCACCGACTTGACCTGCACGCCTTCGCGCACCGGCAGCTGGTAGCGAGCCGCGTAGCCCTCGACGTACGCGACAATTTTGTCTTTGCCCATGAAGCCCTGCGGATCGTCGCCGCTGTAGGCGTGACCCGGCAGCCGACATTGCCAGTTGGGCGTCACCAAGCAAAACGTGTCCCAACGCTCGCTGCGCCAGGCGCTGGCGATGCGCTTGCCCTCGAGCACGACATGAGAAATTCCGCTCTGCTGGAGCAAGTAGCTCATGGCCAGGCCCGCCTGACCGCCGCCAACGACTACGACCGAAAAGTGCTCGGGCTTCTTGGCTCTGGCGTCGCGAGGCGCGTGCTTGGTAAAGCTCAAAACCGCGACCTTTCCGGCCTTTTCTCCGGGATTGAGCGCCTCGGCCGTGGCTTCGACCGCGCGCAGCTGATCGAGCGCCGAGCTGCACTCGAAGCCGTAGCGGGCGAAAACCCGCTCTGACGCGATGCTGAGCGCGCTGCGCACCCGCGACACGAAGTCCTCGACGTCGTAGTCGGCGCCTTCGTTCAGGTGCTCTTCGACAATGTAGGACGGCGAATAGCAATCGTCGACCTGACCGTTCGGCCACTTCACACGAAAATGCATCTCAGGCATGTGCTCGTTCCTCGTACGCGCTGGCAGATTGACGGCGGGGCTGAGCCAGCAAACCCCGATACAGGCGCTCGTGGTCAATCGCGACCTGGGCCCAAGAGAAGCTAGCGGCTCGCTCCACGCCTTCGACTGCGAGCGTGGAGCGCAGCCGCTCGTCTTGAAGAAGGCGCTCGACGGCGGCGCCGATGCTCGACGCCGACTGCGGGTCGACGAAGCAGGCCGCGCCCGGCGCCAGGTACTCGCTGAACGGCTCGGCATCTGCCACCACCACCGCGCAGCGTGCCGCCATGGCCTCGAGCACGCACAAGCCGAAGCCCTCTTGCAGTGACGGACACAGCAGAATTTGGCTCAAGCCGTAGAGCCCGGTGAGCTCTTGCTCCGTCACCGTCCCGAGCACGACGATGCGTGAGCGCAGGTTGGCGCCCAGCTCCGCGAGGCGCGTGAAAAAGGCGCCACGGTAGGCGTCGTGCTCCCAGATGCTTGCGCCGCCGGCGATCAGCCAGCGCGCCTGCGGATTGCGGAGCAGGACAGGGATCATGGCTTCGAGCGTGCGCAGGGTATTCTTGCGTGGCTCGACCCCGCCGACGCTCAGCACGACCACGTCGCCA
>Ga0307516_10001148_pt1 | contig 37029 bp, 32 predicted proteins | sample 19_EM_MG_FD_203310 | JGI IMG/M metagenome (GOLD analysis project Ga0307516, IMG submission 203310) | Populus trichocarpa ectomycorrhiza microbial communities from riparian zone in the Pacific Northwest, United States - 19_EM | ecosystem: Host-associated > Plants > Roots > Unclassified | place... | reverse complement strand
CTCGGTCCGGGCTCTAGGCTTGGCTCTAAACATCTTCCCGCGCGTGAATGTAGCACGCTGCCGCCGCCGCGCTCAGTCGGTCGAGAGGCTGAAGTCGTCGATCAGGAAGTGTCCGTTACTGCAGCCTTCGGGGGCGAAGCCGAGAGCTTGCACGCCGGAAAAATCTACAGGACGCCCAGGCTCGTTGCCCTGCGGGCCGAAGGGATTGAGCCGAAATTGTTCCAGCAAAAGGCTCACGCTTTGCCAGCTACCAGCGACGAGCGGCTGCGTCTTTTGGGTATAGCCGGCATGGTTGGCGTCGAGGAACGAGACGCTGAGCCGCATGGCGGAGTCTGGTTTGATGCGAAAAGAAAGCACGCCGGCTTGCGTCCAATCTCGCACGCGCGTTTCGGACCAGACGTCGAGCGAGGCGCGCTGCTCGGTTCCGCTGCAACCGTAGTCGACCGACAGCGCGTTGCCGCCCTTTTCGCCCGGGGCGAGCGCGATGTTGACGCGCGACACCTCGGTCGACGCGCTGGGCTTGCTGGCGGGCGAACCAGGCTCGTAGTCTTGAACCAGCACCGCGTCGCGCGCCGGCGAGGTGTGCCGAGCAGCAGAAGCAACGGCCGGAGGCGGCGCCGCCGCTTCTGAAGAGCGATACGCTGCGCCGGCCAGCTTGTACTCGTGCTCCATGCACTCGTGATTGACGGGCGGGTTCTGAACGCTCGTGATCTGAACGTACGAAGCCCCCAGCGCCAGGGCCTCGTTCCTCAGCTTCGTTCGTGCTCCTTCCGCGCTGCCGCGCTCGCCCAGCACTCCGCAGCCGCGACCGCTGCTCACTGCCAAATCTTTCAACTTGACGTAACCCGCGGGCGGAGACGCCTCGCTGAGCACGACTTGGCCAGCGCCGGGCGCCACCGCTTCACGCGGCGCACAGGCAAAACCCAAAGCTGTCAGGGTAAGTCCCAGGCCGGCGCTGCGCCAAAAGTCAGTCGTGGTCATGCCCTGGCACTCCTAAAACAAACCGATGCTGAAGTGGAAGGCCCCGATACTTTCCCAGAAGCGTTGGCGCTTTCGGGCTGGATCGATTTGGTCGAGCAGGCGCTCGAGGTTGAAGCCGTAGTCGAAGACCAGCGGGCCGACCGGCGTGGCGATGCGGATGCCGCTGCCGGCGGCGTAGCGCAAGCGGAAGGGCAATTCTTCGAAGGCGCGGATCGAGCTCCACAAGTTACCGGTGTCGAGGAACAGCGCTGTTTGTACGCTGCCGCTCAGCGGAATGCGCAGCTCGGCGCGCGGATTGACGAAGATGTCGCCGCCGCGAATCAAGATGCGATCCACCGTCAAGAGCTCGTTGTCACCCGGATCGGACAACGACAGCGCGTGTGCGTCGAGCAGCTGCTGCGCGATGTCTTCGGGAATGAGCGAGTCTTGGGTGAAGCCGCGGATGGTGTCGACGCCGCCCATGAAAAACAAGCGATCTGGATAGGTATGCGAGCGCTCGATCAGCTGGCTGTTCAGCCCCCATCGAAACGACAACGCCAGCGCCATGCCGTGCTTGTTCAGCGGAATATAGCCGGCGACGCGCGACGTGTACTGCATGAAGTCGCTGACCACGGGATCGAAGGGGCCCGTGCCGCTGCTGCGAGCTGCGACGCTGGCGGTGTCGCCGACCGGCTTGGCGTGCACGTGCTCAATCGAGCCCGAGATCAGAAAGCCGCGCGTCGCGTCCAGCGGCACGTCGCGCTGATCCCAGGTGGCGGACGCGCGCTCGGCGAACACGAAGGTCGTACCTTCGGGCACGCGAAAGGTCGTGAGCTGACCGCTGTCGCGGATATATTTTTCGAGGCCGCCGGTGTCACCCAAAATCGTGGCCGTGTTGAGCTCGAGCGAGGGGCCGACCTGCGCCGACAAGCGCCGTTCCGGGCGAAAGATCAAAGTCGGAATGGCGGCGTCTTTGACCAAGCTGTAGTCGCGCGCGTTGTCGCGCACGTCGATCGCCTCGATGTTGAAGCGAAACAGCGGCCCCAAGCCGATGTCCGGAAATTCGAGGCTCACCGAGTTGTGGCGTCCGAAACGCGAATCGACCGACTCGTGCTTGGCGCGCACGTCGTCTTCGATGATGAACTGCTGCGGCAAGAAATTGAGCTGCGAGCGCAGCGTGAAAGCGATGGCTTCGCCCGCCAAATTGCGGTGTCCGTACTCGAACGAGATGCGGAAACCCTCGCCGCTGCTCAGGCCGGGTCGCACGTCGACGTACTGTGCCAGCCGTTCTTCGACCGTAATAATCACGACCTTCTCGCGCGAAGGCACGTACGGATCTTCGAAGCCGACGCTCACGCTGCCGAATACACCCAGCGTCGCCAGGCGCTCTTCGGTGCGCCGCACCAGGCTGCGCCGGTACAGCCCGCCTGCCTGAAGCGCGATGCGGCTGCGGATCAGCCGCTCGCTGGTCACGCTCGCGCCCTTGATCACGATCCGCGAAACGTGCACCTGCTCGCGCTCGCTGACCACGAAGCGCGCGCGCCCGCGGGTGTGATCGGGCGACAAGTCGAGCTCGACCTCCGCGTCGGCAAAGGCGAAGCCGTCTTCGGCGTACAGGTCCAGAATACGACGGCGCGCGCGGTCCAGCTCGGCTTGGCTGAGCGGCGCGTTGAGCTCTAGCTCCGCCGCCTTGAACAGCCGACTTTCGACCAGCGCGCGGTTGCCCTCGAACGAAACGTCGTGCAAGTACGTGCGCGGACCTAGCCGAATCGGCAGTGACAGCGACGCTTCGGTCGAGCAGTGCTTGCCGTGCTTGGGATCGGGCACACAGCCGAGGGCGGAGTCGGGCGGAGCTAGGTCGAGCGGCAGCCCGACGTCGTCGTAGCTGCAAACGGCGGCCGGTTTCTGCGGCGCTTGCGTGGCATCGGGCAAACATTGGCCGACCGGCGACCGACGATCACACGTGCGGCGTACGAGCGAGAGCGGTCCGACGCTGGCCGACAGGTAACCCTCGGAGCGGTACAGGTCGCGCAGATGGTCGATGGCTTTTTCGTAAACGTCGGGGACGTAGTAGCTGTACGGGTTGAAGTCGCGCGGCGCGTGACGAGCGCCGCGCGCGTCGGTAGGACCGTAAGCGGGCTCGGTCACGCGCGGATCGACGGGGCCGAGCAGCTCGCCGCCGGGCAGCTCTGCCAAAAAGCTGTCGATCTCCGCGTCGACTTCGGACGGTTTGAACAGCGTGAGACACGGGTAGCTGCGCGAGCTGACGCGCAGCGGCTCGCCTTCGCGGATGCTGAAGACCAAGTCGCTCACTGGCGAGCCGGGCCGCGTGCGCATGCTGGGCGTGACCACGACGTCGAGCCGCCCGTGCGTCAGGTAGTGCTGGCGCAGCTTTTCGGCCAAGCTCTCGGGCGCGCGATCGTCGGTTTCTTCGAGCGAGAGCAGGGCGAGCAACTCGTCGCTGTCGAACAGCCGATTGCCCTCGAACGAGACGCGGATGCGTTGATCGGCGCGCACGTTGACCTTCAGCAGCATGCGGCCCTGCGCGTCACTTTCCAGCCGGTGGTCGACCGTCGCGCGATGAAAGCCGCGCGAGCGCAGGAGTATTTCGAACTTGCGGTCGGCGTCCTCGATTTGCTCTTCGTCGGCGCGATCTCCGCGGCCGACGGCGTAATCACGCAGCAAACCGCGCAATACTGGCTCGTCGGGGTCGGGCCAGGCCAAGAATTTCCGCTCGTCGATGGGTTTCGGCGCACCGGGCGCCAGATCGATGCGCAACGCGACGCGCAGCGGGTCGTCGGTGTCGATGGCCGTGAGCGTGGCGCGAGCGTTCGGAAAGCCGTGGCGCGCGTGCTCTTCGTGCAAGCGCAGCTCGATGCGGGACAGGTCGTCGGCCGTCAGCTCACGTCCGACCTGCACCCCGACCGCGCGCAGCAGCATGTCGTCGGCCAGCACACCACCGGTCACGCGCACGTCGGCGATCACGCGCCGCGGCGTGACCAGAAAGCGCAGCCGCACGCCCGCCGCGTCGGCTTCGACCTCCGCGCGCGCGTCGGCAAACTTGCCGCTCTCGAGCAGCTGGTCGAGCGAGCGGCGAACCAGCTCCGGAGACAGGACCTGTCCCACCTCGGCAGGTACGGCGGGGGGTTGCCCCCGCCAGCGTGAGCCCGTGACCTCCACGTCGACGCGCGTGAGCGGACGCCCAGCCAACCCCGAGAGGTCAGGCGCCGGCCGCAGCTCGGGGATCCGAGCCTGACCGAACGCGGCTGAAGCCAGCCCGAACAGCGCCAAGGCGAGCGCGACGGCCTGGTAGAGGCGGAGCGCTCGGAGGGCCTGCATCGGCTCCCTTATACTGTGGTATGGGCCGGGGATGGTTCAGGCGTCGGCCTCGCTGCGCTCCTCGAAAAGGGCCGCGCGCCCCGCCCGACGCCGTGGCCGCTGGCGTCGTATTTTGCTGTGGCTCATGGCCGGCGGCCTGGCGCTGATTGGGCTGACTTACTGGGCCGTACACCGCTACGAATGGGCCGGGCCGCTGGTCGCCAACAGCCTGCGCGCGGTCATCGGCGACGACCACGTGGCCAAGCTCGAGGACTTCGTCTACGCGGTCGAAGATCGCGTCAACCGGCTGACCCGCAAAAACGAAAAGCCCCAAGCGCACTGGCAGGTGCCGACACCCGCAGCCGCGCCCGCGGTCAGTGCCGCACCGGTGGCGCCCGGTGCAACGCCACGCTTGCCGCCGTTCGCCCCGAAAGATCCCGGACCCGCACCGAAGGCCTGGTCGGCGCCCGGAGACGGCAAGTGGGTGCCGATGCTCGACCCGCGCCGCCCCGGCGAGCCGCCTTACATGCTGAAGACGCTGCTGCACCCCGACGCGGGGCGGTCGTGGGCAGAAGTGTTCGTGGTCGCGATCGATCTGCGGCGCGTGCGTCTGTACGCGGTCGCCGGCACGCGCGAGCCCGCCGCCGATTCGCCGGAGGGAGAAAAATACGAGCGCGCGGCCCTGATTCCCAGCGCGCACGACGAAGAGCTGCTGGGCGCCTTCAACGGCGGCTTCATGACCGAGCACGGCGGCTTCGGCATGAAGATCGACGGCGTCACGCTGGTTAAACCCAAGCCGAACGCCTGCACCATCGCCGTGTACAACGACGACGCTGTGCGCATCGCGCCCTGGCGCGACATTGCCGCCGACGAAGCGAAAATGCGCTGGTTTCGCCAGGCGCCCGAGTGCATGTGGGCAGCTGACAAGCTGCACCCCGGCCTGCAAGGCGGCAAGGGGCTGAAATGGGGCGCCACGCTCGACGGCGAGACGGTGATTCGCCGCTCCGCCATCGGCATCAACGCGGCGCGCGACATTCTCTACGTCTCGATCACCAATCACACCTCGGCGCGTGTGCTGGCCGACGGCATGCACCACTGCGGTGCCGTCGACGTGGCGCAGCTGGACGTGAACTGGAGCTACCCCAAATTCGTGACGTTCGAAGCAACGGACGGCGGGACCGAGCGCCGTGCCGTCGCGCTCGCCGACGGCTTCGAATATTCGCCCGACGAATACATCAGGAAGAAGCAGCGCCGCGACTTCTTCTACTTGATGCGCAGCGACACCGGCCTGCCGGCGCCGAGCGGCTACGTCGCCCCGCTGGCCGCGCCCAAAGACTGATGCCCGAGCTACCCGAGGTCGAAGTCACGCGGCGTCGCATCGGCAAGTTGCTGGTCGGGCGCAAGATCGCCGGCGTCGTCACGACCAAGCCGAGCTACTTCTTTCTCACCAGCCCCAAAAAGCTGCAGCAGGCGCTGCCGGGCCAGAGCGTGAAAAAGCTCGAAAGGCACGGCAAATACCTGCTCGCACGGCTCGAGAGCGGCGCCACGCTGCTGCTGCACCTGGGCATGACGGGCCAGCTGTTCGGTGAAGGCGCGCGCAGTATCCGGCTCTTACGCGCGCCCGACCGGCGCTCGAAGGGCACCGAGCGCCCGCGCGGCTTCTCGCCCGACGAGCACACGCACCTGCAGCTAACATTCGCCGATGGCGGGCCGCGCGTGTTCTTTCGTGACGTGCGAAAATTCGGCAAGGTGCTGCTGGTCGAAGCTGGCCGAAGCGACGCGCGGCTCGACAAGCTGGGCATCGACGCGCTCGAAGCCAATGGCTCGCATTTGTTCGAGGCCGCGCGCGCCCGCAAGATCCCCATCAAGTCGCTGCTGCTCGATCAAGCCGTGATCGCCGGCATCGGCAACATCTACGCCGACGAGGCGCTGTTCCTGGCTGGGGTGAGCCCGCGCCGCCCGGCTCGGCGCGTCGACCTCGCGGCCTGCACGGCCATCATTGCCGCCGCGCAAAAGGTCATGCGGCGTTCGATCCAAACCGGCGGCTCCAGCATCAGCGACTACGTCAATCCCGACGGCTCCGACGGCGGCTACCAGCACGAGCGCCGCGTTTACGGCCGCGAAGACGAGCCTTGCCCGACCTGCGGCACGCCCATCCGACGCTTCGTGATCGCGCAGCGCTCTTCTCATTTCTGTCCCGAGTGCCAGAAGTGAGCCACTGAAAGGCCGCGCTCGAACGCGCGACTACTGCGAGACTTTCCAGCAGGCGTCGCCGCCGGCCGCATCGGCGCAGTCCCACTGCCAGAACTCGCCGTCGATGGCCGTGTTGTCGTAGGGCGCGACGTCGGGCATGCCGGGGAACGTGTACTTCGGGCAATTGCGAATTTCGCCGCCGTTGAGATCGTCGAACAAGAACGACGCGCTGCTGCCGCCGCGCGCCTTGATGGTGAAGGTCTCGTCGAGCTTCTCGACGCGGTGCGGTTCGTCCACCGGCGCCATGTTCATGTAAAAATCTTGGCGCGGATCGGTCATGCGAAAATTGAGCACGTTGAAGTTCTCGCCCGCGTGGGTCACGGTCTTTCCGGTGCCGTCGCAGACCATCGGGTGGGTGCCCTGGTCGGTGCGCTGATTCACCTCGACGCAGTTCACGTAGGTCTTGGGCTCGCTGATCGCGCGCATGCGCAGCTTGATCTCGTAAACCTTGTTCGGATCGCCGCCGAACTTCCACACCGGCGGATTCATGTCGAACCAGCGCGCGCCGTCGGCCGTCTCGGTGCAGATGTCGTTGTTGCCCGTGCTGCAGGTCGGAAAGTTCGAAACTGGCTGACCATTCAGGAATTTGCAGGTGTGCGTGTAACGCCACTTGTGCTGCAGCATGTCCATCGGAATGGGGCTCTGCTCCGGCGCGGCGCCGCCCGAGCCGCCTGAACCGCCAGTCTCTACGCCTGCGCTACCGCCGCCACTGCCACCGCTGCCACCCGTGACCGCGCCGGCGCTGCCGCCCGTGACAACGCCGCCCGTGCCGGTGCCGGCCGTAGACGTCATGGTTCCGCTGCTGCCGCTGAGCGTGCCGGCGGTTCCGTTCGGAACGCCGCCACTGGCACTACCGGCGGAGCTAGTGCCAGCGCTGGGAACCACCGCCCTCCCAGCCGTGCCGGCGCCGCTGCTCGTTGTTCCACCACCGCCCGCGCCCAAGAGCGGGCCTTGATAGCCTTGATCGCTACAGGCAAAGCTCAACCAGGCGCCAGAAGCCAGCGTGAGGGTGAAGAGCGGGACAATTCGTCGTGTCATGAAGTGCGCCTCCAACTTGCGAAAACAGATCCAAAAAAACGGACCTCAGACTCACCAAATGAAAGACAGCCCGGCGTTCAGCGTGTCGACCCTCTGCTTGTCGCCGAGGTAAAAGCTGATGTCGGCGTGAAAGTAGTCGACGGCCAGCACCAGTGAATCGGCCAAGCTGTAGTAAGCGCCGGCCGACTCGCCCATTTGACGGTTGACGAGCTCTTGCGGCATGACGCCCATGGCAATGCTCTGCGCGATCTGGTCGTCGTCGGCCTTGCTCGACTTGGCCAGCGTGGCGCCGACGCCGCCGACCAGGTACAGCTTGCTCAGCTTCACGCCGAGCGTGCCGTAATAGCCGCTATATTTGCGCAGGTTGTGCTTGGCGTCGACCTGCGCATTTTGGTTTTCGAGCGCGTAGATGTAGCCGAGGCCGTCGCCGACGTGACCGGCGAAGCCGAGCCGCAGCACCGAGACTTCACCCCAAGCGCCGAAGCCGACGCCCTTGGCGTAAACTTTCTTCGGCCGAGGATCGTCGGAGGGATCGTTGATCAACCGAAACTTGGTGTTGTTCGCGGTTTCGTAGAGCGGCTGCCACATGCCGTTGACGAAGGCGTGGACTTTGCCAAGACCGAAGTCGTTGTCGTAGGTCAGCTCCCCTTCCGGGCGAGGGATCGGCGCGCGATCGTAGTTACCGGTGTTGTTCACCGGATCGAAGATGCCGGCCGTGAGCTCGAAGCCGGCAAACGTCGGCGTGTTGTACGTGATCTGCGAATTGAAGCCCGGAAACAGCACACCGAAGCCGACGTGCCCGCAGGTGGGGCCACGCCCTTCGAGGCCCTGCGGACAGTTCACGCCCAGGCCGTTGCCGTGCTCGTACAGCGCATCGAGCGTCACCGCGCCGCGCGAAAACAGACCCAGCGCGCGACCGACCAGCACGCCGCCCCAGGGCCCATCGACCTTCAAGTAGGTCTCGCGCACGTCGGGAATGTTCTGCCCGGCCTTGTCTTTCGCGCTCTCGATGATCGACCAAATGGAGGTGTGGGCGCGCACGCTGGTCGTGGGCGACAGCGTCTTTTTGATCGTGAAGCCCAAGACGTTGCCGATGAAGCCGCTGCGAATACGCGCAAACGCAAATTTGCCGTTTTGGTCGAGCTGCGAAGGGCCAAAGCCCGCGCCCGCCACGACCGGATGCGCCGGCGTGCGATCGGAAGGCAAATCGTCGCCCCACTGGTAGTTGAGAAAGCCGTTCGCTCGGCCGTCGGTCGAGAGCTCCCAGCCGTCGTCGCTCTTGAACAGCTTCACCTCGGCGCTGGCGTGCTGGGTAGACGTGACGGCGCTAGCGAGCGCGGCGAGCGCGAGGCTCCACTTACCGATCGAGTTGCACGAGTGGCACGAGCGAGCGGGGCGGTTGCTTGTCATCGAAAGGATCCGGCACTCGGCAGAGACACGCACACCCCAAGCTCCAGCGAGCTCCGAGATCCGACGCCCAAGTGCTGTGTTTTCGAGAGGTCAGCGACGACTTGAAAATTGGTTCAAATTCCGACCTCGACCTACCTCGAGCTAGCGTTAGCGACCGAGTGATCAGCTGACTGTTTGCAGCAGAGTGCGAGCACTCGCGCTCAACGAAACGAAGTTGCCGCGTGTCGCTGCTCGCTTTGACGGCCGGCGTCACCCGACGCTCTCAGATCGGGTCAAAATTCTTTGGCTAGCGTCCTCGAGCCTAATTTAGCGGGCTTGTGGGTGGCGCGGACACATGGGTTGGCAGTGCCGGCGAGAAATTCCTGACCTGGTACGCCCGGCAGCGTGGCTACTTTGGACGAACGGCTCGAGTGTTCATGGCCGCGAAGGCACGACTCATGGTCAGCGACTTGTGAATCGCGAAAAGCTAGAATGCGCATGTTGGCAGCCCGGACCACGACACCCAGTCCGTTGCGGCTCGCCCCTGGAGGCTCTCCTGAGCCGCTAGTGGACGACGCTGCAGCTTCGCTCGCCGTGACGGCGATGGTGGAAGGGCTGCGTCGTTCGGATCCCGCGGTCACGCGACGTTTCTTCGAAATGTATTGCGGAAGGGTAGAGCGAACTCTCAGACGCCTGCTGGGCCCGACAGACGACATGGAAGACATGGTTCACGACGTATTCGTCGACGCGCTCGAGGCGATCGACAAGCTGCGCGAGCCTGCGGCGCTGCCCGGTTGGGTCACCGGCATCGCGGTGATCACGGCCAAGCGTCGTTTGCAGAAGCAATATCGTCGGCGCTGGTTGTCGCTGTCACCCACCGGAGTATTACCCGATCTGCCCGGCTCGGCGGGCGATCTCGAGGCGCGCGCTGCGTTCCAATCCATCCACGAGATTCTCAACTTGCTGCGGCCCGACGACAAAATCGCCGTCCTGCTCTACCGCGTCGACGGCCTCACCGTCGACGACGCATCAGCGGCGATGGGCATCTCCAGCAGCACCTTCAAGCGCCGGCTGCGTCGCGGCGAGCGCCATTTGCTGAAGCTCGCCAAGCGCTCGACCACGCTGCGCATCTGGCTGGGCGAAGAGGGGAGGCTCTCGTGACCGATCCGGTAGGGCGTTTGCTCGAGACGTACGCGCAAGAGCTGGAAGCCGAGCCGCGCGCAGCCACCAACATCAACCGTCTGGAGCAGCGCGTGCGCGGCACGCTGCGAGCGCGCGCGGCGTCCCGCAAGCGCGCGGTCGGACGGCTACAAGTCGCGCTCGCTGCGGCGGCCGTATTCGCCGTTGTAGGCGCCGGCGCTGCCTACCAGCTGGGGCGCGGCAGCAGAGCGCCGACCGCAGTCGCCGGCATGCCGGCCGGCGACTGGATTTCGACGACGGGCGGCGTCGCCGAAGAGCGCAAGTTCGACGACGGCTCGTCGGTGCGGCTCGAGCGTGAGTCGAGCGCCCGCGTGCAGTTCGTCGCGGCCAAGGGCGGACTGGTGCATCTCGATCGCGGAGCCGTGCGACTCAAAGTGCACCACCGCGAAGGCTCGAGCTGGCGCGTGGCCGCAGGTCCGTACGAGGTCGAAGCCATCGGCACCGAGTTCGTCGTCGATTGGGTGAGCGGTCGCGACAAACCCCTGCGCGTGACCGTGGCCGAAGGTACGGTCGCGGTGCGCGGACCCGCCTTCCGTGGCACCCGTTTCGTGTCAGCTCACCAGATGGTCGAGGTGGCGACGCAAGACACCGCCGGCGCAAGCGTCACGCCGCCGACGCCGTCGCCAGTACCTGTCGACAGCCTCTCGCCCGAAGCCGCCGTCACTCAAGACGACAGCGCGAGCGCGGCGCACGCGCGCCCCGAGCCCTCGTGGCGCGCGCTAGAAGAGAGCGGCAAATACGCTTTCGCGGTGAAGGCCGCCGAGCGCCGCGGACTTTCAGGCATCTATCAAGCTGGCTCGGCCGACGACTTGCTGGCGCTATCGCGGGCGTCCCGGTTCTCGGGCCGTATGGATGTCGCGCGCGACGCGCTGCTGGCATGCCGTGCTCGCTTCGCAGGGTCGGCGCAGGCGGCCATGTCTGCCCTGCTACTTGGTCGCGCGGCCAGCGGCGCGCAAGCCGCGGAGTGGTTCTCCACCTATCTCCGAGAACAGCCCGGCGGCGCGCTCGCGCGCGAAGCGCTCGGGCGGTTGATCGAGGCGTATCAGGCTGCTGGGGATCGCGTTTCGGCTCGGGCGACGGCCGAGCGCTATCTCAAGACCTACCCCGACGGACCTCACGCCACGCTGGCGCGCCAAGCGCTCCACAGGTGACAATGCGCTGAGTGAATCGGCTCCTCGCCGCAGCAATCGTTGCGCTGGGCGCGCTCGGCCCAGCCACGAGCTGGAGCGCGGGCGTGCCACGCAACTACGTGGTGCTGCTATTGCCGGCACACGACACGCCGACCTCGCGCCGCCTCAAGGCCGAAATCTCCAAGCTCGATCTGGCGGTGCACGTCGCGCAGACGGACGAGCCGGTCGACCCCGACGAGCCGCGCCTGGCCGAGCTAGCGCAAACCTTCGGCGGCGAAGCGCTCGTGATGCTTTCGGCCGACGGACGCGCGGCGACGATCTGGTTCAGCCACGCCGGGCAGGGCGAAAAGCTGAAGCGCGTCGTGCAGGCCGAGAGCGGCTCGCCCGATCTGCGCTCGGAGTCGGTGGTGGTCGGTACCGTAGAGCTACTGCGCGTGCGGCTGCTGACCCGCCGCGCGCTGCCCGAGCACGAACCGGAGGCGCCACCACCACCAGCGCCGCCGCCGGCTCCCGCTCCGGCTTTGCCGCGCGACTACCGGCCACTCACCATCGGCGCGGTGGTGGGGCTCGACAAGGCGGGCTCGCGCTTCAGCTTCGGCTCGAGCTACCAACTGAGCGTCGACTTTCGGTTGCTCGAACCGCTTTCGCTCCGCGCGCTGGTCCGGCTGCCGGCAGCCAGCTCGCAAACCACGCTCGGCAAAGCGACCGCCGAGCTGCAGCCGGTGATCGCCGTCGGCGGCGCCGCCGTAGGCGTAAGCCCGAGCGCCGCGCTGCGGCTCGACGTCTTTGGCGGCTTGGGCGCCGCCCACGTCGTGGCGCAAGGCAATTCCCAGCAGCTGGCCGTCACCCGCCAAGCATCGACCTGGGTCTTCGTCGGCGCGACCGGGGCCCGGGCGGCTCTCGAGCTCGCGCCCATGCTCAACGTCACGGCCCAAGCAGGCCTGGCGGTCTCGGGCAAACCCGTCGAAATCGTGATCAACGACCAGACTGCAGCGGTGTGGGGCCGCCCGTCGCTGTTCTTCGGCATCGGCCTCGAGCTCCGGCCCGCGCTGCGTTAGCGCCGCCGCACCCGGCTGCGCTACACTCTGCGAGATGTCACAGCGAGAGTCGCCGCTCGTGGCTGGAGCCGGGCTCGCCGTCTTGGCGGCGCTGAGCTTCGGCGTCACCGCACCGATCATCGCGCTGGCCGGCGCGAGCGTGGGGCCGCTCGTCACTGCGTCTTTGCTGTACGCAGGCGCCGCGACCTCGGCGCTGCTGATGAGCCAGCTGGCGCCGGGCAGCGGCGCGAAGTTCGAGCGCGTGCACTTCCGCACGCTTTTGGCGATGGCACTGGTGGGAGCCGGCATTGCGCCGACGCTGCTGGCCTGGGGCCTCAAGCACACCGGCGCCACAGCGGGCTCGCTGCTGCTGAACTTGGAAGCGGTGTTCACGGCCGCCCTGGCTTGGTCGTTCTACCGCGAGACCCTCGGCAAGCGCGTGCTCATGGCCCTCACGTTGATGGTGCTCGGCGGCGCCGTGCTCACGCTGAGCGGCACGCACGGCGCTGGCTACAGCGGGCTCGGCGTGGCGGCGGTCGCCGGCGCGACGCTGGCCTGGGGCGTCGACAACACGCTCAGTCGCCAGCTTTCACAGCAAGATCCGGTGGCGGTCGTCGGCTTCAAGGGCGCGCTCGGCGCCGCCGCAACTGCGCTCACTGCGTGGCTGTTCGGCGAGCGGCTACCGAGCGTCGCGCCCTTGCTCGTGCTTTTGGCCTGCGGCGCTTCCGGCTATGGCCTCAGCCTGCGGCTCTATCTGTTGGCGCAGCGTCGCATCGGAGCGGCGCGCACCGGCTCCATTTTCGCGCTCGCGCCGTTCGTCGGCGCCAGCGTCGCCTGGGCTTTGGGCGATCGCTCGACCGGTTATGGAACCGCGCTGTCGGCGCTGCTCTTTTTGGGGGGGTTAGTGCTGCATCTCACCGAGCGGCACCATCACGAACATGCTCACCCAGCGCTCGACCACGATCACCCGCATCGCCACGACGACGGGCACCACGACCACAGCCACGAGCCCGCGTTCATCGGCGAGCATTCGCACCCCCATCATCACGAGCCAGTGAAACACGACCACGACCACGCCCCCGACGTGCATCACGATCACTCACACTAGTTTCGAGTCGGGCCCCACAAGGTGTTAAAAAAACGGGCTGCCACAGCGCAGCTCGCCGAGGATTCATCACATTTTTGGCTGCCAATTTGCAGCCTGAATCGCAGAAGCTTTTCGTTGCGGACTCAGGCCACCTAGTGCGAGCGAGATTTTTTCACAGGAAGATCAGAAGGACAGAAGGCGAGCGATAGGGCTCGCGCTGCCGCCGGCGAGCCCCACTTCTCGATTGCGCGCCGCAGGCGCGGCGAACCATCAATCCTTCTGATCTTGTGATCTTCCTGTGAAAATCAGGATCTCGCCTCGAGGTATGGGCTGGCCTGGACCCGAAGCGGCTCGAGACGGCAGGCCGAGATGTGATGAATCCTTAGTCGCAGCTCGCATCGCAGAAACTAGGTCCGCGCCATGAGCGATCAGAACGGAGGCAACCCGAGACGTGCCGCTCGGCACGACCGAGGGACGACACGTGAGTTTCTGCAAACGGGCCGCAGTTGGGCAGCCCACTTTTTCAACCCCTGCTAGGCCGAGACCAGTAGCTTCCAGGCCGCGCCCAAGGCGGCGCTCGCGGCCAGCGTTTTCGGCAGGCCCAGCTTGAAGCGGAACAGCGCGAGCATGGCCAGGGCCGCCAAAACCACGGCCGCCACGTCGACGCTCGACAGCACGGGCACAGGCAAGCGCGCCAAACCGAAGCGTTGATCGACGACGCGCCGGAACAGCACGTGCAGCCCGAACCACAACGAAAGATTCAAGATCACGCCCACGACGGCCGCCGTGATGGCCGACAGCGCCGCGCGCAGCCAGCGGTTTTCGCGCAGCGCTTCTACGTAAGGCGCGCCCAAGAAGATCCAGAAGAAGCACGGCACGAAGGTCACCCAGACTGTCACCACCGAGCCGAGCGCACCGGCCCACAGCGGCGGCAGCGCGCCGGGATTCCTGAACGCGCCCATGAAGCCCACGAACTGCACGACCATGATCAAGGGCCCCGGCGTCGTCTCGGCCAGACCCAAGCCGTCGAGCATCTCGCCCGGCCGCAGCCAATGGTAGGCCTCGACCGCTTGCTGCGCGATGTACGCCAGCACCGCGTAGGCGCCGCCAAACGTCACCACGGCAGCCTTGGAAAAGAACACCGCCTCGCGCACGAAGATAGATTGGCGACCGGCGCAGGCGGCGAGCAGGGCGAGCGGCAGCCCCCAGAGCAGCGCGAAGCTTGCCACGATGCCGAGCGCGCGCGCTGTCGACGGCCTGGTGTGCTTGAGCTCGCCGGCCGCCGCCATGGCGTCGATGACCGTGGCGTGTTCGCTCGCCAGCTTCGCTTGCGCGGCCTGCGGAAACGCGCCGGGCAAAAACCGCCGCCCGAGCAGGCCGCACAGCCCCGCGCTCAGCACCAGCGCCGGGAACGGCACATGCAGCGCGAAGATGGCGACGAAAGCCGCGCCCGCTATCAGCACCATGAAGCGACTTTTCAGCGCGCGCTTACCCACGCGCAGCACCGCTTCGACCACCACCGCCAACACGGCCGCCTTCAAGCCGAAAAACACGGCCGCTACCAGCGGCAGCTCGTGAAAACCCGCGTAAAGCAGGCTAAGGCCTAGGATCGACAGGAAACCGGGCAACACGAACAACGCGCCTGCCACCACTCCGCCGCGCGTCTTGTGCATGAGCCAGCCAATGTACGTGGCCAGCTGCTGCGCCTCGGGCCCGGGCAACAGCATGCAGTAGTTGAGCGCGTGCAAGAAGCGCTCTTCGTCGATCCAACGGCGCTCTTCGACCAGCTCTTTGTGCATCAGCGCCACTTGCCCCGCCGGCCCGCCAAAGCTCAATAGACCGATCTTGGCCCAGACTCGCACCGCCTGAGCAAACGAAACTCGCGCTGCCACCGAGCGGCTATATCATCGCCCTGGCCACGCTACCCCGAAAAGCCATGCCCACTCGCTCTTCTTCGCGCGTCCGGAAGCAAACCGCGCTGGCGTGGCTCGCCGCGGTGCTCGCCTTCGGCTGGGCGGGCGCGGCGCAGGCGTATCGACCGTTCGACGGCACCGACGCCAGCGTCGCCGAGCTTGGTACGCTCGAGGTCGAGGCGGGACCTGTGCAATGGTATCGCCACGGCGGCAGCGACTACCTGGTGACTCCGGCCGCCGTGCTCAACTTGGGGTTTTCGCGCAACCTCGAAGCCATCGTCGACTTCAATCCGTTTGTCGGACTGGAACCTGTGCCGGGCGAACGGCGCCTGCGGCTGCTGGGCACGGACGCGCTCGTGAAATGGGTGCTTTGCCGCGGCGTGCTGCAGGGTGAGCGCGGCCTCAGCGTGGCCTTCGAGGGCGGCCCGCTCTTGCCGGAGATTCATGGCGAAGGCCGCTTCGGCGCGCAGGCCAGAACGATCTTTTCTTATGCCTGGCCGGCGCTGGCTCTGCACTTCAACGAGCAAGTCGATCTGGCGCGTTCCGGCAATATCGCGCTGTTCAGCGGGGTCATCGTCGAAGGGCCACGCAAGCTGACGATTCGCCCCGTGGCCGAGCTGTTCGCCGCCAAAGAGCTGCACGCGGGCGCCGACTATTCGGCGCTGCTCGGTGCCATCTGGCCGGTCAGCGAGGCCGTCACCTTCGATGCCGGCGCGCGGCTCGCGCGCGAGGACGGCGCCCGGGCCATCGAAGCGCGCCTCGGCCTGACTTGGACGAGCTCGCTGTGGACGCCAACCCGAGCGCCCGAATAGCTCGAACGCCTTTCACTGGATCGCGCGGCGTTTTTCGCCGGCCGCCGAAAACTCGACGAAACCGTTGTCGCGACTACCCAAAATGTACACGCGCCAGATCGGCTCATGTCCGGGGCTCGACGTGTCGCGCTCGAGTGAGACGTTGCTCACCTTGCCCTCCTCGAGCTTGAGCTCCGCGAGCGCGCGCTTGATCAGCTGCGGCACGAGCTTGAAGTCGACGCTGTCGAGCGAAAACACGATTTGAGAAATTTGCGACTTGTCACTGCCGAGACGCACCGGCTGCGGGCGCTCGACCTTGTTGGCCCACAGCTTGTAGCTGTCTACGTGCTCGCGATTTTTCGGATCTTGCGCCTCGAGCGTCGCGTAGTACTGCATCAACGTGAGCTGCTTGGCCATGATGGGCTTGCCGAGCACCTTTTCGTAGCGGGCCTTCGCGCGCGTCGCGTCGGCGAAGTAATCTTCTTCGACGAGGGGACCCGTGGGCTCGTCCGACGCGGTGTTCGACAGAGCCGGCAACGACGTGGCCGCGGGCGTTGCGTTCAGGCTCGGTGCCAGAGCCGAGCTGGCAGCGGAGGTCACGACCAAAGCCACGACCGCGGTGATGCCAACGCCCAGCACCAGCATGCCGGCGACGAGCCCGATCAGCCAGATCGCCGGCCGCGCCGGCGCGTGCGGCAGCTGAATCACCGGCATGGCTTGGGCCTGGACGTATTGGGTGACCGGGCGCTTGCGGGTCTCGACGAACGAGCTTGCCCCGCAAAACTGGCAGGTCACGTACTCGCGCTCGGGGTCGAGCTGCACATTGCCGCCGCACTTGGGACAGGTTGCCGGAACGAGCTTCGCCACGCGGGAAAGTACTTTAGTATATAAGGCCCGCGCCATGTCGTCCGACGAAATGAAACAGAAGGCCGCGCTCGCGGCGCTCAAGTACGTGCCAGAAACCGGCGTCTTGGGTCTGGGCACCGGCTCGACCACGCGCTGGTTCATCGAGGCGGTGGGCGAGCTTACCCGCGGCGGACGCAAGTTCTCGTGCGTGCCGACCAGCCGCGCCAGTCGCGCGCTGGCCGAGCAATGCGGCATTCCGCTGCTCGACGACGCGGGCCCGTGGCAAATCGACGTGTGCGTCGACGGCGCCGACGAGGTCAGCCGCGAGCTCGATTTGATCAAGGGTGGCGGCGGCGCGCACACGCGAGAAAAAATCGTCAACCAAGCCGCCAAGAAGAACATCATCATCGTCGACGACAGCAAGCTCGTCGAACGCCTTGGCCAAACCCGCAAGGTGCCGCTCGAGGTTCTGCCGTTCGGCTTCAAGACCACGCTGGCAGCGCTGGCCAAGCTGGGGCAGCCGGAGCTACGGCTCGACCAGGGCGCGCCGTTCATGAGCGACTCGGGCAACTACATCGTCGATCTGGCGACCGGTCCCATCGCAAGCGCGGCGGCGCTGGACCAAACCCTGCGCGCCCTGCCCGGTATCGTCGAGACGGGCCTGTTCATCGGCCGAGCCGACGTCGTGGTGGTCGCCCGCCTGAGCGGCGTGAGCGAGCTTACCCGCGGCAGCTGACGCGCGGGCCCGAGCCCAGAAACTGCGCTAAGCTGCGCCCCATGCGGCGGAGTCTTGCCTCGCTCGGAATCGTGACGCTCGGCCTTCTGTCAGCGGCCATGAAGCCGCGCCAACCGCCCGTGGCGCCGCCGCCTGCACCCACGGCACCCGCCACGTCGGCGGCGCCAGTGCCAACGGCGCAAAAAGTCGTCACCACGCCGTCGCCGCCAACGCCTGCCCCGCCCGCGCCTCCGACGCCGGCTCCCAATAGCGTCGAGAAGGCGCGCCAAGGCGTGGTCGTGGTGGAGCGCCAAGGCAGGCCGCTTGCGCTCGGCATGGTGCTCGACGGCGACGGCCGCATCGTCACGGCGCTCTCGCCGCTCACCAACGGCAATTTTCTGAGCGCTCGTTACGCCGACGGCGCCGTCGCGCAGCTCAAGCTCGTGCTCAGCGATCGCGGTTGGGACTTGGCACTGCTCTCGGCCGCGCCCGCCGTCGCGCCACCGGCCAAAGGCTCGGCCACGCCCGCAGCCCCGCAGCCGCCACGTCGAGCCGGCCTGCGCGCGGCCCGCTCGCCCAGCTTCGTGGGTCTACAAAGCTTCAACCTCACGCCGCCGAACACCATCGCCGCGGCGCCGGCCGCGCTCAAGCTTTCGGCAGGCCTCTTGGGCGGCGACGCCACGTCGCTCAGCGGAGCGTACGAGCTTGGCAGCAAACCCACGTTGGTGGGCGCGCCGATCGTGAATGCCGAGGGTGAGGCGGTCGCGCTCGTCGCGCGCGCTTGTCCGGCGGCAAGCGCAGCCAACTGCACGCCAGCACCGTACGGAGCGCCGGTAGGCGCGCTCAAACAATTTTTGCAGCGTGTGCCGGCAGAAGCGACCTGGCTCGGCGTCCAAGCAGCGGCCGACGAGACGCTCGGCGTGCACGGCGTGCGCATCGTGAGCGTGATGCCCAACAGCCCGGCCGCGCAGGCAGGCGTGCGCCCCGGCGCGAACGCGCTCGAGGCCGACCTGGTAGTCGCGGTCGACGGCACGCCGGTGGCCAGTCCCGCGGCACTCAACGAAGCCGTTCGCGCGCGCACGACCGGCGACGCCGTCGAGCTCTTGCTCTACGGCCTGGGTCATTACCGCCACGTCACGCTCAAACCTCGCCCGGCGCCTCAGCTCACGGCGCCGCCGTACGTGGCGCCGAGGCCGGGCAGGCCGCGCCTGCCCAATCCGTATCGCTAAGCTGCGTCGACACCTACTGCACGCCGCAAAGAGGTGCGCAGACTGGGTCGCTCTTGTCGCAAAAGAGACGCTGGCCGGCTTGGCCGGTCGGGCGAGCCTTACTCGTGAGAGCACCGAGTATGGCCGCGTTGCTCGTGACGGGCACGGTGCCGGGCGACATGACGCTAGCGGCGTTGCCTTGCTGCATCACTGCGGCGCAAGGGCCGTTCGGAGCCCCCGGCAATGCGAGGTCGAAGGGAGCCGAGCCGCAAGTGCCAGTGTCGAGCGTGCCGCAGTAGCAACTGCCGAGCGAGCCCGTGCCGTCGAGGCAGTTGCTGCCCCGAATGCACTCTATCACTGCGAAGCACGCCAGGCGCTGGGCCAGAGTGAAGGGCCTGGCGGCGGGCCCCAGGCAGTTGTCCGATGATGCAAAGCAAATGCCCGCTTGCTCGCAAGCCACGCAAGCGTCGGTCGAAATGAGCTTGCAATTGTCGGCGCAGGTGCGGCTCGGGGCCGCGCTCGTGCCGGTACCTGCGTCGCACTGCTCAGCGCCACTCGTGATGCCGTCGCCGCACGGCCCGGCAACCCCGATGCTCCCGCAACCCGGCGCGCACACTATGCCGGATGGGAGCGGCACCTGATTCGGACCAACGTTGCCGAGCGGGTCGCAGGCCTCGGTGCCATTCACGAAGCCGTCGCCGCACACGTGTGGCCGCAAGGTGCATTGCCCGGGCGCACCAGGCGGGATGCAAACTGCCGGATTCAGCGGCAGCGGATCGCATTGCTCATCGCCCTCGGCGATGCCATCGCCGCAAATCTTGACGCAATCGCTGGGGCAGGTCGGATCGGCGGGGTGGCCGGGTCCGGCAGCCGGGTCACAGACCTCGCCCTGTTCCGGTTCGACCACGCCGTTGCCGCAAAAGTCGAAGTTGACGCAAGAGATGAGCGTTTGCAGCGCCTTCGAGCACTGGTGGTTCGTCGCGGTGACCTTGATGGCAACTGCAAAGCCGGGGGCCGCGCAGTGGAAGCTCGCGTCGTGCGCGTTCACCGGCGTGAAGGAACCGACACCGGCCATCGCGGGGTCGACGATCGACCAGGCGTAGCTGATGACCTCAGCCGGGTTGTCCAGGTCATGCGCGATCGAGTGCAGGTCAATACTGCCGCCGACGTCGGCCTCCCCAGGCTCGGCCACCGCGTAGTCGACGATCAGGCGTGGGCAAGCGTCGGTATTCACGTCGACCGTCGTGAGCAGCTGCCCATTCGTGTTGTCGACGCAGGTCAGGGTCATGTCGAAGGGGGTGCTGCTGTTTGCCGTGATGGCGAACGGACCGAACGAGCCCGTGCAAGTGATGTCGTCGTTCGGCTCCGCCGAAGCGCCGCTCAGGCTGATGAAGTAGTCGCTGCCGACCGGGAGCGGAACGCCGAAACCGAGGCCCGACGCCGTGCCGGGCGTCGGCAAGTTGCCTTCGGCGATGACGGCAGGCGCGGGCACGGCAATGGGGCTGCCGCTCGTGACGACGTAGTGCACGCTGTTCACGCTGATGCCGCTCACGGGCTGCAGCGTGAGGCCGAGCGAGCCAAGGTGCTCAGCGCTGTCGCGCTGCGCGCTCGAGCCGTGAGTATCGAGCTTGCTCGAGCAGGCCGAGCTCGCGCTCAGCGCGAACGTCATCCCCAGCATGATCCTCGCCACCTTCATGCGATAGCCCTCCATGCTGGCGAGACGGAGCAAGCTTCGGACCACAGCCACGCGCCCAAGTCTTTTGCGGGAACTATCGCGACCGCTGACCCGAAGCAGGCGCCTCTGGCTTCCGAAAATCGGAGCTGCTCTCCGAAAAGAACACGTCGAGCGTTTCCGGCCCGGGGGTTGGTAGGCCTGGCCTGCGCGCGCAGCTGCGCGCGGCGCGCGCGGCAGAGCCGCGCCAGGAACCTCGGCCTCACCAAGGCAGCCCCCAAAAGACGCGAGTCTCGACGCTCGAAAAGCTCAAAAGCGCGGCGTCGGGCCCGCGTTCACGAGACCCGCCGCGCGGGCGCGGGCCGGGCAAGAAGCGGATCGCGGATGAGCGGCGTTGACAGAACCCATCGATATCGAGGAGGATTTCCCGCTTCCGGCCGCCCATTGTCCGGGAACCCCCTCACGAGTGTCACGGCCCCTTCGCATCGAGGTAGCCGGCCAGACGGATGTCGGCCGCAAGCGCGCACACAATGAGGACAATTTCGCCATCATGGCGGAGTACGGCCTCTACGTGGTGGCCGACGGCATGGGCGGACACGCCTCGGGCGAGATCGCCTCGAAGATGGCGGTCGACACCCTGCACGAGTTCTTTGCAGCCACCGCGGACGACCCCGAGCGGACCTGGCCCTACAAGATGGACCGCGCCAAGGGCTACGAAGAGAACCGGCTCATCACCGGCATCAAGCTTTGTAACCTGCGCATCTACGAGCAGGCACAGCGCAACTCGAAACAGCGCGGCATGGGCACGACCATCTGCACGCTGTTCGCGGTCGAAGACGGCGTCTACATCGCGCATGTCGGCGACAGCCGCGTGTACCGCGTCCGCAACGAGCAGATCGAGCAGCTGACCGAAGATCACTCGCTGCTCAACGACTATAAAAAGATGAAGAAGCTGACGGAGGAAGAGATCGCGAACTTCCCCCACAAGAACGTGATCGTGCGCGCGCTGGGCATGAAAGACACCGTCAAAGTCGACACGCGCTTCGAAGCCCCGCGCGCCGGCGACGCCATGGTCTTATGCTCGGACGGTCTGTGCGGCCCCGTCACCGACGAGAAGATGCTCGAAATCGTGCTCACCGCCCCCGACTTGCCGACCGCGTCGCACCGGTTGATCGAGAACGCCAACGAGAACGGCGGACCCGACAACATCACCTGTGTGATCGCGCGCTGGATCGAGTAGCTCCCCACTCGCGCTGCCAGGCGGACGCAGTATGCTGCCGGCCATGAATTTTGGGTACCGAGGTGGCTGGGTTTGGCTAGCGCTGCTGGGGCTGGTCGGATGTGGGGGCGCGCGCGAAGTTGGCCTGGTCGCGGTCATCGAACAGGGCCGCGCCAACGAGCTCAGCGCGACCGCGAACTATCAGGGTCAGCGGCTGAGCATCGAAGGCGTCGTCACCAGCGCGGGCCTGAAGCGCGTGACGGTGGCGGTGGCCGAAGGCACCATCCAGCCCAACTTTTTCTTCGCTGGCGACACCACGAGCGCGACCATCTCGCACGTCCAGGTCGCGTACCCGTACCTGTACGCTGAAGACGCGGCGCATGGCGCTGCTGGCGGCAGGCTGCTGTGCTTCTTCCAGCCGGATCAGCTCGCGCAGGTGGGCCGGGTCAGGGCCGCCGAGCGCGTCGTTGTGACCGGCAAGTTTCAGCAGTACTCCGACGTGGGCGCTACGATCGTGCTCAACGACTGCAAGCTCGAGTGATGACACGCCGTTACGGCGGCGAGAAGCTGTCCCAGCACAAGGCGTGGCCGTCGCGGCGCAACGCGCACACCTCGTAGCTGGAGCTCACGACGCTCGTGAACTCACCGGGCGGTGGCGCGGGCATCGTGCCCATGTCGCCCCAGCAGTGGAGCGAGCCGTCGACCGCGACAGCGCAGCCGTACAGCTCGGCGACCGAGACGCTGGTGTACGTGCCTGCCGGCGGCGTCGCCCGGCCGCTGGTGTTGTCGCCCCAGCAGCTGAGCGTGCCGTCCAAACGAATGCCGCAGGCAAAATCGCGATGCGGGGCCGCTGACTCGGCGAAGCCGAGGCTGATGGCGGTGAAGGCGCCGTGCGGCGGCCTGATCAACGCAAAGTCTTGGCCCGACCAGCACGCGACTCGGCCGTCGACTCTGATGGCGCAGCTGTTGAAAAAGCCGCCGGCGACGCTGGTAAATTGTCCGCTCGGCGGCTGTGCGGCAGCGGCGTAGTTGCCGCCCCAGCACAGCAGCGTGCCGTCCGCTTTCACGCCGCATTCGTGGCCGTAACCGTGGGCGATGCTGAGCAGCTTCAAATCGGCGAGCGCCTCGCCGAGGCAAAAGCCGCCGCCGTTCTTGTCGATGCCGCACAGGCCGTCGAAGACGCCGTTGCCCAGCGCCTGCAGCGTGACACCTTGAAGATTCGGGTCATCAAGCGCAAGCTGCGAACATTCCACCTTGCCGCTCACGGTGAGCCCGCACACGCCGAACGTTTTAGTCAGCTCGATGTCCGTGAACGTGTCCGTGATCGGCTGGCTGTTTCCGGTGCAGCCCAACTTGCCGTCGGTGGTGACGCCGCACACCAGGTCATCGCTCACTGAGATGCTGCTGTATGTGCCGGCCGGCGGTGGCTCGACACCGCTGCAGTCGACGCTACCGTCGCTCGCGAGCCAGCAGAAGCCGTTCGCGTCCGTCGAGACGGCCTGCACCGGCTCGTGACCGTTCGGATCCGATAGCAGGTCGGCGAGCTGGCCCCAGCACGTCCACGTCGAATCGCTTTTGATGCCGCAGGTGCCGTACCAACCGTCGGCGACGCTCAGGTATTTGCCCGCGGGCGGGGAGCTGTGACCGTCTTCGGGTGTGCCCCAGCTGACCAAGTCGCCGTTCGCGCGAACGCCGTAGGAAACCTGCGTCTCGGTGGCCACGGCTTTGAAGGTGCCGCTCGGCGCGTCATTGCGGCCGTAAGTGCCGAGCCCCCAGCACGCGATGGTGCCGTCGGTCTTCAAGCCGCATACGTTTTCGTTGCCGGAAGAGACGCTCGCGAACGTGCCCGGGGGGATCTGATCGCGGCCGTCGTCGTTCGGTCCCCAGCACGCCACCGAGCCGTCGGGCCTCACCCCGCAGTGACTCGAGATGCTCGCGAACTGGCCGGACGGAAGCGGCCCGTCCGCGTACCAGCAGCTGACCGTGTGATCGGACTTGAGCGCGCAGCGGCCCGGTGCGCTCACGGCAAGCGTCGTCAGCGAGCAGCTCGGTCCCCACGTTCCGAATGCGCAATCGCACGCCGCCACGCCGCCGTGGAGCGTCACGGCGGCGCCGCCTTGGTGACAGACGCAGCGCCGATCAGCCGTAGCGCTGCCGGCGGTCTGCTGCGTCGTGCTCGCATCACAGGTCGACCAGGGGATACAACCGAGCGCGTTGGGCGCCGCCGAGAACGAAGCATCGGCGCAAGCCGCGCAAGCGCGATCTTGCGTGTCGGAGGGCGCTTGCGTGACGTAGCTGCCCGCCGCGCAGGTCGTCCACGCTTTGCAGGGCGTCATGTCGTCGGGCGCACACGAGCCGAACGGGCAACGAAGAGCGGGCTCGGCCCCACCCTCGCCGCCTTCGCCTCCGGCGTTCATGACCGGGCTACCGGCCGTGGAGCTGCCGCCCTTGCCTCCGGCGACGCCGCCCGTGCTCGTTCCCGCGCCGCCAGTCGCCTGCGTGCTGCCGCTGAAACCAGCCGAGGGATTCGTAGCGCCCGCCGTTGCGCTCGTTCCGGCCGCGCCGCCCGCTGCCGCAGCCCCGGCGCCACCCGCTTGCGACCCCGCTGCGCCATCCGACGGCGAGCCTGACGCGCCGGGCGAAGACCGCTCAGCGTGACCGCACGCGGCGAGCGGCGCGAGGACCGCAAGAACCTTACCGTAGCGTCGAAGACCCGAACCCGTCATCCCTGGGGTTCGTGTCCAACGCGCCGAAACCTCGCCAAGCTAATTCAGGGGCCGAGGCAGACCTCACTCAGTCCAGAAGTCTTGGACCATCCACACCTTGCCGCCGGGCGTGGTGTAGAAGCCGCACGCGGTGTGCGTCGAGCCACCGACCATGTTCTCGTAGTGGCCGCCGCCGGGACCCTCGGCCCACATCGCATCGAGGCACTTGGTCAGCGTGTCCTGCACGCTGCCATAGCTGGGGCACTCGTTCTGGCCCGCGCCTTTCCACTTCACTTGATCGAGGCAGGCGTTGAAGGCGCTGTGCGCCACGCCGCTGATCGAGTCGGCTTTGGCTTGCCCGTCCGCGCAAGGCTCGGCCTTGGGCAAGATAGGAATGGGGCCGAGGCCTTTGGTGGCGCGCAGCTCGTTGGTGCGATTGACGCAGCGGGTGCGCGCGTCGCCGTACGGGTCGCTGCCACCGGCGCTGCTGCCCGCGGCGCTGGTGCCACCGCTGCTGGTGCCGCCGTTACTGTTGCCGCCAGCACCCTTGCCCGCGCTGCTAGCGCCCGCGGCGCCCGCGTTGCTACCGCCCGTTGTGCCGCCGCCGCTACTGCCCATGCCAGCGCTCGCAGCGCCGCCGCTGCCTGCGACGCTGCTGCCACCGGTGGCACTGCCGCCCTGGTTGGCATTGCCTTGGCCCGCGTTGCCGTTGCTTCCCCCGCCGCTTGCACCGCCGGCGCCCGCCGCCATGGTGCCGGTCGCTCCGGAAGTGCCCGCGCCAGCAGTCGCCCGGCCTCCGCCCGGCAAGACCGACACACCGTTCTGGCCGGCGGCGCCACCGCCGTCGTCAGTGCTCACGCTGCACCCGAGCACTAAACCCAAGCCCAAGAGCAGCGAAACACAGCGAGCGCGCAGCACCATCTCAAAGAAGTGCGCGAGAGGGCGTTAACGGCTCAAATTCCGGACCGGCCGCGGTCGAAAGGCGCGGAAACCTCGCACCTTGGCGCACCTTTGCTCGACGACGATTTGTCGAGTCAGTCGGCGGGAGCCGCGCCGTACAGCGGGAAGCCGCCCGAGCCGCCTCTGCCTTCGGAGCCGCCAGCCGGAACGGCGCCGTAGAGCGCGTGGGCTCCGCCGCCGTCATTCACAGTACCGCCCTTGCCAGCGTCGCCGCTGCTTCCACCGCTGCTGCTCGTGCCGCCGCTATCGTTGCCGGTGCCGGCCGCCGGCGCACCATAAACGGGAGTGATGCCACTGCCGCCGCTGGCCTGACCCGCGCTCGAGCCGCCAGTCGCCGTGCCCGCCGTGCCTGCGGTACCGGCAGCGCCGCCTTTGCCGTCTTTGCCGCCGTCTCCGGTGCTGCTGCAGCCCGTGAGCGCCGCCGCACCGACGATGGTCGCGCCGAACGCGAACGTCGCCGCGCGGCCCAGCCGCGTGCGCGGCAGCTGGTGCTGCGGCACGTGCGACAGCGCCAGCTCGGCGCTGCAGAACGGGCAGCTTGCTTCAGCTTGCCGAACGTGACGATTGCAACTGGGACAAGGAATGAGCTGAGTCACGTTTTACCTCTTTATTGAGCGCCGCCGGCACCGCCAACATTGTCGTCGCCGCCCGCGCCGCCCGCGCCGCCCGCGCCGCCCGCGCCCCCAGCACCGCCCAGCGGCAGATTACCGGTGCCCGCAGCCGGAGCGCCGTAAACGGGCTGAGCGCTGCCGCCTTGATTCAGGTTGCCGCCGTTGGTCGCACCGCTCGGAGGAGCGCCGTAAAGGGTGGCGCCACCGAAGCTCATCACGGTACCGCCGGCATTCGCGCCGGCCGTGCCGCCCGCGCTCATGCCGCCCATGCCAGCCGCAGGAGCGCCGTAGATGGCCATGATGCCGGCGAGCTCGTCCGAGCCGTCCGAGCAACCGACCAGCGCGGTCGCGCCGACGACGCCGGCGCCAAACGCGAACGTCGCCGCGCGGCCCAGCCGACGCGTCGGCAGCACCGCAGGCGGAAGATGCGCGAGCGAGAGCGCCTCGCCACAGAATGGACAGCTCGCCTCGGTCTTGCGAACGTGACGGTGGCACTCGGGGCAAGGCAGAAGCTCACTCATAGCGGTTCTTCCCGAATCTCGAACTTACCATAGTCGAACGGCATGCCGGGAGCCATCTCGACGCGCGTCACGACCTCGCGCACGCCCTTCTTGTCCATTTCGAGCGCGCGATGGTGGCAATACGGATTGTTACCGGCTCGCCCGAAGAACACGAAGCTCGTCCAGGTGCAGCCGGCGCGGCATTCTTCGGCGTAATAGCAGGTGCGACAGAAGCCCCAAAGATCCTCGACGGTGCGATCGCGCGTGTAGCGCAGCGGCGCGGCTCGCTCCCAGATGTCTTTCAACGTATTGTCGCGAATATTGCCGCCCGTCCACGCTTCGGTCGGCAGCGACGGGCAACCTTTGATGGCGCCGTCGGCCTCGATGCCCAGCGTGGAGCGACCGGCTCCGCACGATGCCATGTGGCCGCGCGGCATCGTGCCTTTTAGCAGCGATTCGTAGGGCCCAAAGTAGCCGATGTTGTTGCCGGGCCAGATGCGCACCTTGAGCTCGTCCGCGCGCTTCTTCAGCGCGCCCAGCAGCGGGAACAGCTCGAGCATCTCGTACGGTTGAAACAGCACTTCGGGCTCGTCGGCGGCGCGCCCCATCGGCACCGTGAGCTGCAGCTGCCAGCTGTGACCGCCGTGCGCCGCCAACGCCTCGAGCAATTCGGGCAGCTCGGGCAGCGTCAATCGATTGATCTGCGTGTTGGTCGCGACGCGAATGCCGGCCTCGCGCAGGTAGTCCATAGCTTGAAATGCGGAACGATACGAGCCCTTCACGCCGCGCAGGCGATCGTGCGTGTCTTCGTTGCCGTCGATCGAAATGCTGCAGCTTTCGAGCCCGGCTTCTTTGGCGGCGCGCGCTTTTTCGGCGGTCATGCCGCGGCCGCCGCTGGTCATGGTCGCCGACATGCCGAAGCGCCGAATCTCGCGGATGATGTCGGTCCAGTCGTCACGCAGGTACGCTTCGCCGCCGATCAGCGTGACCTCCATCACGCCGAGCTCCGCCATCTGCCTCACCAAATCCAGGCACTCTTCGGTCGTGAGCTCGCCTTCGCGCTTGTGCCCCGCGCGCGACCCACAATGCCGGCAGGCCAAGTCGCACTGCAGCGTGATCTCCCACACGCAGTAAATGGGCCGAGCTTGCTCGTCGCGCGGCCGCACCGTATCGGCCAGTGGCAATTTGCGGCGCGCCGGCGGCGCCGTCGGAGCCAGCGGCAAGTTACGCGGACGCGCCCGCGCCAATTCGGCGGCGCGCTGCTCGGGTGTGAGCACGTCAGGTCCCTTGGCCATGACTCGCATGGTTACAGAACGTCAGGCCTTGGCAAGCTTCACGAGCGCGCGGTGCGCTTCGAGCGCCGGATCGGTGAGCGTCGCCAGCTGCTTCGGCCGGTAACCCGTCGCAATTTCGGTCACCACGATGCTCGTGCCCGCGCTCGTGAAACTGACGCGAAAATCTTTCAAGGCCAGGCAAGCGCCGCCTTCGGTCTTACGAATCCGTCGATACGGATGCGGCTCCGGCCCCAGCTCGAGCACTTGCCGGATCGGCCCTTCTAGCTCGATGCCGAAGCCTTGCAAGAGCGCAAGCGCGGCGCGCGCGGTCTCCGAAAATTCGACCGCGAACGCGACTTTCGGATCTGTCGCCTCCTCGAGCCAGCCGTGGTCCGCGTCGCCGCGAGAATCGGCGTACGGAATGTACGGCTTGATGTCCAACACCGGCGTCCCATCCAGCAAATCGAGGCCGCTCACCGACAGCCGCAAACCTTCGATGCCGGTCAATTCGACCAGGCTCATGCCGAGCGGGTTGGGCCGATGCGGCGAGCGCGTCGCGAACACGCCGCGCCGCTTTTCACTGCGCGGTGGCAATACTTTTGGCCGCCAGCCCTCGCTCTGATCGAACCAGAACAAGAGCCAGATGTAGCGAAACGTCGACAAGTCTTCGAGCGCGTGCTCGAAGTCGTGCCCGGAAAAAAGCTCGACGCTGCCGTCCGCCGCTTGCGCCGTGTTCGGCTGGCGCGGCGCCTGCATCTTCTCCGTGAACGGTGAGCGCACGACGCCGATCGGAGTGAGCGTGAGGCTTCGCGCGTCAGCCATCGTCAATGCGGCGCCGGAATGACCTGCACCGGCTGCGGCGTGTTTTCGACCGGCACGGGCTCGCCCGAAAGCGGCGCGAGCAGCGCGTACATCACGCCCAGCACCGCCAACATCAGCAGGCTGGTGATGAGATAGGTGTTGATCGGCGGATGACGGCTGGTCGACCAGCCGTCTTCGTAAAACTTGCCGCCGCTGCGCTCGCGCAGCTTTTTCTGAAAGCCGGCCAGCACGTCGGGCGGCGCAGCTTCGTCGCTGATCGCGCCCTTCAGCGCCGAACGCAAACTCGGCGCAAGCTCTTCGGTTTCTGGGCTCGGTTCTTCGGCCTCGCTCATTTGGCCTTGTCTCCCATCCTACGTTCGACGGCTTGCTTCAACATCGCGCGCGCACGATGAAGCCTGCTCTTCACCGTGCCGTCCGGCAAACCGGTCACCTCGCACAGCTCCTCGTAGCTCAAATCTTCCACGTCGCGCAGAATCAAAACCTCGCGAAAATCCGGCTCCAGCTCCACGATGCACAATTGCACCACGCGCTCGAGCTGCATGCCTTCGACCATCTGGTCCGGCCGCGCAATGTCACCTGAAGTCATGCCGCTGCCCGAGGTCAGCGGCGAGCGCTCCGCCAACGCCTCGTACTCGTCTTGCGCTTCCGTGCGCCGACGCTTCAAGTACTTCATGCGGTTTTTGCAAAGGTTGACCGCGATGCGATAGATCCAGGTGCTGAGCTTGGAGTCGCCGCGAAAGGTGCCTACCGCTTTGAACACCTGCACGAAGACTTCTTGGGCCATGTCCTCGGCTTCGTCGCGCCGCCCCAGCATGCGCAGCAAAATCCGAAACACGCGCTCCTGGTACAGCACCACCAGCTCGTTGAAGGCGCGCTCGTCCCGCGACGCCAGCCGCGCGATGAAGCGAGCTTCTTCCTTGTCCTCGGGCTCCATCTCGAGCTGAATCGCGACCGTATCACCCCAGACAACCAAACGGCCGGCAGGTTCCACGCCCCAGCAAAACCGCCCGAAAACGCCGGTTCTGCGGCCCGGCGCGCGCCCCGCGGGCGCCCCGCAAATCTCCCGCTTGACGGGGCCTGTGAACATTGTACGGATGCGTCCCCGCTTACCTTTCCGGTGTCGTCTAAAGGCAGGACAAGGGACTTTGAATCCCTGAATCGTGGTTCGAATCCATGCACCGGAACCAGGGGCTGCCACCTCGCAGCCCACCTCGCAGAAACTTCCGTAGCGTCTGTGGGCAACGCTAAGCGGTTGCCAGTCCTGGAGCCGTAGCGTAACGGCGGCGAGAGTCCCCAGATTTTTCTACAGGAAGATCGGAAGATCGGAAGGCGAGCAGGTTGGCGCCAACACGCAACGGCGCTCGCGGCGCACTCAACCGCCTCGTTCAAGCTCCGCGAAGTGCAACGCGAGATCGCAGACAGCGTGGCGCCCCCAATCTTCCGATCTTCCGATCTTCCTGTGAAAAAATCTGGGTCCGTCTCAGCGACTTAGAGGAGCTGTAAGCCGAGTGCGGCGCGCCAGGCGTCCATGACGCGCAGGTTGGCCAGGCTGTCGTCCCAGGTCATGGCGGGCCAGGTGGCTTGCGTTTTTGGTAGCGAGTCGGCGACGAGCTCGGCTTCGAGCGCGTAGATGGGGCGCGGGATGTCGACCTGAACGACTTCGGGCGGCTTGCCAGCGTGCTCGATCGTGAAGCGACTCTCGAGGCCTTGGCGCTTGCCACCCGGTAGCCACGGGTCGACGAGCTTGATGCAGCCCTCTTCGCCGAAGATGCTGGCGGCACAGCCGAGGTCGAAGCGGATGCCGCAGGCGATTTCCGCGGTCACGCCGGCTTCGAACGACAACGTCGCCTGCGCAAATTCATCGACGCCGGTCGGTCCGATGTGTCCGACGGCCGTGAGCTGCTGCGGTTCCGCCACCTTTTTGCCGAGCGCCAGGCCGGCCATCAAGCGCGCGAACGACACCGGATAGCCGCCCACATCCCAAATAGCGCCGCCCGCTTGCGCCGGATCGAACAAGCGCCCGTGCGGACTACGCGCGTCGCGAAAACCGAAGTCGGCGCGCACGTGCAGAATCTGTCCGATGGCGCCAGCGCGCAGGTGACTGAGCAGCTCGGTCATCAGCGGGTGGCAGCGGTACATGTAACCTTCCATCAAGAACACGCCACGGCGCCGGGCAGCCTCGATGACACGCCCCGCCGCGTCTGCCGACGTCGCCAGCGGCTTCTCGACCAGCACGTGTTTGCCGGCGGCAATCGCAGCCAGCGCCAGTCTCTCGTGCAGCAGATGCGGCGTCGCCACGTACACCGCTTGCACCTCGGCATCGGCCAGCAGCTGCTCGAGCGAATCGGTCGAGCGCGGCACGCCGAGCTTCGCGGCGAACGGCTGCGCTCGTCCCGGAGAGCTCGTCACGTTGACGATGCGGCAACGCTCCGAGCTCTGGAGCGCGGTCGCAAAATCGGTCGCAATCGCGCCGCTGCCAATCACACCCCACTGCAAATGCGGCTGAGCCATGGTTCGGTGAGCCGCTTCTAGCGCAAAAAATCAGTCAACTTTCGCCCCAGCCGACCGATTCGGCCTCGTGGATGCTAAAGTGGAGGCGAAAGCATGGCTAATTCGTTCGACTTTCCGATTCGGCCGCTGCGTCGGGTCGAATACGACAAGCTGGTCGAGCTCGGCGTGTTCGAAGGCGAGCGCATCGAGCTGCTCGACGGACAGCTCGTCCCGATGACGCCGCCGGGGCCGCCCCATGCCTCCACCGTCGACAAGCTGATGGAGCGCTTCTTCCGCGGCCTGGGCGATCGAGCCCGCATTCGGGTGCAGAGTCCGTTCGCCGCACTGGAAACTTCCGAGCCACAGCCCGACCTAGCTATCGTCCCGCGCGCAGACTACGAGACAGAGCACCCCAGCCGGGCCGAGCTCGTGATCGAGGTCTCCGACAGCTCGCTGCGCTACGATCGCGGCCCCAAGCTGCGCGTCTACGCGGAAGCTGGGGTACCCGAGTATTGGATCGTCGACGTGCAAGGACGCCGCATCGAGGCGTTTCGCAAGCCTGGCAACGGTCGCTATTGGCAGAGCCAACAATTCGATGACAAGAGCGTGATCTGCCCCGAGCGCTTTCCCGATTTCGAGCTGCGCGTGGCTGACGTGCTGCCTTCTGCCAAATAGCGACGAGTGGGCAAACTTCCTCGGCTGATCAGCCTAGTGCCGCGCCGCTTCGAAGACGGCGATTTCAGCGGCGTGCCGCGTTTCGATTTCGAGCTGCGCCGCGCCTTGCCAGAGCTGGAAAGCGTCGCCACCAACTGGCGCACGCGGGCATGGCTCAAGTGGCTGGCCTGGCGCGAGCCCGACGCCATCGTCATCACCGGCAACGAGACGTCGGTCATAGTGCCGCCCAACCTGCGCACGATCGTGATGCACCACGGCTGCGCGCAGACGCATCTCGATCGCGATCCAGATCAAGACGCCGCCCGGCTGCTGCGAGTCATGTGCCGCGCGCAGCGCGACATGTACGGGCTACCGAATCGGTGGTTCGTCGCGATCGCCGAGTGGACGGCGCGGCAGTTCAGCTCACACTACGGTGTGCCGCTGGCGCCGGTGCTACCGAGCTGGGTCGAGCCCATCGAGCGCGAGCCTCGCAGCGACGGCCGCAAGGTCGTGCTGGGCGACTTTCGAACGCTGAACAAGGGCAGCCAAGCCGTGCCGCGCCTGCGCGAGCTTTCACCGTACATCGAGTTTCGCGGGCTCAAGTGCACGTATCAAACGCGCAAGGCCGCCTACGCCGAAGCCGATGCCTACCTGTGCCTGAGCCTCTCAGAGGGCGGCAGCTTCGCCGTATCCGACGCCGAAGCCGCGCGGCTGCCGCTGATCACGACCGACGTCGGCAACTACGTCGAGTACGCGTCGAGCCACGTCTTGCCCTGGCAGAAACGCGACGACGCCGCGTTCGTCGTTCAAGAGGTCGAGCAGGCGCTAGCGACGCCGCGCGGGCCCAGTTTTTTCGACACCTGGACGTTCGAGCGCTGGCGTGACGGCTGGCGCAATTTGGTGACAGAGGTCGCGAGCACGAAAGAGCGAGCGCCCCTTTTGTCAGGCGCTGCCGCGAGCGTGGGCAGCAGCCCGGACGCAGGAGAGCGAGCCTGAGCCTTTCGGATTGGCTGCTACCGGCCCAAGGACGGCTGCTGCCGGCTGACGTGCAGACGTTGGCGCGCGTAGCGACGCTCTTGCCGGGTTCGTGGAGCTTGGGCTTGATTGCCCCGGCGCGCAGCGAGCGCCGCGCGCTGCCGCGCTTCGAAGCCGTAGCCGCGGTGGGCGACGGCGTCGCGCTCCGTCCGGCCGAACGCTTCGACGCGCTGTTCGCATTTCGGCTCGCAGGTTACGGGTCGGAGTCGGAGCGCGCGTTTCGGACCGCGCTCCGTTCTTGCCGATTGCTCGGCGTGCTCTCCGCCGACGGCGTAGCCCAAGCCACGAGCACGCGCCTGCTGGGCGTCGCGCCAACCGCCGCTGGGCTACTGCAACTCTATCGCGGAGACCTCACCGATCCGCTGCTGCGCATCGACGACTACCCGACCGGTGTGCGGCCGATTTTGGCTGATTTGAGCCCGCTGCACGACGTGCTGACGTGCGTCGACGCCGCGGGTCTGGATTTTCACCTCGGCATCGTGCCCGCCCTGGTCGAAGATCGCATGGAGGGCTTTCTGCGCGGCTTGCAGCATCTTTTGGTGTCGCAGCACGGCTTCGAGCACGGCTACGCCAAGTATTCCAAGCTGCTCATCGCAGCGCACGATCCGTTCAACCAACGCGGCACCGTCGGCGGTTTCGACGAGTTCGCCGAACAGAGCTACGACCAAATCGTGGCCCAGCTCAGCCAGGGTCGACGCCTGCTCGAGGCGCGCACGGGTCGCACTCCGCTTTCTTACATTCCGCCCACCAATCGCGCCAATCGCCGCACCGGTCGCGCGCTCGAGGCTTGCGGCTTCGAGTACATCCTCAGCGAAAATCCGCTCGGCGCCTGCGCGTTACCCTGCATCGGTTCAGATTTTTACGATCGCTCATCGAAGTTCATACCGGGTAGCGCGCCCGCCGTCGCCTCGCTGCACGCCACCTGGGAAGCCGATCTGTGGCGCGCCGGCGACCGCGAATCGCTGCCGCGCCTGCTAGCGAGCCTGGTCGCCCAGCGCGAGCAAGCTCGGGCGCTGGCTGCCGAGGCGGCTGAGCGCGTCGCTAGCCAGTTTACCCGCGGCTGACGCGACTCGACCGAGCTTCAGCGCGCCAGCTTCAGCCGCGTCCAATTGCGCGCGAAGCGCCAATCGGCGCGGCTGATGACGCCGAGCAGCGTACCCGCCAGCGCAAACAGGGCGACGGTTCCGAGCACCGAGACCGCCAGCCGGACGCCGCTCGGCCCGCCCAGCGCGTTTTTGAGCAAGTACGCCACGCCACCCGCCGCGCCGCTCAGTCCCAGCACGCGGAAGTAGTCGCGCGACGGAAAGATCTCGCCGGTGCGCAGCCCGGTCGCGCGCGCGATCGACCAAATGTAGAAGATCACCATCGGAATGAAGGCGAGCGACGTGCCGAGCGCCGGCCCAATGAAGCCGATCTTGAGCGTGAGCGGCACGCACAAGATCACGTTGACCACGAGCGAAAAAATCGCTGCTTGCAGCATGTAGCGGGGCCGCCCAGCGGCGATGATCACCGAGCCGAACGTGGCCACGCGCCCGAGCGTCATGATCGAATAGAGCTGAAAGATGATGGCGGCGCTCACGTAGGCGTCGGTGAACAAAATCGACATCAGCTCGCGAGCGCCGACCATGAAGCCCACGGTGACGGGCACCACCACCAAGCTTACTTTGCCGATGGTGCCGCGCCAGATCCCGATCGCCGCTCGCGCCTCACCCTGGCCGAATTTTTCGACCAGTGAGGGCATGTACGCGTCGCCGACCGAATAGGCGATGCTACCGAGCACCGGCACCTGCCAGGCGCCGGCTTGATAGTCCGCGAACGCCGCAGCCGGAAAGCTGAGCAAAATCAGCCAACGATCGACCTGTTGATTGAGCAGCGACACGATGTCGGTCGTGCCGAGCGGCAGCGCGAAGCGAAACAGCTCGCTGACTTTGACCGGACATTTGACGCGCTCGCCCTTTTGAAACGCCAGCCGCAAGGCCCAGGGCATGCTGAAGCCGAAGCAGCAGCGCGCCACCGAATACCAGATCACGACCGTGGTGATGCTATAGCCCAGCGCCACCGGCACCAGCGTGGTGAGCGTCGTCACGATCGTGCGCACCACGCCCAGCGCCGAAGCCTGATTGGCGCGGCCTCTGCTGACGAGTACCGCCGGCACCACGCGCGAAGGCAAATCGAACACCAGCGACGGCGCCAAAATCAGCAGCGGCCGTAGCGATATTCGGGCGCCCGCGTGCTGCGAGAGCGCCCCGGGCAACTGGTCGCCGAAGTAGCCGATGAAGGCGACCACCAGCGCGCCGGCGCAGCCGAGTCCCGCCATGATGAGGCCGATGCGCTCGGCGATCGCGCGCGCCTCGGCTTCGGGTCGGCCGGGCACGTGATACATCAAGACCTGCTGAAAGCCCGCGGTCGCGATCAGCGCGACCATGTCGTAGACGAAGACCAGCGCCATCAGCTCGGCGATGTCCGCCTTGCCCATCAGGCGTACCAGCACCAGCGGCAAGAGCACGCCCGACAGCGTGGCCAGCGTGGTGCCCAAAATCAGCGCGCCCGCTTGCTGTGCGGGGTTCGCTCGCGGCGAGACCTCGACTTCGACCACTCCGGACTAACCGCTGGCGGGCGACACGGGCTCCGCGTGCACGAGATCGACGACGTACTTCACGGCGTCGGGGTTCGTTTCGGGCAGAATGCCGTGACCGAGGTTGAAGATGTGGCCGCGGCCGCCACCGCGCCGCACGACGTCTTTCACGCGCGCCGCCAAGAAGTCGCGCGGCGCGTCGAGCAGCAAATTGTCGAGATTGCCCTGCACGGCAACGTCGCTGCCGAGCAGCTGGCGCGCCCAGTCGAGCGGCGTTTTGGCGTCGATGCCGATCACTGTGCCGCCGGCTTGCTTTTGATGCTGCAAGAGCATGGCGGTGCCGGTGCCGAAATGAATCACGGGCACGCCGGTTTTTTCGACGGCCGACAAGATCAGCTTCACGTGCGGCTGAATGAAGTCGACGTAGTCGTCGGGCGACAGCGCGCCGATCCACGAATCGAACAGCTGCACGGCTTGCGCGCCGGCTTCGATTTGCGCCAGCAGGTAGCGGCGCGTCACCTCGGACAGCTTTTCCATCAGCGCGTGCCACACCGCGGGCTCGCGGTACATCAGGCGCTTGGTGATGGCGTAGTCTTTGCTTTTGCCGCCGCCTTCGATCAGGTAGCTGGCGAGCGTGAAGGGCGCGCCCGCGAAGCCAATCAGCGGCGTTTTGCCGTCGAGCTCTTTGCGGATCAGCCGAATTGCGGCAAGCACGTAGGCCAAGCCTTCTTCGGGCGCGAACAGCCGCAGCTTGTCGACGCCGGCCTTGTCGCGCACCGGCGCGTGAATCACCGGGCCTTCACCGGCCGCGAACTCGAAGGGCGCGCCGAGCGGCTCGAGCGGCAGCAAAATGTCGGCGAACAAGATGGCCGCGTCGACGCCGAGCGCCTTGACCGGCTGCAGCGTGACTTCGGTCGCAAGCTCGGGGTTTTTGCACAGCTCGATCAGCGTGTGCTTTTTGCGGAGCGCGCGGTACTCCTCCATGTAGCGCCCGGCCTGGCGCATGAACCACACCGGCGTCGCGTCGACCGGCTCGCGCCGGCACGCGCGCAAAAAGCGATCCCACATTGCGATGTCTCTCGGCTAAAGGGCGAAGTTTTGGAGGGGTGAAGCTGCTTTACCCGCGTGGGGCGCGAGCTCGCCGGCCATCGACTTTTGCTTCATCTCGTATTTGGACGGGCACTTGGCGACGATCTTGTCGGAGACGAAGGTCTTGCCGTCGTCGCTCATCTTGCCCTCGGCCTGGACCTCGACGTCCATGCCCGGCATGTCGCGGAAGGTGTCAGGCACGTCGCAAGTCGGATGCTGCACGGCCAGTACCGTGCCCTTCTCTTCGAGCTTGAAGCGGTATTCGCAGGGATCGTCGCGCCGCGACAGCGTGCCTTTGACGAGCATGCCCTTCACGCGAATGGCTCGCGCGCCGTAGCGCGTCTGCTCTTTCATCAGCTGGTCGACGCCCACCGAGTAGATAGCCGAGCCCTTGAAGCTGGTGAACACCAAGCTCAAGACGCCGGCCACAATCACGAGCAAGCCAATCAACAGCCCCATGCTGCTCTTGCTCTTCGGCTTGCTCGGGCCGACGGGGCTTGCAGCCTGCGCCACCGCGGGCGCGCTGATCTCGGCCTCT
>Ga0307516_10001147_pt1 | contig 37031 bp, 28 predicted proteins | sample 19_EM_MG_FD_203310 | JGI IMG/M metagenome (GOLD analysis project Ga0307516, IMG submission 203310) | Populus trichocarpa ectomycorrhiza microbial communities from riparian zone in the Pacific Northwest, United States - 19_EM | ecosystem: Host-associated > Plants > Roots > Unclassified | place... | reverse complement strand
CCGGCCGCGGGCGCGGCACCGGCCTGGCCGTCGTGCTGTTGCTGCACGGGCTGATCGGCTGGGCGCTGGTTTCCGGCCTGGCGCGCAAGGCCGTGGAGATCGTGAAGAAGCCCATCGAGATGGCGCTCATCCCGGAGGCACCGCCTCCGCCCCCACCGCCGCCACCCAAGATCCAGAAAGTGCGGGACCTGCCCAAACCGCCCAAGGCGGAGCCGCCGCCTTTCGTGCCGCCGCCCGAGGTGCAGGCTGTCACGCCGCCGCCCGAGCCGGTGATCCAGGCCGTGCAGGCCGAGCCGCCCAAGGAGCCGGTGGTCATTGCACCGCCGCCGCCACCAGCCCCACCGGCGCCGCCGCCGCAGCCCGCCGTGCTGAAGCAGGAGATCGCCCTGGCCTGCCCCGGCTACCAGGCCGTGCTGCCGCGCCTGCTGGAAGAAGCCTTCGAGCGCGTCGGCATCGCCGGCACGGTGCGGGTGCTCGTCAAGGTCAAGGGGGCCCAGGTGGTGGACGTGGTGCCCGTGTCCGGCCCGAAGGAGTACTACAAGTTCCTGCCCGTCACACTCAAGCGCAGCATGCGCTGCTCGGCCGGTGGTGACAGCGAGGTGCACGCGATTCTGGACGTGCTGTTCCAGAAGTAGGGGGCCCGGGCTCACGCCCGTCAGTGCGAACGGGGCCCCTCTGCGAGCCCCGGCCCCGTGTCAGTTGCTGGCCTTGAAGTCGTCGTGGCACGCCTTGCAGGTGCGCGTCAGCTTGCCGTGCTGGTCTTTCACCGCCGCCGCATCGCCACCCTGGGCCACGCGGGCCAGTTCATTGGCTTCGCGGCTGAAGTTGGCGGCCAGTTCACCGACGCGCTGGCTGTCGGTGAACAAGCCCGGCTTGGCCGCCGTGTCATGCCAGCCCTTGCCGGCCTCGGTGCCCGGCAAAAACAAGCTGCCCAGCCCGGTGTTGGCCAATGCGGCAATGGTGTTGGCGGCCCGGATCACCTCTTCCTTGTTGTAGGCCCCCTCCACCGAGGCCTTGATGCGCCCGGTGTTCCAGGCAATCACCTGGTAGGCCGACTGGCGCCACTTGATCAGGTTCTCGGGTTTGGGGGCCGGCTGCGCCCAGGCAGCCGCGGTACTCAGCAGCAAGGCGGGAATGAGCAAAGTCTTGTGTCGAAGGTTCATGGAGGGGATCAGAAGAGTTGGAGGGATGAAGCAAGGGCTGGGCTCAACGCGCCGCCGCGAGCTTCTGCACGGCCAGCAGGGCGCTCTGCACGTTCTCGTCCGGCGACACCCCACCCACCACGGCGGCGATCTTGCGATCGGGTGTCACCACGAAGGTGACGCGTTCGGCGCGCGCATGGTCGATCGCCTGGCCGCGCGTGTCCCGGCGGCCCGCCGGCGTCTCGCTCACGGCGAGCTGGTAGGAGCGCGCAATGCGGCCTTCGGCATCCGAGGCCACGGGGATCTTGCCGGCGCACGACTCGGGGTCGGCCGAGAAATCATTGAGCCGCTGGATGCTGTCCAGCGACACGCCGATGACCGATGCACCGGCGGCTGCGAACTTGTCCACGTTCACCGCGAAGCCATGCGCCTGCAGGTTGCAGCCACCGGTGAAGGCCGAGGGGTAGAAGTACACGACCACCGGCCCTTTCTTCAAGGCGTCCTGGAGCGAATAGCCGAAGGCCCGGCCGGCCTGCGAGGCCTGGGCCTGGAAGTCGGGCGCGGGTTCGCCCTCCTTCAAGGCGGCCGGCGCAGGCAGGCTCATGGCCGTGAGCAGCACGCTGGCCATCCAGCGGGGGCGAAAGATCTTTTTCATCGTGAGGGGTCCTGTTGTGTGAATGCCTGGAAGCAGATGCGTTTTGCAACTTCCAAGCCAGTGCCGCACCCGGCGGCAGCCGGCCCTCACCGGGCCGGCTTGCTGCATTGGCGACGCCACGGTGCTGCTCTTGCAGCAGCAGCAGGCGCAACCGCAGCAGCCCGGCCGCGCAAGCCCGGGGCAGGCAACAGGCACGAATGCTGCTGATCCGTCGGCCCCGGACTCCATCTCCACCAAGCCCCATGACACTGAAGCTTCCCCTTGCCTGCACTGCACTCGCGCTGGCCTTGTTCACGGCATTCGCCACCGCCCAGCCGGCCTCGAGCCCCACGGCCTCGACGGCCGCACCGCCCTGGAAGTACCAGACCAAGCGGCTCACCCGCGCGGAGGTCGATGCCTTCCTGGCCCAGCCCGGCAAGCTGCTGGTGCTCGACGTGCGCCGCCCCGACGAGTTGATCAAGTACGGCAGCTTCCCGGTGTTCCTCAACGTGCAGGCCCGCGACCTGGAGCGCCACCTGGACTACCTGCCGCGCGACCGCGTGATCCTCACCGTGTCGAACCATGCGCAGCGCGCCGGGGCCGCGGGTGACCTGCTCGCCAGCAAGGGCTTCAAGCTCGCCGGCGCCACGGGCTCCGAAGACTACGAGCACGAGGGGGGCCAGGCCGTGCGCCACATCCAGCCGCCCGCCGCACCGGTTGCAGCGGCAGCCTCGGCCGCGCGCTGAGGAGCGCCCGACATGCGGTACAAAGCCATTGTTCGTCCCCATGTGCACTACCTGGCCACGCGCCTGCCCGACCTGGCCGGCGGCGTGCCGTTCTACGGCGGGCAGCCGGCCGCAGCGGACGCGGCCCGCATCAAGGCCCCGCTGCTGCTGCAGTACGCCGGGGCCGACGACCGCATCAACACGGGCTGGCCGGCCTACGAGACGGCCCTGAAGGCCGCGGGCGTGAACTACGAGGCCTTCGTGTACCCGGGCGTGCAGCACGGCTTCAACAACGACACCACGCCGCGCTACGACGAGGCCGCGGCCAAGCTGGCGTGGCAGCGCACGGTGGCGTTCTTCAAGCGAACCTTGAAGGCCTGAACCGTGGCAGGGCCTGCCGGTGTTCCCCAGGCAGGCCCTTGGGATGGGCTCCTAGCCCCTCACTCGATGCCTTGCGCCTTCAGCAGCGCGATCTCGAAATCGCCATCGTCCACCAGCCGCTCCCAACCCCGGAACTTGTCCAGCCCCATGGAGCGAGCCATCGAGAGCAGCACGCTCTGCCCGGCCACCAGTTGCTCCGGCGGCAGTGCGTACGCCGGATCCGCAAACGCCTGGTCCGGTGTCGTGAAGGCCCAGCCCTTGGACTCGAACAGCTCAATGACGTCGTCCAGCCACAGCGCATTGATGAGGTTGTGGTGCAGCAGCAGCACCAGGGGAACGTCGCGGCCCAGCAGCACGTGCGCCAGGCGGCGATAGGCCTGCGCACGCTGCCAGATGTGGCCCAGGTAGGCGGCCTTGATCGGCCGCAGGTCGGCGCGCGGGTTCCTGGCCAGCACTGCGCGCAGTTTCTCGTCCAGGCGCCAGTCGCTGGTGTCCAGGCTCACGGCGGCGTTGCGATAGCCCTGTGCCTTGAGGAAGGTCCGCATGCCGTCGCGTTTTTCGGGCGTGTCGCCCTCGCGCAAGTAGGGGAAGCGGAACCACTTGCGGTAGCCGGGCAGCGCGGCGATCACGGCATCGCAGTCCAGCAGCTCGCGCTGGTATTGCTCCAGCGTCACCGTGGCATCGTGCAGGTTCGGGTGCGTCACGCTGTGGTTACCCAGCGTGTGCCCCGCATCGCCCCAGGCTCGGGCCAAGGCCAGGCCCTGGGGCTTGTCTGCGCCGTTGGCCAGCGTGACGAACAGCGTGGCCTGCACGCCATGCCGGGCCAGGGCGTCCAGCAGCGCCTGGTTGCGTGCGGCCGGCGACAGCGCCGGCGTCTCCGTGAGCTGCGGGCCGTCATCAAAGGTGAAGGCGATGGACTGGGCCGTCGCCGCGCCGGCCGCCCCGTATGCCAGGGACAACGCCAGGACCACCAGTGGCCTCAGCCAGGCCAGGACGCGATGCATCGTGCGGTTCTCCACAACCCAAAGGCGGCCACTCTACCCGGCATTGCCGGCCGCCGCTGCCGGCGCGCAATAACCCCGCCCGAGCCGCTACGATGAGCCCCCTCGGCCGGCACCGGGCCGCCCCACGGCGGGTGGCACCGGTCCCCTGGTGCCGGGTGCGCACCTCTCTTGACTCTGAACGCCATGCGGGTGAACCGACGAATTTTGCTGACATGGCTGGCGCTTGGCTGCGGCGGCCTCGCCCTCGCAGGCAGTGCCCACGTGCTGTTCGCACAGCAGGTCCCCGCCGACCCGGAGCCCCCGGCGGCGCCCCAGCCCCCGCCGGCCTCGCCCCCCTCTGAATGGGTGCCGCGCATCAGCCTGCTGGCCGGCGACGGCCACGTCGGGCTGCAGGACGGCCCGGCCGCCCAGGCTCGGTTTGCCGACCCCTACGGCCTGGCCCTGAACACACAAGGCCTGCTGTACGTGGCCGATGCCGGCGACAACAACCGCATCCGCGTCGTCCAGCCCGACGGCAGCGTCAGCACCCTGGCCGGCAGCAGCGAAGGTTTTGCCGACGGCGCCGGCAGCGCGGCGCGCTTCCACACACCCTCGGGCCTGGCCCTGGACGCAGCCGGCAATCTCTACGTGGCCGACACCGGCAACCATGCCATCCGCAAGGTCAGCCCCGAGGGCCAGGTGAGCACGCTGGCCGGCACGGGCACCGCAGGCTACCGTGACGGCCCCGGCGCCCAGGCCCAGTTCAACGGGCCCATCGGCGTGGCGGTCGATGCCGCCGGCCGCGTGCTGGTGGCCGACACGTACAACGACCGCATCCGCGCCATCACCCCGGATGGCCAGGTCATCACCCTGGCCGGCGGCGACTTGCCCGGCGACGCCGACGGCCCCGCGGACCTGGCCCGCTTCGACACGCCGTGCGCGATTGCCGTCGATGCCCAGGGCCAGGTCTGGATCGCCGACACCCGCAACGACGCGCTGCGCCGGCTCGACGTCCAAGGCAACGTCACCACCGTGGCCCGCCCCGACCCGCACGACGACCAGGCCTGGCTGCGCCGCCCGGTGAGCCTGGTGGTGCAGCCGGATGGCACGCTGCTGGTGGCCGCGCTGCGGCGTGGCGCGGTGCTGCATGTGTCGCCGCAGGGCGAGGTACGGGCCCTCCTTGCCGAGGACGCCATGCGCTTTTCCCGGCCCACCGCGCTGGTGCTGGCCCTGGGCCCGCGCGTGCTGGTGGCCGATGCGGCCTCGGCGCGCCTGCACGCCCTGGCGCCGCGCGATGACGCCGGCACCACGGCGCAACTCGACGGCCCCTTGGGCCCGGCCGCGGACCGCGCCCTGCCCGCCACCGCCGGGCGCTGGCCCGTGCGCCCGCAAGAGGCCTGGCACGAGGTGGTGGGCACGCTGGGCGAGGTGCGCGGCAGCAGGAGATCGAGCCGTGACCACCTGCACGACGGGCTGGACATCCGCGGCGACGTGGGCCAGCCGGTGCTGGCCATCGCCGACGCCAAGGTCAGCAGCCCGCTGGGCAGTTGGGGCTACGGACAACTGGGCGAAGGCATTGCGCTGGACCGGCTGGTCTACTCGCACGTGCGCGTGGGCCGCCTCGGCCGCGGCACGGTGACCGACCCCGCGCGCTTTCTCCTGATGAACAACGCCGCGGGCAAGCCGGACCGCGTGCGCGTGCGCCGTGGCACGCGCTTTGTGGCCGGCGAGGTGCTGGGCAGCGTCAACGGCATGGCGCACGTGCACCTCACCATAGGCCCCAGCGGCTACGAGCTGAACCCGCTGCGGCTGGGCTTCAAGGACTTCCGCGACCATCAGGCACCGCGCATCACCGCGGTGGAGTTCTACGACACCGCGGGCAAGCGCCTGCCCCATCGGCCCGGCCAGCGCATGCTGCTGCCGCTCACCGATTGGCAGCTCGTGGTGGACGCCTGGGACCAGGTGGACGACAACCTGCCGCGCCGCCGCCTGGGCTTGTACAGCCTGGGCTACCAGTGGCTGCGCAGCGATGGCCAGGCCGTGGCGGGCGGGGTGCTGCCGCCCCCAGCCATCGAGTTTGCACGCCTGTCCAGCAACCCGCTGGCCGCCGAGCAGACCTATGCAGACCACAGCGGCGTGAGCGTGCAGAGCCGTGCCGCCACGCGGTTCCGCTACGTGCTGAGCCCGGCGGCCGGCGCCGGCGAGCCGCTGCCCGCCGGCGACTACACCTTGCGCCTGATCGCGCGCGACTACGCCGGCAACCAGGCCACGCAGGGCCGCGACCTGGCCATCAGCCTGCGCTGAAAGGCTGAAGCCTGCCCACCGGACGCCGTCACTCCTTCTTGTAGAAGTTGTGGCAGGTCTTGCAGGTGCGCGCCAGGTCGGTGGCCGTGTCGGTGGCGGCGCCGAAGTCCTTGGCCTCGATGAACCTGACGATCTGCAGGGCCAGCGTGCGGGTTTTCTTCGACAGCGCCACCGCGTTCTCGGCGTCGCCACGCGCAACGAAATGGGCCTCGACGTCCGCGAACAGCGTGTCGAGTTCCTTCGCGTCCGACGTGCTGCCCCGGGCGTCGCGCAGCGCGATGTGGGAGGCCAGGCTCTTGTTCAAGTCCTCGATGCTCTGCATGATGTCCACGCCCAGTTCGGGCGTGGCCGAGCCCGCCGGCCCGGCCAGGGCCGCGAGCGTCATCACGGTGAAGGCCGCCTTGTGCATAGCCTTGTGCATAGGCATTGGCATGGCAATCATTGGATGCTTCAAGCCGACAGGATCTCCTTGACCACCTTGCCATACACCACGGTCGGCCGCTCCGAGCGGCCGTTGTTCAGGAACGTGGTCTTCAGGTGGTCCAGCCCCAGCAGTTGCAGCACGGTGGCCTGCAGGTCGTAGGTGTCCACGGCCTTGTCCTTGTCGGCCGTCTGCAGGCCGATCTCGTCGGTTTCGCCATAGGTGAAGCCGGCCTTCAGGCCGCCGCCGGCCAGCCACTGCGTGTAGCCCCAGGGGTTGTGGTCGCGGCCGTTGCCGCTCTGGCCGTACGAGGTGCGGCCGAACTCGGAGGTCCACACCACCAGGGTCGATTCCAGCAGGCCGCGCGACTTCAGATCGGCCAGCAACCCGGCAATCGGCTTGTCCACCTGGCGAGCCTTCAGCGCATGGTTCTTCGGCAGGTCGTTGTGCGCATCCCAGCTTGCGCGTTCACCGTTGGGCGCCGGTGCATCACCGGTCACCACCTGCACGAAACGCACGCCGCGCTCCACCAGGCGGCGGGCCCGCAACAGCACCTCGCCATAGCCGCCGGCGACTTCGTCCTCCAGGCCATACAGCGCCTTGGTGGCCGCGGTCTCCGTGCTCAGGTCCACCGCGATCGGCGCCGCCGCCTGCATGCGCTCGGCCAGTTCGTAGGAGCGCACACGGGCGCGCAGCTCGGTGTCGTTCGGGTAGCGGTCGGCGCCCAGCTTGTTCAGGCGCTTGAGCAGATCCAGCGACGCGCGCTGCTGCTGCGCGGCGCGGATGTCGGGCCGCTCCAGGTACAGGATCGGCGAGTTGCCCGGGCGGAACGCGGTGCCCTGGAACACCGCCGGCAGGAAACCGGAGTTCCAGTTCTGCGACCCCGCGCTGGGCTCGCGGTCGCCGTCGTACAGCACCACGTAAGGCGGCAGGTCCGGGTTGGCGCTGCCCAGCGCATACGTCACCCAGGCCCCCAGCGACGGGCGGCCGGGGCTGAGGTCACCGGTGTTGAGCTTCAGGATCGAGATGTCGTGCGTGGCGCCCACCGTGACGCTGGACTTGATGAAGGTCAGCTTGTCGGCGTGCTGCGCCAGGTGGGGTAGCAGGTCCGAGAACCAGGCGCCGCTGTCGCCGTACTGCTTCCAGGTGCGGCCCGACTCGAACAGCTTGCCGACGCCGCCTTGCGTGCTGGTCTTGATGCCCTTCAGGAACGAGGCCGGCGGCGGCGTGCCAGCAAGCCTGACCAGTTCGGGCTTGTAGTCGTACAGGTCCAGCGTGCTGGGCGCGCCGTTCTGATGCAGCCAGATGACCGACTTGACCTTGGGCTCGAAATGCGGCGAACGGGGCGCCATGGGATCGGCCAGTTCGCTGGCATGGGCCACCGACAGCGTGCCCAGCCCGGGGATGGCGCCGACCAGTGCGGCGCCGCCCAGCAGTTGGCCGGAACGGGAGAGGAAGTCGCGGCGTGAATCGTGGTTCATGAGGTGTCCTTGTTGGATGACAGGGTCAGAAGCGGTACGCAAAGTCGTTCGAATTGGCCACCGTGTGGACCAGGTCCACAAACGCTGCGGCGCGGATCGGGTTCGGCGTGTCGGCCTGGCGCCTCAGGCCCTTGGGCACGGCCACGGCGAAGCGGCCGCTCTCGGAGCTTTCGGCCACCTTCTGGTTGATGACCTTCTCCTGCTCGGCCAGGAACGCCTTCAGCGCCACTTTTTCGTCCTTGGACGGACGGCGCGCAAACAGCACTTCGTACAACCGGTCGAACTGGGCCGATTCGTCCTTGCCGGCTTCGTTGATCACCCGTCCGGCCAGCGCTTGCGACCAGCCGAACACCACGTCGCTGTTGAACAGCGTCAAGGCCTGCAGCGGCGTGGTCGTGACATCGCGCTTTTGATGCGGCTGCACCGGATTGGCCGGGTCGAAGCTCACCGTCAGCGGGTACGGCACGCTGCGCCGCACGAAGGTGTAGATCGAACGGCGGCGGGTGTCTTCTTCGCTCCTGGGTTCCTGCCACAGGTTGCCGGCGTTCAGGTTCTTCGGCACCGGCGGGAACACTGCCGGGCCCCCCACCTTGTCGATCAACAGGCCCGAGGCATACAGCAGCGAATCACGGATCTCCTCGGCCTCCAGGCGCTTGCGCGGGTACACCGCCAGCAGCTTGTTGTCGGGGTCGGCCTTCAGCACATCGGCCCGTTCGGCCGATGACTGCCGGTAGACGCTGGACAGCAGGATCTCGCGGTGCAGCTTCTTGACGCTCCAGCCTTGCTGGATGAAGCTGGCGGCCAGGTGGTCCAGCAGCTCCGGGTGGGTGGGCCTGGCACCGGCGCGGCCAAAGTCCTGCACCGTGGCGACAATGCCCTGGTTGAAATACTGGCTCCAGACCCGGTTGACATAGACACGTGAAGTCAGCGGGTTCTTATCGCTCGTCAGCCACTGGACGAGCGCGGTGCGCCGGCCCGACGACGTGGCGGTGGGCACGATCGCCGGCTGCTCGCCGCTCGGGTTCCACAACGCCGGCACCAGCGGCTGCACCTCTTCGGTCGGCCGCTCGTGGATGCCGCCGAAGCGCAGGAAGGTGGGCGGCGAGTCCGGCCGGCCCAGCTCAGTGGCCGTGGTGATGGTCACCGAGGTGGGCGCGGGCTTTTGCTTGTCGAACTTCTTCAGCTCGGCGGTGAGCCGCTCATACTCCTTCCACTTCTCCACGTTCTCGGGCACGTGCTCGGAACTGTCCTTGTCTTCGGCAGTGAGCTTGAGATAACTCGACACGTCGGCCTCGGTGCTGACCGACTTGTGGCGCCAGTTGACCCAGCGGTCCAGCGCCGTCCAGTCCTTCTCGGGCTTGAACAGCGGTTCGCGGCTGTCGGTGAGATAGCGCTCCTTCTGGTACTTCACCGCCTTGTCGCGCACCGTGTCGAGAATGGCCTTCTGCTTGTCGCGGATGTCCTTGGTCAGGGCGCGGTAGGCGGTCTGGGCCTTCTCGAATTCCAGCTCGGCCGGGCCTTTGTCGGCCAGCTTGGCGCGTTCGTCGAACGCGGTGTTGGCAAAGAAGGCCTGGAGCTGGAAGTATTCCTTCTGGCTCACCTTGTCGGCCTTGTGGTCGTGGCAGCGCGCGCAGCCCACGGTGGAGCCCAGCAGCGACTCGCCCACCAGGTCGGTCATGTCGGTCTCGATCTGGTACTTGCGCTGCACCAGGTCGCGCGAGTTGCTGTTGTCCGGGTAGCCGGCAATGAAGCCGGTGGCGATGTGGGCCTCGGTGCTGTCGGGCCACAGCTCGTCGCCGGCAATCTGCTCCTTGATGAAGCGGTCGAAGGGCTTGTCGTCGTTGAAGGCCTGGATCACGTAGTCGCGGTAGCGCCAGTTGTTGAGCCGCGTCTGGTCGCCCTGGAAGCCCGCGCTGTCGGCATAGCGGGCCAGGTCCAGCCAGCGGCGCGCCTGGCGCTCGCCGAAGTGATGCGAAGCCAGCAACCGGTCCACCAGCTTCACGTGGGCATCGGGCGACTTGTCGTTGACGAAGGCATGCACCTCCTCCGGCGTGGGCAGGATGCCCCAGGCGTCCAGCGTGGCGCGGCGGATGTAGGCGCCCCGGTCCGCCTCTGCCGAGGGCTTGAGGCCCGCGGTTTCGAGCTTGGCCAGCACGAACGCGTCCACCGGCGTGCGCACCCAGGCCTTGTTCCTGACCTCCGGCACGCCCGGCGCCTGGATCACCCGGTAGGGCGACCAGGCCTGGGGCCTGGGTTTCGTCTCGGCCGCCGCGGCGGGAGCGTCGGCCGCGCCGGCCAGCGATGACACCGCCAGGCCCAGGGCCAGGCACAGGATCTTTTTCATGCTGCCACCTCGTTCATGGAGATCATCCTTCTGATGTTCTTGAATGAATACATTGCTGTCACCTGGATCGATTGAATGGGTGAATGTTCCACTGCAAGAAATAGCAACTTGCGAGCCAGCGCTGCGGCGGGGTTGATTCACTCCAATCGGGGCCAGTTGCTGCATTTCATGCGATGGCCGCAGTAAAGGCCCTGACAAATGCAGCAACTGGTCCATATGCAGCAGGTTCCGGGCTGCTGTTCACATTCAAGCAACCGGCACGGGGCCACCGGATCACATCTTTCCGGTGAACTGAATGCCGATCCAGCGCGGATCCGCCGGCGTGTAGCTGTTCCAGGTCACGCCCTGCGGCGTGCGGTCATCAAGCAGGTTCTTCACCACCACGCTGGTGTCGAACTTGCCGTCGCCGCGGCCCAGGCCGATGGCGGCATCCACCAGCCAGCGCTTCTTGACCCAGCCATAGGACGACAGGTTGGCGTCGGAGTTGTAGCCGCTCTGGAACGCCGCATTGAAGCTGGTGTGCCAGACCTTGTCGCCCCACACCGGCGCGCGGTATTCCGGGCCGATGTTGAAGGTGTAGCGCGGTGCGCCGGTCAGGTACTGGCCGGAGACGTCGCGGTACGACGCTGCCGGATCATTGGTCGGCTCCACCTCCACCGGCAGCGGCGAGTGCAGGAACTGCTTGTATTTGGCCACCGTATAAGCACCCGAGAAGCGGATGCTGGTGTTGCGGATGCCGTTGTAGTTGCCATCGACCTCCAGGCCGTAGATGCGCACCTTCTCGGCATTGCCGGTGTAGCTGACCGTCGCGTTGGCGTTCAGCGGGTCGGGAATGGTGACCGCCTGCTGGTAGCCCTTCACATCGGTGAGGAACACGTCGGCATTGATGAACAAGGTCCTCTGCCACAGCGCGGACTTCAGGCCCCATTCGTAGGAGGTCACCTTTTCCGGGTCGGCCAATTGCGGCGTGCCATTGACCACTTGCGCGACACCGCCCTTTTCGCCGTACTGGAGCGCCACATAGGTGGTCTGGTCCGGGTTCAGCTTGTAGCTGGGGCTCAGGTTCAGGCCCGGCTGGGTCTTGCGGAACTCGGGGGCCGTGACCCGGTTCCACAGGCTGCCGATCTGGCCGGCGCGGATGGCCTTGGCCGCGGCAAGCTGCCTGCGCTGCGTGTCCGTCAATGCCGCGTAGTTCGCCACACCAAAGTACTTCGCCGCCACCGCGTCGGCCAGCGCCAATTGCTCGGGCGTGTTGCTGGCGGTCAGCGTACCGGCCGTGTTGTTGGCGTTGGTGGCAGCCGTGAAGGCCACCGAATCGAACCCTCCCGTGTTGACCGTGCCCACCTGCGCCGGATTCAGGCCCACGCCCGCGAAGCCGTTGCTGACGATGGTGGAGTCGGCCTCGTTGCGGCGCCGCTCACGCGTCAGGCGCAGGCCGGTGGTGACGGTGGCAAGCGCCGACAGGTGCCAGTCGGCCTGGCCATACACCGCCAGGCTCTGGTTCTGGATCCACTGTGCCGCGCCCTTGTTCAGGCCGTTCAGCGAATTCAGGAGCAGGTAGCGGCCATTGCCGTCCACGTCCAGCGTGGTGTACTGCAAGTCCGTCGCGAACCACGCACCGGCGTCTGAACCCCAGCCGGCATTCCAGCCCTGCTGGCCAAAATCGACCGTGTTGCGGAAGAACAGCGCGCCCACCTGGTAGTCCACGTCGCCGCCTTGTTTGGACGCGAGCCGCACTTCCTGGCTGACCTGGCGGTACGCATCCACCTTGCCACCGCCGTTCTTGCTGATGTCGAACGGCGTGCCTTCGTCGTTGCGGGCGTGGAAGTGGTAGTCGCGGTACGCGGTGATGGAGGTCAGGTCGAACTTCTCGTTCAATGCCCACTTCAGCTCCGCCGAAGCCCCGTTCACCGCGGTGACCAGCGGGCGCTGGTTGTCCAGGTTGACGTTCGGGTTGTTCAGGTAGTCCTGGTACGTGAAGCTGCCGTCCTGCGCAAACCAGCGCCGTGCGAGCTTGGCCTGGATGTCCAGGCTGTTCACGCCCGCGGTGGGGCGGCCGTTGGTATAGGTGGCCGGCACCTGCGTGCGCACGGTCTGGCCGTTGTAGTACTCGCCCGCCTTGGGTTGCACGTCGGCGCTCAGCCGCGCGCTGAAGCTGGCCTCGGGCTGCCACAGAAACTGCACCCGGCCCGAGACGCGGTCGCGGTCGAAATAGGTCTGGTCCGGGTTGTAGTTGTTCGCGAAGGCACCCTGGCCCTTGTTCACCGTGAGCGACCCGCGCCAGGCGAGCACGTCGTCGATCACCGGCCCGCCGCCGGCGAACTGGCTGATCACCGTGTGGCGCTGCCCCAGCGTGACCGCCCAGTTGGCATCCGGCACGAACGACGGACGGCGCGTGTTGATGACCACCACCCCCATCGTGCTGTTCTTGCCCAGCAGCGTGCCCTGCGGGCCGCGAGCCACCTCGACCGACTCGATGTCGAAGAAGTCGAAGCTGGTCAGCGGCGCGTACGCCAGGTTCACGCCGTCCTGGATGACGCCCACGCTGGTGTCCTGCGCCTCGGTCTGCGAGACCTTGCCGACATTGCGGATCGACAGGCTGTAGGTGCGCGAGTTGCCGCTGTTGCGGATCACGTTGGCCGCGCGCCGGGTGACGCCGCCGATGTCATACGCCAGTTCGCGGTCCAGTTCCTTGCCGGAGATCACCGACACCGACAAGGGCACGTCCTGGACCTTCTCGATGCGGTTGCGGCTGCGAACCACGATCTGCCCCAGCGTGCCGGTGGCCGGGGCTTGCGCCTCTTGGGGTGGCGATGGCGCCGGGGCGGGTTCGCTGGCCGCGCTTTGCGGGGCCGGCGCGACGGGGGCCGCAGGTGGATCGGCCGGTTGCGCATGAGCCGGGCTCAGCAGCAGGCAGGCAGCGATGGAGGCAACGGTGGGCAGGGGGCCGCGATCAAGCGGCCGATGGAGACTCTTCCAGCCTGGAGGGTTCATGGGGGTCGGTTTTTTCGTGGGTGCGTGAAAGCAGCACGGCGCCCGGGACCGGGGCCGTGTCGCAAGAGAGAAGAGAAGAACAGGGCCGTCGTCAGCGCTGGGCCGTGGCCGGCCCGGCCGCCGCGCTGCGCAGCTCGGCCAGCGTGACCACGCGCGGGCCATGCAAGGCGGCGACCCGCTGCACGTCGAGCTGGAGCCGCTCGATGTTGCGGACCAGGTTCACCGTGTACGGGTTCGGGCTGGCAGGCAGCGGCTGGCTGGCTGCCGGCGGGGTGTAGGCATCAGCCTCGACGAGGATCTTCTCGGCCGGCAGGTACACCAGCGCGAAGGCATCGTTGTGGCCATTGCCGGCGATCTCGTGGATCTCGATGCGGCGGCGCCCATCCGACAGCACGTGCTTGCCGCGGAAGGTTTCGAAGCGCGCGCCCTGGCCCGACGCAGCCAGCCGGTCCGGGCCGAGCGTGCGCGGTGCGGCCCAGGCCTGCTCGTAGAAGGCGCGGTTGTCCTGCTGGGTCACGATGACCGCACCGTGGTCCACGAAAGTCCGCAAGCCGCCCGAGTGGTCGAAATGCGCATGTGTGTTCACCAGGTACTTGATGGGCTTGCCGGGCACCAGTTCCTGCACCTTGGCGATCAGCGCCAGCGAGCGCTCCTCGTTCAGCGGCGCCTCCACCAGCACCACGTGGTCGCGCTGCTCGATGAGCACGCTGTGGTGGCTGCCGCCGGTGAGGTGGTACACGCCCTCGGCCAGCGGAATCGCCGTGACGGTGACAGGCACCGCCGCGGCAACGGCCACTTCCGGCGGCACGGCCCAGTCGGGTGCCGCCTGGCGCTGGACCTCGGTGACCTGCAGGTCCAGCACCGGGTGCCCACCCTGGCTGCGCTGGATGCGGGTGGGGAATGGCACGCCGGCAAAGTCCTTGTAGCCGCTGTAGCGCGTCTCCACCAGGGTGTCGCCCAGCACGGGCGTGGCGATCCAGGCCTGCACGCGCTCGACCCGGCCGCGGGCGTCCAGCCAGCCCACGTACCGGGCCTGGCCGTCGATGCGGAACGAAACCTCGGTGCCCTGGTCCGTGGTGCGCGTGCGGGCCTGGTGGGCCAGCGCCGCCTTCACGAAGCCTTGCGGCGTGGCCCAGATCTCCGCACTGCGCTCCGCCACGGCAGCGGGCTGCGCCGTGGCCGTGGCGGGGGCGGCCGGGCGGTTCCAGGCCTGGACACCGACGAGATACTGATCGGCCGACTGGTCCACCGGCGCGGGCCTGTCGCGGCCCGGCTCGACCACCTGGCGGCGCGTGATCTGCACGCGTGCGGCCGCATGTTCGTAGTCGATGTCAGCGCTGTAGCGGCTGAGTTCGAACGCCGGCCAGGGCTGGCCGGGTGCAGGTGCCTGACCGAACTGGTACCAGCGGCCGGTGCCGCCGATCCGCAGCGACGGCGTGCTCGCCACCTGCAAGGCCGCGGCGGATGATTCCAGCGAGACAGGCTGCAAGGCAGCGCAGGACGCCAGCGTCAGCATCGACAGCGTGGCAAGACTCAGGCGTCTGGACAGGGTGCTCGGCATGAAGTCCTCGGAATGATGGGATGGATTGGAGTGATAGGGGGCGGGCGCATTGGCCATGCCCTGCCTATTGCGCAAAACCCATACCAGCCCCGTGGCCTGCCTGGCGGGGCGATTCCGCCTCCGCGCTGCTGCATGGGCGGCAGATGCTGTTGCATAGGCCGCAATCCGCGCTGCCTGAAACACGACAGTTCAGCGCCCGCCGCGGGCTTGCCCTCCCGCCCACACAATCTGCTCTCGTGTCTGCCCTTTCGGTGGCGGTGGCTGGCCTGAAACCTTTCTGGACGTCGCGGCCGGCATCGATCACCTGGCCCAGATGTCCGCAGGCGGTGAGGCCCTGCCGCTCGACCGGGTGGTGGCCTGCACCACCGAGCACGTCGACGATTCCACCTGCACAGTCTCCGCACATGCGCCTCGTCGAACACCACACTGCCACTCCAGCCCCTGTGGGCAGGCCGGCCGGCCTGCCCACAGGGGCGTACGCTCAAATGTAGGCACGCTCGCATCACGAAGCATCCGCCACCGTCTGCGAGACTCCCCCCATGGATCGATCTATCGTCAACACGCTGCGGACCGCACTCCGCCCGCGGCTGCCGCGGTGGCTGGCCGGCTACTTCGGCAAGCTGCTCGGCCCCGGGCGAACCCCGCTGCAGCGGGTATCGCACGCACTGCTCGGCGGCGGCGTGCTGCTGCTGGGGGCGGCCGCGCTGCTGCTGGCCTACGCGCTGCTGCTGATTCCTTTCACGCCCTCGGTCGACCAGGTGCTCAAGGCACGCAACGAGCGGCCCAGCGTGCTGCTGGCCACCGATGGCTCCGTGCTGGCCACCTTCCGGCGCACCAACCGCGAATGGCTGCCCCTGGACCGCATCCCCGCGCACGTGGTGGATGCGCTGGTCGCCACCGAGGACCGCCGCTTCTGGCAGCACCCCGGCATCGACTGGCGGCGCAGCCTGGCGGCCATGGTCTACACCCTGGGTGGCAGCCGGCAGGGCGGCTCAACCCTCAACCAGCAACTCGCCCGCAATTTCTTCCCGCGCGAGATCGGGCGCGCGCCCACGGCGGCCCGCAAGCTCAAGGAAATGATCACCGCCATCAAGCTCGACCGGGCCTACTCCAAGCGCGACATCCTGGAGGCCTACCTCAACACCGTCACGTTCCACTACAACGCGTTCGGCATCGAGATGGCCTCGCGCACCTACTTCAACAAGCCGGCCGAGCGCCTGACCCTGTCCGAGGGCGCCACGCTGGTGGGCCTGCTCAAGGGCACCCGCGTGTACAACCCCGTGCTGCGCCCCGAGCGTGCGGTGGAGCGCCGCAACGTCGTGCTGGCGCAGATGGTCAAGTACGGCAAGCTCAGCCAGGCCTCGTACGACACGCTCAGCCGCCAGCCGCTGCACCTGGACTTCGTGCGCCAGGACCTGGAGCTGGGGCCCGCCCCGCACTTTGCCGACACCGTGCGGCGCTGGCTGCTCGATTGGGGCGCGCAACTCGGCCACGACCTCTATGCCGACGGCCTGATCGTGCAGTCCACGCTCGACCCGCGGCTGCAGCGCCTGGCCAACCGGGCCGTGGCACGCCAGCTCGACGCACTGCAGGCGGTGGCTGACGTCGAATGGGGGCGACCCAGCGACAAGCTGCTGTCCACCCGGGCCGAGAGCTACCAGCAGGCGCACCTCGGCATCGAGCCCTTCGCGCACTTCTGGACCACGCATGCCGACCTGCTGGAGGCCTTCATCCGCGAGTCGCCGGAGTACGCCGACTTGCTGGAGAACGGCCTTGGCAAGGCCGAAGCGGTGGACATGCTGCGTGCCGATGGCCCCTTCATGGTTTCGCTGCGGGCGCGCAAGACGCGGCTGGAAGCCGGCTTCGTGGCCGTCGATCCGGCCAACGGGTACGTGCGTGCCTGGGTCGGCAGCCGCGACTTTGCCGCCGACAGCTTCGACCATGTGCAGCAGGCGCACCGGCAGCCCGGCTCCACCTTCAAGCCCTTCGTCTATGGGGCGGCGCTGGAGATGGGCATGAGCCCCAGCCGTGAGTTCAAGAGCCGCAATGCGGCGATCCGCCTGCCGGACAACACCGTCTGGCAGCCGCGCGACGAGGGCGCCGCCGCGGGCGACAAGACCAGCATGGAAGACGGCCTGGTCAATTCACGCAACGCCGTCACCGCCCAGGTGATGAACGAAGTGGGCCCCACCCAGGTGGTGAAGTTCGCGCAGCGCATGGGGGTACGCGACAGCCGGCTGGAGGCCGTGCCTTCGCTGGCGCTGGGCACGAGCCCGGTCACCCTGCTGGAGATGGCCAGCGCCTACAGCACCATCGCCGCGCTGGGCGAGTACCGGGCGCCCGTGCTCATCACGAAGGTGAGCGACGCGCAAGGCCACGTGCTGGCCCAGTTCGCACCCGCACCCGGCACGGAGGGCGAGCGGGTGCTGCAGCCCGACGTGGCCCTGCAGCTGATCGACATGCTGCGCGCGGCCGTGGACCGCGGCACCGGCCGCGGCATCCGCGACGTGCACGCCATCCAGGCCGACGTGGGCGGCAAGACCGGCACCACGCAGAACAATGCGGACGGCTGGTTCCTGCTCATGCACCCCCGGCTGGTGGCCGGCGCGTGGGTGGGCTTCAACGACCCACGCGTCACGCTGCGCAGCGACCATTGGGGCCAGGGCGCGCACAACGCGTTGCACGTGGTGGGCGACTTCATGCACCAGGCCCTGGACGAAGGGGCCGTCGAGGCCAAGGCCAGTTTCCCGTCACGGATCGGCGTGACGGTGCAGAGCGTGCTGCGGCGGGCCGGAGAGGCCTTGCGGAACCTGTTCGGCATTGGGAAGAAGTAGGCGGCTCATGGGCGGCTCATGGGTGGGTGAAGGGCGAGCGACGGCTCGACCGTCCACGTCAACCGGCTGCCGTGTCGAAACCGCCGTACTTGCTACCAGGTGTGCATGGGCCGACGTGTGCGGAGCACCGTGCCACGCCTGTGCATGGCCCGCTGGGCACCGGCCCGCCCGGTTGCGGCCTCGAACACATTCCTTACGTTTACACAAGGGCATGCCGCCGTAAGCTCGTTGAACACGAACGCCTCCTCCAAAAGAGAAGGCGTGACGCGATCAACGAGGAGCGACACGATGACAAGGCCGCAGGCTTGGTGCCTCGCCGCATTGATGACGGCGGTGGCGGTGGCAGTGGCCGGCTGTGGCGGCTCAGGGCAGGAAGGTGATGCCGCGGCGGAATCGCCGCCCGCCGTGGGAACGCCGGCTCCGGACCCCTCGCCTATCCCCACCCCGTCACCGGCGACCCCGGCACCTGCACCGACACCGTCACCAACGCCCGCGCCGACACCCGGCCCTGCCCCGGCCCCGGCGCCCAACCCGTTGGCCACGGGCAAGACGCAGTACACGGCCCTGTGCGCCAATTGCCATGACAGCCCCAGCCTCACCGGCCTCGACGGCCAGGGGCTCATCCCGATCGACCTGGGCAAGTTTGCCGGCGCGCCGGACCTGTCTCTCTACATCGACCGCTTCATGCCGCCCGGCAACACCGACAGCTGCGACAAGGCCTGCTCGGACGCCGTCGCGGCCTTCATGCGCAACAACTACAGCGAGTCGGCCCAGGGCAACGCGCCCCCTCCGCCGCCCAACGCGTTCACGGCCCTGGCCACGTCGAGCGTGCTGCGCAAGGTCAAGAACGTGCTCACCGGCCTGGCGCCCACGGATGCCGAGCTTGCCGCCGGCGCGGGCAAGGCGGCCTTGCAGGCCCAGATCGACCAGTGGATGCAGACGCCGGAATTCCAGGACAAGATGATGCTGTTCTTCTCGAACGCGTTCCAGCAGAACTCGTTCGCGCTCTCCGACTTCCAGTTCCAGCTCAGGAACCGGCCGGGCTCGCTGGGCGTGGCCAACTTCGGTGACAACGCCTTCCCGATGCTGATGAAGAACCTGCAGGAGAGCTTTGCGCGCACCGCCATCGCCTTGGCGCAGGAAGGCCGGCCGATGTCGGACCTGCTCACCACCGACCGCTTCATGATGACGACGGCGCTGAAGAGCCTGTACATGCAGATCGAGACGGCCACCGACTCGCGGTCGAACCCCAATGTGCTGAAGTTCAAGTTCGACTACTCCCGGCGCCCTGCCCTGGCCGACAGCCTGAACCCGGACTCGCCGGATTTCATGGTGTTCGGTTTCGAGGCCCCCACCACGGCCACGGTGGCCAGGAAGTTCAATGACAACTGCCCCGGCAAGAGCCTGGTGGCCCAGTTCCCCGGCAACGTGCCGCTGTTCCACCTGCTGCTGGGCGGCGTGGACCGCGACTCCGGCACCAATGGCACGGGCATCACAAACACGGGCTGCTTCGAACGCGCCATCAAGCCCTACTTCACCCCGGCGGACCTGAGCGACTGGCAGATGGTGCAGATCGTCAAGGGCACGCGCATCGAGCCCTGGGAACTGTTCAAGCTGCGGGCTTCCGGCGCCACCCTGCCTTCGGCCGCGCCGCGCATCAGCTTCTTCACCACGCCGGCCTTCCTGGCCACCTGGAACACCAACGACAGCAACTCGCACCGCGTGACGGCCAACCAGGCCTTGCTGGCCGCGCTGGGCCAGGGCTTCTCCAATGCGTCGCAAAGCATCCCCATTCCGCCCAACACCGCGGCGCTGGATGGCGCGCATGCGGTGGACAGCTCCGAGTGCTTCATCTGCCACAAGAGCCTGGACCCGATGCGCCAGTTCTTTGGCAACTTCTACGCCGACAACGACAAGCCCAAGAGCGGCACCGGCGCCGGCCCGCAGCCGAGCTTCGGCTTCGGCAACGTGACGGGCAACGGCCGCACGCTGGTTGACTTTGGCAACTTCCTCAAGCAGGTGACCGACAAGCAGGTGGCCAGCAGCCCGGTGAGCCGCTTTGCCCTGGAGATGACGCAGAAGCTCTGCTTCTTTGCCAACTCGGCGCGCTGCGACGAAACCGACCCGGAGATGCGCCGAATCGCGGCGGCGTTCGAGAATGGCAGCTTCAACTTCAAGGGCCTGATCCGGGACATGTTCTCGTCGCCCCTGGTCACTGCCACGGCCAACACCAAGACCTTCCAGGGCAACGGCGTGACCATCAGCATTGCCCGGCGCGACCAGCTGTGCCAGGCCCTCTCCAACCGCTTGAAGGTGCCCGACGTCTGCCAGATCAGCCTGCCCAGCCCGGCCAGGCCATCGAAGATCGCCACCCTGTCGAACTCCCTGCCTTTCGACACCTTCAGCCGCGGCTCGGAAGAGCCGGTCACATCGTCCGACGCCAACGTGTTCTACCGTGCGGCCAGCGAATCGCTGTGCGAGGCGATCGCCACGCTGGTGGTTGACGGCACCCAGAGCGTGTTCCAGAGCGCCAACGTCAATGCAGCCACGGAAGACATGGTCACCAAGGTGATGGCCCTGCCGCCCTCGGACCCCAAGCATGCGGCCGCCGTGTCCATCCTCAAGGCCCACAACGCTGCGGCCGTGAAGGCAGGCGCCACGCCCACCGACGCCATGCGCTCCACCTTCTCGGCGGCCTGCCTCTCGCCCTCTTCACTTGGCCTGGGAATCTAGGGAACTGCCATGGACATGAAACGACGCAGCTTCCTGATGAACGGCTTGTTCGGCGCCGGCCACGTGGGCCTGCGGGCCCTGGCGACCGGCTTGCCGGCGTGGTTTCTGGCCAACCCGCTGGCGGCACGTGCGCAGGACCTGGCCTGCACGCTGTCGAACCTGGGCAAGGCGCAGTTCCTGATCGTCAGCGCCTCCAGCGCCGGCTGCCCGCTCAACTGCAATGTCCCGGGCACGTACGGCGACACCGCCCTCATCCACCCCGCCGGGCCGGACTTTGCCTCCACGCCCATTGCGCTGGGATCCAAGACCGTGGCCGGCGCGAAGATCTGGTCCACCCTGAGCGCCGGCGTGCGCGCCCGGACCAACTTCTTCCACCACATCACCTCGGCCACGGTGCACGGCGACCACCCCAAGGCCATGAAGCTGCTGGGCGCGACCGCCAACAACGAGATGCTGCCCTCCATCTATGCCAAGCACCTGGCGCCCTGCCTGGGCACGGTGTTGACCGAGCCCATCGCCGTGGGCGTGCAAGGCAACAGCCTGGAGCAGATCTCGTTCTCCGGCCGGCCGCTCTCGGCCCTGAGCCCCCTGCAACTGAAGGAGTTGCTGACGGGGAACAAGGCCAACCCACTGGTGCAGTTGCGCAGCGTGCGCGACAGCACGCTCAATGAGCTGAATGCCTTGTTCAAGCAAAGCGGCACCAAGGAGCAGCAGGCGTTCCTGAATGCGCTGGCGAACAGCCAGGCCCAGGTGCGCAAGCTGGCCGACGGCCTGGCCACCACGCTGGCAGCCATCACGGACGACGGCGTCGAGGGCCAGGCGCTGGCCGCGGCCGCGCTGGTGGCCGCCAAGGTGACCCCGGTCGTCACGCTGCGCATTCCCTTCGGCCTGGACAACCACGACGACGCAGGCCTTGCCGACGAGGTGGCCCAGACCACGGACCAGGGCGGCGACAAGACCGGCGTGCCGGGCATCCAGGCGGTGATGGACGCCCTGGCCTCGCTCAACCTGCAGGACGTGGCGAGCTTTGCGACCATGAACGTGTTCGGCCGCGACTTGAGCGGCACGAGCAAGGTGAACGCCCGCAATGGGCGGGATCATTTCGGGAATCACTCGGTGATGGTGATGATCGGCAAGAACGTGAGCGGCGGTGTGAGTGGTGGGGTGTCGTTGATCGCCAATGGGGTGTTTGGGGCGGCGCCGATTGGTGGGGTGGCGCGTGCGGATACGCACATCGCGGCGGCAAAGACGCTGGGGGTGGCGCTGGGGATTGACGCGGCGCAGTTGGATCGGGACTTTACGGACAACGGGCGGGTGAAGGCGGTGCCGTTGGGGTGAGGGGAAGCCAGAGGCTGGGTCGCACTGCCGGCTGGATGCTGTGCAGTCGCTGGAGCCGGCGCTGGGCAGCGGTGCGGTGAACCGGCTGGGGATGGGCAGCGCCTGCGGCAGCCTCGCGGATCTATGCGACTGCCGGGCCGGGCTGAGGATCACGCAGATCCGCGACGCTCAGGGGCGCCTTTGTCCCGCTTCGCACCAGAGCACAGCACGTGTCATGTGGTGGGCGATTTCATGCTGAAGATCCACAACGTACGCTCGCACCTATCCAGCGTCTTCTTTGCAGCGTGAGGCGCCAGTCGTCGCCGGATGGCCTACTAGCGGTACCGGCCACTAAGCTGTCATTGCGCTTGCCGTGGCGGCTGTCCCGAACGGCGGCATTGCGACGCGAAGAATCCGGTGAGGTCAAACTGAGGTAACTAGAAGCAATTGGCAGTTAGACTCCGCAAATGCACGTTAGCGACCGCTGACGATGATCCCGCCGGTTAGAGCAAGACGGCACCCAGGGAACAAGAATGTCAAAACGGAGTTCAGCAAAACGCGCGGACGACGGGCAGGACGAACTTGACGTCATGTTTCGGGATCACCCCGCGGACGAGAAGAGCGGCGCCGACGCCACCTTAGGCTTCACCTTTCAGCAATGGTGGGCCGCCCTGGTCATTGCCGAACGCCTCGGGGAAGCCGAGGACTTCGCTGTCGGCGTTGAGGTGAAGGAAGACGTTGCCATCCTGGACTCAGCACAGTCCCCGACCAAGGTCGAGTTCTGCCAGGTCAAGAAGCGCGAGCAGGAAGGCTTGTGGGTCTTCAAGGACCTGCACAAGAAGGGCCGCAAACGCCAAGATGGAACTCACGATCATTCCATCTTGGCAAAGCTGTATGCGCGTCGGCGGGAGTTCGGCGCCGACAGGACCAGCCTGAGGTTCGTCTCGAACCTCGGCGTCAAGATGCCGGATGAGGACGGCGGCGTCACAAACGCTATCAACGCCGAGCTGTCCTCGTTGACGGGAGAGCAGCAGAAGGTCGTCAAACAGGCTATCGCCGAGCAGCTTGGTTGCCCCGGCGATGAAGTCGACCTGGGAGGCGTCCTTGTCCACCGGACCAACCTGCCCCTGGGTGAGCCGGAAATGTTCGTAAGCGGCAAGCTCGAGCAGTTGTCCTGCACCGGCCGCCTCCCGTTTCAACTCAGCCACACCTCGGTCGCAGCCCGCGTGCTCGCCAGCGAGATACAAAGCCGTGCGTCCAGCACCGCCTATGCTCGGAGCTTCGACGAGCTCAAGCGCCGAATCCTGTCGAAAACCCAGGCGCTGAACATCTTGGCCAATGTTGCGCAATCCAAGGCGCCATTGAGCGAAGTACTGGAGGAAGCTACCGCCGAGCTAGATCGTGAAGGGCATCCCTTCCTTGAGCGCAAGGAAATCAAGGCCCAGCGTGTCAGGGTCTGCGCCGACGCATCCGACCGGACCAACATGATTTTCACCAAGGTCGCAGATGCGCTCCAGCAGGCCCGTATCCCTATCGAGGCAGCCATCGGCGCCAAAGCCTCTCTGGGCGAACTGATGAACGAAGTCGTCGACGAAGCCAGGGCAACAAGCCCTGATGAGTTCGTCGGCTTACCCTTGGCCTACATCCGCGCTGTGGCGCTATTGGTGCTTCACGATGCCATCGACCTCCACGTATTCACTGCTCCGCCTAGTACGGAACCTAAGGAAGAACAATGAACCGGCGCGTGACCTACAAGACGCTCTGGCTCATATCCGCGAGAGACGGGACCGCCAGAAGGCAGCCGTTCAGTCAGAAGACGCTGCTGCTCGGGCAAAACGGGACCGGTAAGTCCCGCATCGTCAAGAACCTCTACTGGGTCTTCGGCTGCCAAACGCTCAAACGCGACGTCGGCATGTGGGACCCCGATACCGTAGTGGCGCTGGAGTTCACCTTCAGCGACCAGAGCTACATGGTTCTGCGTGACGGGAAACGCCTCGGCATGTTCGGCGCCGACGATCAGTTGCTCTTCTCAGCCGAGAACATGAGCGCTTGGTCGAAGCATCTTGCTGCCTTCTTCGGCTTCGAGTTGAAGCTCAAGCGCCCACTGACGATGACCTTCTCACAGGCCAGCCCGGACTACATGTTCTTGCCGTTCTACATGGACCAGGACGGTAGCTGGGGTGCCGGGTGGGAGACCTTTGCGCGTCTGACGCAGTTCAGCGACTGGAAAAGCGCGACGTTCGAGTCGTTCATTGGAATGCGGCCGAACGCCTACTTCCAGGCCAAGCACCTGTCGGCTGAGGTCAATGAGCGCATCACCGAGTGCAGGAAAGAGTTGGAAGCGCAGAAGGCTGCGTTCAAGAGGGTAAAGGACGTCCTTCCGAAGAGCCTTCCCTCACTAAACTTCGCCGCGTTTCGAGGCGAACTTGCCGAGTTGGGCCGCAGGGCGACCAAGCTCCAGCAAGAGCAAGTGCGCATTCGCGGGCAACTCCTTGGGGTCGTCAACACCCGCGAGAAGGTCCAGGCTGAATTGAAAGTCGCGCTCTCGGCCTACAACGAGTTGAAGGGCGATTTTGCATTCTTGGCCAACCGGGCCGGTGAGGCGATCGAATGCCCCACCTGTGGCACCGTACATGAGAATTCCTTCCACGCCCGAATCCTGCTCGCAAATGACGCCGAGTCGCTCGGCGGTCTCATCATGGAACTCCGGTCGCAGTCGGATGAAATCGGCGGCAAGGAAGCCGCCATACGGGCCAGCCTTCGCTCCATCGAAAAGGGGATCGCCGAACTCGACTCGCTCCAGCAAGAGCGCCGAGCGAAGCTCAAGCTTGAAGATGTCTTGGCGTCGCAGAGCAAAAAGACTTTGGACACAGCATTCCAGCGGGTCAGTGGCGACATGCTCACTGCCCTGAAGAAGCTGGATTCCGAAAAGGAAAAGGCTGACGCCAAGGCCAAGAAGTTCGAGGACCCAGATCGGCTCGCTGCAGTGCGTAAGTATTTCTCCGCCCAGGTTTCAAGCCTATCGAGCTTAGTCGCTGTGCCAATTGACGAGCAGATAGCCGACCCGAGGCCTGGTTCCCGAGCGCAATCGGGAGGTAGTTCGGCACCTCGATCCATGCTTGCCGTCCACCTTGCGATGATTGCGACGAACGCCGAGTGGGGTGACACGCCGCTGTTCCCTTTCGTCGTCGACACCGTGCAGCAGTCTGGGCAGGATGACCCGAATCTGACCAAGATGGTGGAAGTGTTGGGCAGGGCCGCCGGCGTCCATCATCAAGTTGTCCTCGCAGCTGAACGGCTGCCGGATAGCGTGAACGTCGGGGAGTTCACAACAGTGAACCTTGTCGAGAAGCGATCCAGTCTTACCACCGCCATACTCGACGAAGCGGTCGCTCGACTTCGGCGTCCAGTTGCGACGCTGCGGGATAGCCTGAAACCGGCGGCGGATGTGGAGCAAGTGCAAGTCGGGATTTCCGACCAAGGGTAGACCAGAGTGATTGATAGGTCAGCGCCTGTCGCAACGCGAGGTTAACGAAGGCGGCCGGTGGAGCGCGATGGTAAGTAAGGGTCACACTTAATAGCACGCAAGCGGGTGAGGTAGCTATGGTCGTTCTCGGCGTCATGCTCAAGGGAAACGTTGCCCGTCTGATTGCACTCTCGGGTCAGCAGTCGGACCACGCCGTCGTGAAGAGTCGGGTCAACAAGCTCGAACTGCCCAAGAATCCGTCCAAGGACGACGTCGATACGTTCGTTCAGGCATTCAAGTCGTTCTGCGCCGTAAACGCAGTCGACCTGGTTGCAATCAACCGACGCGCTACCTCAGGCCAAGGCGCCGGAGGCGCAGGAACCTTCATCGCCGAGGGCGTGCTCCTCGCGTCATCGCCCTGTCCAGTTGATTTCTTCCATCCTGCAACGATCAAAGCCACGGACCGGAAGAAGGCGGCACTGAAGACCTCGCGCCCCGATACCGCGGACCTGGGCAATGCCTACGATTTGAGTTTTGAACGCCTGCCGGAGTGAAGCATGGCGCTTGACCTCAACGCCCTGCCTCACGAGGCCCGCGAACTCTTGTTGAAATTTCCAGAGTTCGAGCCCAATCACTTCAACGATTCGGGCGCTAACGGCTATGTGTTGCTGGGACGGCACAACGTCCTCCAGCGAGATGTCGCTCTGAAAATCTACTTCCACGCGCCCAACGAGGTAGATCAGGAGCCCGCGTTGGTGGCGGCACTCAACCACGCGAATGTCATGAAGGTCCTGGATGCACGAAACTTGCGGCCGGATTGCTCCTTCTTCATGACCCCGTTCGCTAACTACGGCGACCTCAGCACTTACCTTCGAGAGAACCATCTCTCCTTGCCCCTGGCGTTTCGGCTGCTGGTGCAGCTGTTGTCCGGCTTGTCTGCACTGCATTCCGACCCGATTCGGCTCCTCCATCGCGACCTGAAACCGCAAAATCTCCTGGTTCATGACGACACGATCCTCATCGCCGACTTTGGCTCCGTGCGACACATCGCTAGTGGGAGCGACTCCATACCGGCCTCCAAGCACAGCGTGCTCTATCGGCCGCCCGAGGCGTTCGGTGATGACGGGTACTTCGACTTCTCGTCCGATTGCTATCAGGCCGGCATCATTGGCTACCTGCTCTTCGGAGGAGCATTAAGCGAGGACCTTTCTAGCCACCTCAAGCGCTCTGAAGCGCGGCAACTCGCTGAGTTGAGATACCAGAACGTACCCTGGTATCAAGAATGCGAGTTTGTCGATCAATGCATTCGAACCAGGGTAGAAAAGGGAACGCTGCTGGACTGGGACTCGATTCCGGAGTTCGTGCCTCGGCGTATCGTCCGCACCCTCAAGCGGGCGATCGCCACGAAGAATCGTTTCGGCGATGTCAGTGAATTCCTGGCTCAGCTCGCCTCCCCCAAGCCGCTGCCGGACTGGATTAGGGAGAACAGTCGTACTTGCACCCTGAGTGCGTGGAAGGGTCTCAACTACCAACTGACCGAGCGCAACGGGCAAGTTTCCGTCATGAAGCGGCGCGTAGGGGCCGCCAAGTTCATGAACGACAACGCTCTCTCGGGCGGCACTTGGAAGCAGACCATGGACCTACTTTCAGACAAGCTGGGGCTTCCTTGATGTGTTGGCACCGCGAAAGCGAAGCATGCCTTCCGGCAGATCGCGGTGTCACACACTTCCCGTGCAGCCGTTCACGGCGCGAGCCGATGCCCACCCGCACCGAAGGCCGGCGCGTAGCCTGAAACCACGCGATGTGGTACCGAAATCCTGCGACATACTGCCGCCGCACCCCCATTGGGGGGCTTTCCGGCAGCACCCAATCGGCCGTACCGGGCGCTACCATCCCCCCCACCTCGCGCCCTGCGCACGGACAACCCAATCAGCTCAACACCATCTACCCGCATGAACGAAGCGCCATCCACTCGCACCACCGAGCCGGCCTTTCAACTCACACCACCCGAGGTGCTGCAACCGCTGAGCGACAACGCAGCCCAACAGGCGGTGCCGCTGGCCGACGCCACCCGGGCGGCGGTGGATGACCAGGTAGGGCGCTTCGTCGACGCGCTGCTCACCGAAGACGTGGCCAGTGAGGCGTTCAAGGCCAAGCTGGACAGCGCCTTTGCCCTGGGCAAGGAAGAAGTTTCGCTGGCGGCCAACCTGATGCAGGGCCGCTTCATGGAGCGCAACTTTGTCGGGGTGGAAGACGGGCCGGCGTTCAAGGCGATTCAGCAGATGCGCGTGCACCTGGACGAGCTCAACCCGGGCAATGACGGCGATCTGCTGCAGCCGCGCAAGCTGCTGGGGCTCATTCCATTTGGCAACAAGCTCCAAGGCTATTTCCGCAAGTTCCAGTCTGCGAGCGGGCAACTGCAGAAGTCGCTGCATCAGATCTACGCCGCACGCGACGACATGCAGCGCGATGTGGTCGAGATCGAGGCCGCTCGCACCAAGCTTTGGGACGGGATGCAAAAACTCGGCGCCGCCATACGTTTTGCCCAGGTGCTGGACACCCGGCTTGCCGGCAAGGTGGAATCGCTCAAGACCAGTGACGCGGTGCGTGCCAAGGCGCTGGAACAGGAAGTCCTGTTCTACGCCCGCCAGAACCTCAGCGACATGCTCACGCAGCAGGCGGTCACCACCAACGGCTACCTGGCGCTGGATGTGCTCAAGCGCACCGGCCGCGAGATGATGAACGGCTGCACCCGCGTGGCCACCACCGGCATGAGCGCGATGGCGGTGGCGCAGACGGTGGCACGGGCCACCGGCAACCAGGTGGCGGTGATGAACATGCTGTCCGGTGTGAATGCGTCCATCGAGAACCTCATCGCCGAATCAGGCCGCCAGCTCAACAACCACGTCGACAAAACCGCCGAGTTCGCTGCCAACCCCTTGATCGGTGTGCAAAAGATCAAGGAGATGTTTGACCAGACCTTCAAGGCGATGGACTCGATGGACAGCTTCCGTGCCAAGGCCATCGAGACGATGGGCCGCAACAACCAGATCATGCAGGAGCAGATCGCCCGCTCCGAGTCCTACATCGACCGCGTCCGCCAGAAGCAGGCCGGCGACGCGGCGCGTGGCTCGCTGGCCGGGCCGGTGGCGCTTTGATCAAAGCCCGCTTGTCTTTGTCTTTCACTGAGAAGAGGAATCCCCAATGAGCACCCGCTACGTGATGCGTGTCGACACCCCGGCCTGGCGCGTCCAGGTCTGGACTTCTTTTGCCATTGCCGTGGTGGCCTGCGGCTGGGGCATGCTGCAAGCGCCCAGCGGTGAGCTGGACCGGGCGTTCCTGGCGATCGGGCTGCTGTTCTCGCTGTTCGCCTGCTTTGCCGTGGCCAAGACCACGCGCGACAACCGTGACGGCCAGGTCGACACGCAAGGCTGGGTCATCACGGTGTGGATGGCCTTTGCCTGCGCGCTGGCGCTCACCGCCTGGGGCCTGTGGCGCATGAGCATCGATCCTTGGCAGAAGGGCTTCTTGCTGATTTCCTGGCTGTTCCTGATGAGCGCCACCTTCACGCTGGCCAAGACCATTCGAGACAAATACGAAGCGGCGCTGATGGCCCGCGAAGCGCGCGCCGACCGCGAGCCGGCGGACCCGCGTCGCACCGCCTAGTCATCAGGCTAGCGCCCAGCCTTGGCCTGCAAGAAGCGCTGCTGTTGCAGCAGCGCTTCACCGGCGCCCGCGGCACTCTTGGCTTCCTTGTCGTCCAATGCCTGCTGGATCAGTGCAAGCTGGCTGGCCAGTGTCTCGGTGGCGGTGGCGCCGTCGGCGCCCAGCGGCCGGTTGCGGTGCTCGGTAGGCACGTTGAGATAGGCCAGCAGCGAGTCCGGGATGTAGCGGCGCACGCATTCGTGCAGGTAGAGGCGGTCTTCGATCGTGAACGAGTCTGAAGCGCCGGCCGCCTGTGCGGTCAGTACCACCCGGGCCAATGTGTCCTTGAGCGCCACCAGCGCTGCAAGCTGGGCCTGGGGCAGCGCGGGTGCCACACGCTCCAGAACCACGTCCAGATCGGCCAGCGTTTGGGTGTCGACCAGCGGCGCGGCGTGGGCGGTGGGCGAGGCCCGAAGCTGCGCTTCGCGCCGAATGCCGTGCCAAGCCCAACCGTACAGCACGGCCGCCGCGGCCACGCTGGCAGCCCGTAGCCACCAGCCGCCGGACAGGGCCACCACCGGCAGCAGGGCAGTACCCACAATGAGCCCAGCCACGCTCGCGGCCGGCACCTTGGCTGGCGAGGCCGCCACCTGGGCCAATCGTTCAGAGAGGGGCAGGCCCAACTCATGGCGTTGCATCAGTTGGCGCGTGCGCTGCTGAAGCTGCGGATGCAATGGCTCGTCTTCCAGGAGCCCAGGGTCTGCCGTGCGGCGGTTGACCGGCCTCTGACCCACGACATAACGGCTTTTCGGAGGTGTCTCGTCGTCCATGCTTGCAGAGGGGCAGTATTGTGTTGGCGCCGCACGCCAGTCACGACGTCGCTTGCGGTGGGCAAGTGTAGGTCGTTACCGGCGTCGCTGCCCTCCCAAGCTCACACCGCCGCCAGCGCCTGCTCCAAGTCCGCCAGCAGGTCGTCGATGTGCTCGATGCCCACCGACAGGCCCCGGCAGCCTCCCTGAAGCTCGATGGAATGACGAAAGTCAATGGCGACCGCGAAAGGGCGCAGCCTACGATTCGCCGCCTACTGAGGACACCCGCTCGATGACCACTGCCACCGCCGTCTTGCGCATGTCCTCGAAGGACCGCATTGCCGAGGCGATGCGTCGATCATTGCCGTTCCTGCCAGCCACAGCGCGAGGCACCGTGGACGCCATGCTCAGGCCCGACACCCTGGTCTTCATCGCCGGCACGCTGGCTGTGTGGGCGGGATCGCATTTCTTTGGTGTCGGCGAGATCGTCGACATCATTCTTCTTGGCATCGGAGTCCTGACCCTTGGATTTGCCGTCTTCGAAGGCGCAGACGCGTTGTACAAATTTGCAACTGTCGCCCTGGAAGCTCAGACTGAACGTGATCTCGACGCCGCGGGTCGCCACTTCGCCAGCGCCGTGGTGGTGCTTGGCATTTCAACGATCCAGGCGGTACTGCTGGGCGGACAAGTCCGAACAGTGGTAAGGCGAGGCCCGCCGCAGACCTTCCCGCGCGTGAACCCAGGAGATCCACCTCCGCCAGGCCATCGTCTGCACCTGTGGCGCCCAGAGAGGCTGCCCGGCGGCACCCTGGGTGAAACTGATGCCTACGGCATCATCTCAGTTGCACGCAATCAATCGATCCCCGAGCAGCGGCTCACGCTGTTGCATGAACTGGTTCATCGCTACTTTTCACCGCGAACCGGACCGCTGCGCCGGCTGCGTGCCGAACTGAACTTGTCGGCTTACTCGCGCTCTGCCCTGCTGAGATACCTGGAAGAGGCGCTGGCCGAGGGCTACGCACAGCTTCGGGTTCATGGACTTCACAAGGCGTTGGGGGCCTATCGATTTCCACTTGACAACGGCTACATGACGATTTCTCAAATCATCGGCGAAAGCCAGGCCATTGGCACCCTCATGCTGGGCGGAACGATGTTCTACGTCTCGATCTCGCGATAGTGGACCGGTGACCATGATCGGTGAGTCCGAAGCCATTGAAATCGCCCGCGCACGTGCGCTGGAAAAGGGCTGGGCCTTTGCCGAACCCATCGCCGTGGTTCACCGACGCAGCTGGTTCGGCCGGTCGAATCGCTTCGAGATTGAAACCAACGCCGGCAAGCGCGGCACGAAGGCGCGGTTCACCGTCGATGCCGCGACGGGAACCATCATCTCCGAAGGCTACCTCGCCCGCTGAAGCGGGCCGCGGTAGCCAGCCCCAGACAAGCTCACACCGCCGCCAGCGCCTGCTCCAGGTCTGCCAGCAGGTCGTCGATGTGCTCGATGCCCACCGACAGCCGCACCGTGTCTTCCGACACGCCGGCCCGGTCCAGCTCGGCCGGCGACAACTGCCGGTGCGTGGTGGAGGCCGGATGCGTGGCCAGCGACCGCACGTCGCCGATGTTGACCAGGCGAGTGAACAGCTCCAGCGCATCCAGGAACCGCGCCCCACGCTCGCGGCCCTGCCCCGCCGGCCCCTTCAGGCCAAAGGTGAGCAGGCCTGAGGCCTGGCCCGACAGGTAGCGTGTCACCAGCGCATGGTCCGGGTGGTCTTCGAGCCCGGCGTAGTTGACCCAGGCCACCTTGGCGTGCCGGCCCAGGTGCTGCGCTATCGCCAGCGTGTTGCTGCTGATGCGGTCCATGCGCAGCGCCAGGGTTTCGATGCCTTGCAGGATCAGGAAGGCATTGAAGGGCGAGATGGCCCCGCCGGTATTGCGCAGCGGCACCACGCGGGCCCGGCCGATGTAGGCGGCCGCGCCCAGCGCCTCGGTGTAGACCACGCCGTGGTAGCTCACGTCGGGTTCGTTCAGGCGCTTGAAGCGCTCCTTGTGCTGCGCCCACGGGAACTTGCCCGAGTCCACGATGGCGCCGCCCAGGCTGGTGCCGTGGCCGCCCAGGTACTTGGTGAGCGAGTGCACCACGATGTCGGCGCCATGTTCAATGGGCCGGCATAGGTAGGGCGTGGGCACCGTGTTGTCCACGATCAATGGCACGCCATGGCGGTGGGCCACCTCGGCGATGCGGGCCAGGTCGGTGACGTTGCCCTGCGGGTTGCCCAGCGACTCCACGAACACCGCCTTGGTCCGGGCGTCGATGAGCGGCTCAAACGATTCCGGCTTGCGGTGGTCGGCAAAGCGCGTCTGGATGCCGTACTGCGGCAAGGTGTGGGCAAACAGGTTGTAGGTGCCGCCATACAGAGCGCTGGAGGCCACGATGTTGTCGCCGGCCTCGGTGATGGTGAGCACGGCGTACGTCACCGCCGTCTGCCCCGAGGCCAGCGCCAGCGCGGCGATGCCGCCTTCGAGCGCCGCCACGCGCTGCTCCAGCACGTCTTGCGTGGGGTTCATGATGCGGGTGTAGATGTTGCCCGGCACCTTCAGGTCGAACAGGTCCGCGCCGTGCTGCGCGCTGTCAAAGGCGTAGGCCACCGTCTGGTACAGCGGCACCGCCACGGCCTTGGTGGTGGGGTCCGGCGCGTAGCCGGCATGCACCGAGCGGGTCTCGAAACGCCAGTTCTCGCTGCCCTTGCGTTGCGCCATGGTCGTGCTCCTGCGGGAGGTTGCGGAGCACGCAGCCTATGTCAACAGGGCCCGGACCGCAAACTGCAGCGTCGGCATGAACTCATGCGGGAATCGTTGCCTGGGCCTGGACCGCCATGTCAAGGCGTTCGGCCCGCTGCAATTCTGTGTGCAACCCAGCGGCCTCTCAGCCTCTCAGGCCAGCGCCTTGTCGAAACGTTCCGGCCGGTTGCCGGGCACGAAGAGATCGCTGCGCGGCAACACGCTCACGGCAGCAGCCGCTCCGTGCGCTGCCACTCGGCCAGTTGCCACACGTGGGCGATCAACCCGTCCATCTCGGCCTCGCTCGCACCGCCGGCATAGGCCGCCAGTTGCCGCGCCTTGGCCTCGATCTCGCCGCGGCTCAGCGTGTTGCCGGGGTCGCCCTTGGGCTCGTCCACCCGGCCAAGCACGGTGCGGCCTTCGGTGGTCAACACCGCCACCTTGCCGATCCATCGCTGCGGGTAGGCGCCGTCCACCTCGGCGTCGAGTTGCATCAGCACCTTGCGGCGCACATCCACCACGCGCGGGTCGCGGTAGTGGGCATCGAATTCGGCCAGGCCCGCGCGGCCGAACACGGCGATCAAGCCCAGCACCGTGCCCATCGAGAACTTGCTCTGGTGCACCGTCTGCGGGTCCACCACCGGCCCCAGCACGTCGAGGGCACCCTGGTGCACATGAGCAGTCACACGCTCGATGTCTCCGGCCGCGAGGCCGTGCAAACGCATCACCTGCTGCAAGGCATCGGCTGCCGGGTGGGTGTGGCGGCACGAGGCATGGAACTTGAACGAGGTCTCGGCCAGGGCCCAGCGTTGCCCCAGGCCATCGGTCAGCCGGGCCGCGTCGGCATCGCCACGTGACATGCCGGCAGCCAGCCCCTGCGGGCCTTCGAGGATGCGCTGCGCGCCGGTGAAGCCGTCGCGCGCCAGGTAGGCCGCGAGCAGGCCATCGGCCGCGGCCTTGGCGGTGTGGAGCTGCTTGGAGTCGGCCGCGTCGCGCAGAAACTCCCACAGCCCGGCGGCCTGGGTGCCGGCCGAGCCGAAGGCGTGCAGCATCTGCGCAGCGTCCAGCCCCAGCAGGCGGCCCACCGCAGCGGCCGCTGCCAGCGTGCCGGCGGTGCCGGTGGTGTGGAAGATCTTGTAGTGCGAACGGCCGAGGAATTCACCCACGCGGATGCCCACCTCGTAGCCGGCCACCACGGCGGCCAGCAGTTCGCGGCCCGGCGCGCCCAGGGCCTGCGCCACCGCCAGCGCCGGCGCAAATACCACCGCCGCGGGGTGGAACACCGAGCCGTTGTGCACGTCGTCCTGCTCCGCCACATGCGACGCAGCGGCGTTGACCATGGCCGCAAACAGCGGGCTGCTGCGGCTGCGCGAAACCAGCACCTCGCTGGGCCCGTTGTCAGGCCCCATCGTGCGCGCAAAGCCCGCGATGCTCTCCGCCGGCCGTGCGCCCTTGCCGGCCAGCACCGAGCCCAGCCAGTCGAGGAAGAGGTCTTCGGTGCGGCGTTGCACGGCGGCCGGGATGTCTTCGCAGCGCAGTGCGGCGGCAAATGCGGCGAGCGCCTTGCTGGGGTGGTGGTGCATGGTGGCCTCTCAGAACGAACGCGGCAGCCCGAGCACGTGCTCGGCCACGTAGCTCAGGATCAGGTTGGTGGAGATGGGTGCCACCTGGTACAGCCGCGTCTCGCGGAACTTGCGCTCCACGTCGTACTCGCAGGCAAAGCCGAAGCCGCCGTGGAACTGCAGGCAGGCGTTGGCGGCCTCCCAGCTGGCCTTGGCCGCCAGGTACTTGGCCATGTTGGCCTGCGCGCCGCAGGGCTGGTGGGCATCGAACAGGCGGCAGGCCTCCCAGCGCATCAGGCTGGCAGCCTCGATCTCGATGTGCGCCTCGGCAATGGGGAACTGCACGCCCTGGTTCTGGCCGATGGGCCGGCCGAACACCAGGCGGTCTTTCACATAGCGGCTCACGCGGTCGATGAACCAGTGGCCGTCGCCGATGCACTCGGCCGCGATCAGCGTGCGCTCGGCATTGAGCCCGTCGAGGATGTACCTGAAGCCCTGCCCTTCTTCGCCGATCAGGTTTTCGGCCGGGATCTCCAGGTTCTCGAAGAACAGCTCGTTGGTCTCGTGGTTGACCATGTTGCGGATGGGCCGCACTTCCATGCCCGCCCCAATGGCCTGCTTCAGGTCAACCATGAAGATCGACATGCCGTCGGACTTCTTGGTCACGTCGGCCAGCGGCGTGGTGCGCGCCAGCAGGATCATGAAGTCGGAGTGCTGCACGCGCGAGATCCACACCTTCTGGCCGTTGACCACGTAGCGGTCGCCGCTCTTGCCGCCTTTCTTCACGGCCGTGGTCTTGATGCGTGTGGTATCCGTGCCCGTGCTGGGCTCGGTGACGCCCATGGACTGCAGCCGCCATTCCCCGCGGGCGATGCGCGGCAGGTAATGCTGTTTCTGCTCCTCAGAGCCGTGGCGCAGCAGCGTGCCCATGTTGTACATCTGGCCATGGCAGGCACCCGAGTTGCCGCCGGCGCGGTTGATCTCCTCCATGATCACCGAGGCCTCGGCCAGCCCCAGGCCCGAGCCGCCGTACTCCTGCGGGATGAGTGCGGCCAGCCAGCCGGCTTTTGTGAGTGCATCGACAAAGGCTTCGGGGTAGGCGCGCTGCTCGTCCACCTGGCGGTGGTACTCGTCGGGGAACCCGGCGCACAGCGCGCGCACCGCGTCGCGGATGTCTTGATAGGGGTCTTGGGTGTGCGTCATGGTCTGCCTCACAGCACCTCGGCCAGGCCCAGCACCGCGGTGGACTGGCTCGACAGCGTGCCACCGTTGGCATGGGCCAGCGCCGTCTTCACGCCGGCCACCTGGCGCGCGCCGGCGGTGCCGCGCAGTTGCCGCACCGCCTCGATCAGCGCAAAGATGCCGTACATGCCCGGATGCACGCACGACAGCCCGCCGCCATTGGTGTTGACGGGCAGCCGGCCGCCGGGGCCGGGCCCGATAGCGCCGCCTTCGACGAATGCGCCGCCTTCGCCCTTGGCGCAAAAGCCCAGGTCCTCCAGGAACAGCAGCACGTTGATGGTGAAGGCATCGTAGAGCTGCACGACGCCGATGTCCTTGGGCGCCAGGCCCGCCATGGCATACGCGGCACGGCCCGAGTCGCGCGCGGCGGTCACCGTGAGATCGGGCATCGAAGAGATCTGCCGGTGCCACACCGCGGTGCCGTTGCCGAGCACGTAGACGGGCGTCGTGGGCAGATCGCCGGCGCGTTCGGCGCGCACCAGCACGCAGGCGCCGGCACCGTCGGTCACCAGGCAGCTGTCGCGCACTGTCAGCGGGTCACTCACCATGCGGGCATTCAGCACGTCGTCGATGGACAGCGGCTCGCGCATGAAAGCCTCGGGGTTGCGCTGTGCCCAGGCGCGCGCGGCCACCGCCACCTCGGCCAACTGGTGGCGCGTGGTGCCGAACTCGTGCATGTGCCGCGAGGCCGCCAGCGCGTAGGCCGACAGCGGCATCATCGGCTCGTACGGTGTCTCGTAAGGCTGCGGGTCCAGGAAGCGGCGGCTGGCCACCACCTCGCGCCGGCCGAAGGTGGCCGTGCGCTGCGCACTGCCATAACACACCAGCACCGCGCTGCACTGGCCCGAGCGCAGCGCCTGCATGGCCGGCAGCAGGTGCGCAATGAAGCTGGAGCCGCCGAGCATCGTGCTGTCGATATAGGTTGGCCGGATGCCGAGGTACTCCACCACCGGCAGCGCCCACATCGTGGCGCCGGCACTGGCGGTGCACAAGCCGTCGATGTCGCTCATCTTCAGGCCGGCGTCGGCCACCGCGGCGCGTGCGGCGTGGGCCAGCAGCTCCATGTCGGTGTAGCCGGGGGCCTCGCCGCAGCCGAAGGTGGCCACGCCCGCGATGGCCGCGCTGCCGCGCAAGGATTTCAGGTCGCTCATGCCTGGGCTCCTGCTGGGTCTTCCGCTGGGGCCAGCAGGTCGAACACTACCAGCCCTTGACCTGCCTGCTGCAGCACCCGTGCGGTCACGCGCTGGCCGATGCGCACCTCGCCGCTGGCCACGCCTTCCACGCGGCTCATCAGCCGCACGCCTTCATCCAGATCGATCAGCGACACGTTGCAGTCGCCGCCTGCCTCGGCCTTGCGACGCACCGTGGTCACCGCGTACACCGTGCCGGTGCCGCGCGGCTCCACCCAGGCCAGCTCGCCGTGGCCGCAGTGGGGACACAGCTCGCGCGGGAAGTACACCGGCTGCTCGCAGCCGCTGCAGCGCTGGATCAGGAAGCGGCCTTCGTTCAGGGCGGCCTGGTGGCGCGCCAGCACGCCGCCTTGCGGGTTGGGGGGAAGAGCGGGAGGGGTCATGGCATGGTCTCGGTGAATGGGGTCACACCACGCCGCTGTCGCGCAGCGAAGTGACCTGGGTGGGCGAATAGCCCAGCTCGCCCAGCAGTGCGGCCGTGTGCTGGC
>Ga0307516_10001146_pt1 | contig 37041 bp, 51 predicted proteins | sample 19_EM_MG_FD_203310 | JGI IMG/M metagenome (GOLD analysis project Ga0307516, IMG submission 203310) | Populus trichocarpa ectomycorrhiza microbial communities from riparian zone in the Pacific Northwest, United States - 19_EM | ecosystem: Host-associated > Plants > Roots > Unclassified | place... | reverse complement strand
GCTTTGAGGGCTCAACAACGTGTTTCGAAATTAATCAATTAGGTCACACCCACGCAACCCATGATGTTGGATGATGTTGTGAGAGGTTCCGTCAAACGGTCAGCGTTTATTATAACACCTAAAAACGTTATTTGTCTGTGTCAGCAGACCTTCCCTCAAACGGTTGCAGATCTTCACATCGCTCGCAGGGACGTTTTCCAGAGGAAGACGGAACACGCAGATAACGACTTGCTGCAACGGCATGACCACCCCGACATCAACGGGCTTGGGCCTGGGGATATCTAGCCTCAAGTTTCGATGATCATGGAGCAGATCCCTGCTCGACAAAAGGGGGGTTATCGAGACCATCGGCCAACGATCACAAGCCCCAACCCAGATCGGAACAGGTAGGCCGTAGCGTGCTTGTATCGCGTCGCAAAACGATAGACCGCTCCTTGAGTGAGCAGGATATGAACCCTTTGTTTATATTGTGCCGTAACAAAGGTTTTTCGAGAGCAGAACCGGTACGGAGATCAATAATGCCGATAAGCGCTGCCCGCTGCAGGTCATCCTCCAGTCATCCCTCTGGAGGCGCACGTGGGGAACGCACGATCTCCGTCACTCGGTGGGATAAAATCGCACGTCGCAGCACGAACGGAAAATCCCCACCTTTTTCTCTTTCTAAAAAAGCGGCCCACAGTTTTGCAGGGGTGCTCCAAAGTCGCCCCACTCTTGGCGCTGGGAATCGAACGGAGAGAAACTCCGCGGCCCGGAACGCCCCTAAAACTAGCTCCACCCGGTCAGCGGACACAAATCGCCAACGGAATCGATTTGCGGGACTAGTTGGATCGCGGCACAGTCCGGAGTGAGCCCGGAGCCTGCAAATCGGCTCTCGATGGCTCTCGAAATCGGTGAGACCCATCGGAAGCCGTAAAGCCGAAAGCTGTGTGAGAGTCAATCAGGTCGGTCAGAACCTAGAGCCGCTGTAGGTTCCTTGATGAGAGAATCAGAGGAAGCAATCCAGTACGACGTCCGGAGTTGCAACCCCGAGAACATCCCACACGGACACCTAAAAGGCCTCTAGGCCAAAGATCACTCGTGGGGGAAATAACTCAACAGAGAGGAATGCCAAACGCAACCGGATCGTGACACATATGGGGGCTTCGAGCGTGAGGGATCTGGGCCTCACGCTAGCCCGAGAACTGACACCCACCAGTGGAGCTACATTAGAACCTCGTGTTCTTTGAATCGGAGGTAGGGAACTGGGGGTAGGAATCCATCTCCAAGTGCCCCGAGCTTCTCCTTCCCCTAACGTTACCAGCGGTGAACGTACGCGGGTTATTCTGCTGGCTAAGGAAGCAGTAGTTCGGTTTCCAAGCGACCCACTCGGAACTCCTTGAGCGACTGCCAAGCACAGTACGGCAGTCCGGGCCTCATGCCGGGGGGCTACGACATATGTACGTCGTGTGATCAAGGGAGAGAACGAGGGCCGCAGTGCCTCTCGATCACGGGGCGGTGGGGCGGGCTTCTGGAAACATCGAACTTTCTAGTTTGTTGTAGACGGTACACAAGTACAAGAAGAAAAAAGATGTCGTGCACCATACGTTGCATGTTCACTTCGCGAAAATAGAGGTAGCGTTCGGGTTCGAAACGTGCAAAAATACGAGTGGTGTACCAATCACGGACTTCACCTGGACCGAACCAAAGGTCGGAATATACGGACCACCGATATCGGGGTACGGAGGTCCAGGACGATCTCCCCACCAAACCTCTCCAGACATAACATGCCGAACACCAGGTGGAATACTCCACACGTCCCAAACCAAATTCCTCCTCCTACCATTCCCAGACGGGTCCGTAGTGTACCCCGCGATACCCAACGGTGTGCTCCAATGAAAGCTTCAGACGATAATCTACCCTGGTAGGTCGGGTGCAAATAAACCTCCAAAGGTCCCCTCGTATTCTTCGACGACAACATGAGAGTGGAATCAACTGGAGTGTCCACAACTTCGAGCCGCACCGGCGCGTGGCGGGAGCGAGCCGCGATCTGGTAGAACCCTGTAGAACCCTCCAGACGAAACCTTCTCCTCGGTCTCAGGGTCGACCGCGACGAGAGTGAAATCGACATTGATCGGGCCGGTGGTGGTGGTGATGTCGACGATGGGCACCAGGGTGGGCGTCAGTCGTGTCACTGATCATGGTAACGTTCGCGTCGATGGCTCCAGACTTGGCCTTGAGGATTAGCTCGTGCCCAACTGTGAAGTTCCCACTGATTGGGCCATCTGAAATGTTGAAATCGCAAGACTCGCATTCAACGTTCTGCGGGATGCGAACAATGTGAGATTCAGGGAAGGGTACCACCGCGTGTCTGTAGGTGAACTTACGGTACCGTATAATCCCGCCGCTTTCTTAGATCTGACCGACAGGACTTTCGCCTTGATCTTGAAGTCGGAGGGGAAGTTGACTCCCATCTCAGGCACAATGATGAACATCTCCTCCATCCTGGGGGTCACGAACTTGGGCAGATGAACAGTGATTCTCGCCATGGTCGCCTTTTGCCCTCCGGGATGTTTAGGACCCTGAATCCACCACCGAAACCGAAAATCAGAATACAGGATCCAACCCTATGACCTAAAGAGACACTCACGAAAATCCCCACACCACTCCCACCATCGTGCGCGTTCTCCAACCCGCAAAACTTTGTCTTTCCAAAGACTCGAGAGTCGTACTCGACATAAAAGTCGACGTAGGCTTCATTTGCCAAGGAGTCGTCCTCGATAAAGTCTACGGACCCATACACACCACCTTTCACCAAGAGGAACAGACCGTCTTTGTTCAACGGTACGGTGAGATTGGTGCGCGAGGACCAACGGCGGTTGTATTCAATAACCTCGGATTGCTGCTACCGAGCGTGATCCTTACAAACCGTACCCTTACCCCGCTGTGAAGAAGATATCGATTAACCCATCGGTGGAACTGAGCTCGCCGGCTGGCCCCCGAAACCAAAACCGAGAACATACCTGAACGGCGTAATCGTGAGGCTCTGCGGGACCAAAATGCTTGTAGGACGACCAAAAGTAATGAGGAACCAAACCGAATGTCGTAGTGAGCAGAGCAACTCCGAAAGTCAAAAGACCCCCGAATTTGATAGACCGCTTCCATCGGGCGGACCGGGAACAAGAATCGGCGGGTAGTTGGACGGTCCTGGCATCCCGGGCGTCCTGAGTGTAATGAGGGATGAGGGGCTCAAACTCCAATTCCTCTCCTTACTTGGGTCCTGGGGGGAGCATTTGAAACAATGGTGGAGGGGACCCCCCGATAATAGATATACGAGCAGTAAGGCTACTGACGACGACTGCGGGACCTTGACGTGGTCATTTCCTTGCATTTTAAGTGTGACCGCAGCAAGGATGTGTTGTCGGTGACTCAGGTTTCGGCGCCCGTCATCAGTTTCAGCAAAAAACCACCCACCGGGTTCGTCGGGAAGGCGTTTCATCACTAGGCAGAGAGGATGGGTGAGTGTTGAAGATAAAGACAACCACTTGTGGAAAATACAGGTGAGGCTAGGAATACACTGTCCGAGTCCTACGTGTCCTTTTCGAAATTCTTCCACGCGTGTTTCTCGACCTCTTTGTATCTGTCCAGTCGTTTCTTGAGCCTGAAGGAGAAGGATCGATCAGCCATTACAAAACGGGGAAAGGAAGGGTGACGGGTGGCTTACATCACAGGAACTCGAGGTTCAATCAAAGCACGGTTCTGCATACTCAAAAAACGATCCTTGAACAAGTTACCTTCCGGCTGCGTGTGACGAAATCAGGATCCCCAATGTGAAAGACCTACGAGACCAAAAGCTGACCTTCAAACCCCTCAGGCTGTCCGCGAGATCTTCGCCCAGTTGAACGTCGATCTTCACTTGCTGGACCGTGTGTTTTCCGAACCTCTGGCCCGCCAAGCCCTGCTTGAGCTTCTCCCGAAGGGCCCTCCGCTTTTCCTCGCGCAATCGCTCTCTCGAGGATGCTGAATGTTCCAGGCTTTTTCGTAACGACTTGGCTGTGAACACGGATGCCAGAAATTTCCGTTTCGCTACTTTATCAGCCGAAGCCCGTTTCTACGCACGGTACATCGGTGGATGAGTAACTGAGCCCGATTCTGGTAGCGGCTGAAGGGGTCTCACCTCTTCAAGAGCTCGTTGAGCTTTCTTCCGTTGTTGTTTCGTTTTTCTCGCAGGAGGGGGTTTCACAAGCGGTACGATAGCTTCGTCCTCCCCCTCTTCCTCGGCCTCATGGAGAGCCATACCAGGCGGTAGACCTTCCTGGGTGACGTCTCCAAGTTTTCTGGCACGTGTCATCCTCTCGTGGACGTCCCGACCTTCGTCCGCCCCTTTCGTCCCTTCTTCTTCCACCGCGTGTGCTGCACGTAGCAGGTTTTGATGGGCTTCTACTGGTGGGTTGTACGAAGTGCCTTGGTGGGGAGTGGGGATGGCAGGGAGTTCGATCACGGAACGCGGGTGAGATGTTTGCGGCGCCTTCGTATAGTTGTTCAGTCCCGAAACGAATGGAATCGGTAATTCTGACGTACCTTGATATCCAACATTTCGATATCCTCTTCCCAAATGTTATATTGGCCGCTCTTCCTCACCGCCTCTGAAACATCTATCGGAGCACTACCAGCTCCAAACTCCGTAGGGTCAATGATCGCGTTGAACGGTCCACGGCGGGGGCGTCGGGCCGTCTGCAGAAGCCTCCCCTTCTGCTGGTAGCTAACCGAGGATTTCTTCGTGACCCGTGAGCTGACAGCGGGAACAGCTGATCTCTGGGATAGGATTTTCGTGGAAGTCAATTGAACTTTTGAGAACTTCGGTAACCTCCGCCTAACTGTGTCTCAGTATGATCAGCCTGGCGGGCAGAGTTCAGACACAGGCCCGGGGTACGCACCTCCCTCATCTCCAGCGGTATCGATAGCAAACAAATCTTTGTCAGGTTGATTGTGCAACGCCGTTCCCAAGACGCGCTCCTCAGACCGAATGGTCTCGAGACCCTCTTCCACATTATCAATGTCGATGTTCTTCCTCCAAGCTTTCTTGCCCTTCCGAGTATTCTGTGAGAGTTGCGACGGCGCCCCGGCAGCACTCTTAAACTTTTTGGTCTGTGTGCTCGGTTCGAGTTTCGTTGTTGTCTTAGCCATCGCGTTTCGGTAGGGACAGTGATCGAGAACGGAAAATTATCGATTACATGCCGTGAGAATCCCGACGCTGGGACACCCACCACCGCCCGGATCAGCTGTGGCACGGCTGTGGCGTTCAAATATACCAGTACGACCCCAACGTCGTTTCGAACCTATCGTCTACCGATTCCACAACTCCTCCTTTTCCCCTGAACCCAGCCAAAAGCTGATCCTCGGACGTTTCCTGTTCCAACACACGGTAGTGAATCATGACCCGCAACTTCCCCTTCCACCCGCCTTCTTTCAGCTCGTCGACCAAAATGCATATCCCGTCGTCGACCATGGCCCAGGTTGACGGCTGAACGTCATCCGCTGGACCTATGAACTCGATCGTTTCGAGCTTGTGAGACCGGATGGTCCCGAGGAGGCGAACGAGGTGTTCCTCCGCCTCGCGCTTGGGGGCCTGGATCGTGACTTTGCGGAGGAGGGCGCACGATTTGAGACCGAGGGGAAACCCTTCTTCGGCATCTGCGAGTGACCCAGTCCAGGTGGGTGTGAGTGTATATTGGTTAGAATAAGGAGCACTAAGCGTACCATGGACGAACAGAGTATGGACATATCTCAGCGTGAGCTCTTCGAGGGTAGGAGAACATGTGAGGATGAGGTGTGCAATGGCGTTGAGAATTTCGCTACTCCATCTGAACTCGAGGTCCAATGCGGAATAGCGAAGGGGTAGTTTTGAAAGTTCGAGAACGAACTGTCCGTGGGACGACCCCATAGAGAGCAGGGAAAGTTCCCCCGTGAGGTTTGGGAGGTTCGGGGGTCGCTTCTTATTTTCGGGGAGCATTTGGAGGCCGTTCCCAATTCTCAACGCCTGGAGGCGAGGGAAGTGAACGAGGAGCATCAACAGGCTGTTCGGCGTCAACGTGATATCGTTGGCCACCAACTCCCGCACAGAACCACCAACGGGGCCAAAGGCCCTTTCCATTGAGGTTGGGGTGAACCGCCTGAGCGAGAGATCGAATATCTGAAGGGTTTCGAGCCTTGTGAACGAGGTGAAGTGGTTAGGGTAGAGATCCAGCAATTGTTTTGGGCCAAGGATGGCCGACCCTTGTCGGTACGATAAGTCGCGAACGTGGTGATGTAGACTGTTGGGACTGGGGGGGATAGACTTGATCCAATGCTCAAAGTCGTCCATTCTGTACAAGCTAAGTGACTGGAAAAGGTGCTCGCGACTCCGTCGCACCCATCGTTTCTGCACCAGAGAACAAGCGTAGAGAGTATGCCTGGAGTAATTCCAGGCGACCTCGTCGATGATCTTGTCGATGAGCTCTTGCGGTAGAACCATGGTGGACGTCGGCCTGCGGAGGTGATCGACTGGGAGACCGTCACAGCTTACAAATCCAGCGACGCCCACACAATGACTGCCACCAACGGCCACCATGAGACGAGCCTGGATCCCAGCCTCCCACCGAGCCACGGCGACGGACTAACCGAAACTCTTGGGAGGTGCACGATATCCTTCGTCAACCAAACCCGTGATCCAAGGAATCCAGAGAACTGTCCCACTCACAAAGCAACAAACCCACTGCAATTTCTCCTCCACCGTCATAGATAGCTCGCCGCAATGTCTACCTTCTCGCCTTCCCTGCCCCCAAAACCGCCCAATATCGACAACCATGATCAGTCGTCGGACCCATTATCCCGTCTGCGGTCCACCTTAGAGACCATCCTTGGCTCACCTAAATATGAATTCACCCCTCTAAACCACACCGAGATCATAACAGAGTTGTATGAGGCGTTCTGGGGCACACACGCTAGCCACTTTGTCCCGAATCCGAGCGCCGATCTCCCACTACACGCCTCTCTGCACGAAGTACAACAACGGCAGGGTTTTGGAGGCGTTGGGAAGAAGGGAAAAACAATCCTGGGCAGAGCGTGTGGCAATACCTTCAGGGAAGGCGAATGTTATTTCAAATGCCGGTAAGTCACCTCACCCGCCATGACAACCACGACCATCTTGACCTGATCCATCCCCAATTCCAGCGATTGTGCGGTGGACCAAAGATTCGTCCTTTGCCAGCAATGTTTTCATGCTACAAGCCATGCAGGTCACAACGTCAGCTTCATCATCGCCCAGGAGTCTGGGGCTTATTGTGACTGTGGAGAGGCTGAACTCTGGCGGGTCCCAATTGGTTGTCCTTACCACCATCCAGCAGAAAGTTCAAGTGACACCCCGGAGGTTGTCGCGCGCAACACTGCCGACATCTTACACCCACAACCAAAATCGGATCAGGCAGTCTCGGCGGAATTGCAGGAGACGATGCGAAAGACAGTAGCCTACGCCCTCGACTTCATCCTGGACACTCTTGACTACTCCCCCGATGAACCGTCCGTTCCAGGCAGTGAAGCGGACCTCCAGCTCCAGCCCTCTGCCGATCCTGTGATGAAAGATCAATTCTGCGTTGTGCTCTGGAACGGCGAGAAACACTCCATCGACGACCTCATCGGAGTCCTCATCGACACCACCCATCGAAACCGCGAGGAGGCTAACGAGGCCGCCGTTAGGATCGACGACGAAGGGAGGGACATCATTGACACGCACGCCGATGCTACACGACTCCTCGAAACCGCGCGGGCGTTCTCACAAATCGACCTTGGTGTAACGGTCAGGCGAGCATACGACACCTTCCGCGAACAAATATCGGTCTTGATCATTGAGTGGATCCTGGACCTAACGCGAAGTCGCCTGGGTGCCAACACCCACATAATACGTGAGGTCATTGCCAGCCAACTGCTCGCCCCGAGGAAACCGAACACTCTCAACCCCAACCCCGAAGCCCAAAAGGCTCTGTCGGAGGTGGAGTCTCCGGTGAGGCTGGAGTACACGTTCTTGTACCATACGCGATTATGGGGGCGACCAAGACGATATCTCAAGGAGGCATATCTGAGCATCCTGATATTGAGCCATGAGCACAAGCTCGCAGTTGGTGAGTCCCTGTGTACATACCTCTCCAAGGGGCAGCGACTAAAAACGGGGTTTTAAGCTTCACATTATGTCAACGTTTACCATCGGATTATCGACTCGTACCTTCTCGTGGATCGCGAGCCCGAATCCTCGATCGGACCCCTCGCCCTCCGGTTCTTCACGCTACCATCAGTCGCACTTCACATGGTCCGCCAACACAACATTATCAATCGGCTTCTCTCCATCATCGCCTCCTTTTTCACCAATCAGATCCAGGACAAACGAATCGTATACCCCACTGACCCGACCGCGGAGGTCGATGTGGACGCATTTCCTTTCAAATCAGAGCGAGTCATGCCAGCGTTCTTTGACATCAGGCGCCTCAGCCACAACGAACCCGTCCAGGAACTCCTGACTCGCAACAGGGAATTTGCTCGGCTGTTCTCGAGGACGTTCAAACTTTTTATGTGCATCGACCCTCACAAACGGGCGGCTGCGAGTCACGTGGAATACGAAACCGATGCATGGGTACCCGCGTTCAAGGTTACGCTGCAGCTCTCTCAGGTTATCAAGGTGTGCGGGGACGCCTTTTCCCGCGCATCTCCCGCGGAACTTGTAGCGGCGATCAACACAGTCATGCACGACATAATCCTAGTTTGCACGCCCACCTCCGACCGGTTGGACAGGGACAAATTCCAACCCATACAATTCCACGATGTCACCTTCGGGGAACAAACCTATCCGATCGTAAACTTTGACGTACTAGACGGGATGGGTGAGTTTCCACCACTCGTTGCAGTGGCTTCTGGCGGAGTTGTTCAAGCACGTGGATATTCTGACGGAGGAAAACCTGCGAACGGTTGGATCAGGAAGCGTGAGGGATCTTTGTTTGTGGAACGCGAGCGAACAGGCAATTTTGACGATCATCGAGCTCCCGCTCCGAGGTAGGTTCAGTTTCACAATCCTCGAAAACCCGGTTTAACGCGTTTATTCCGCAGTCCTGGTAATGGTCGCTCAGATTCGAACGTGTCTGTGGGCGCGAAATGGGTTCGCCATTCGCGCGCAACTCCGTAAATACAGGCACCTTTCGCTCCGTGAATACTACTACGACCAAGATCTGTTTGTCCTCCAAGTGGCCCTCGTGATCCTGGATCCCAACCTCGTTTTCGCCTCCGTCTTAGATCGGTTCCAGCTGTTGCAGTATTTCTCCGGAGCATTTATCTACGAATCGTATAAAGGACCCGACCTATCGGGCATGGTCGAGGAACTATTTTACGTGCTGATCACCGTGGTCAGCGAGGAAGCAAACGCTACGAAGATGCCGTTCCCCGCCCAGGTCCGCCGGGAGATCGTTCACGCTCTTGCCATGGGACCCTGTTCATACACAGACCTGACGGAAGGGGTGGCAGATCGTATGGCGAAGGACGTTTGTTTCAAACGGGTGCTAAGCGAGACGGCAAACTTCAAAGTTCCTGAATCCGCAGCGGACTTTGGGACGTACGAACTCAAGGACGAAGCATACGACGAGGTGAACTCGTTCTACTTCCGCTACGCAAGGAACAGAAGGGAGGAGGTGGAGAACATGTTGGAAGCAAGGTTGAAGAGGGAGAAACCGTCCCCTGGTAACCCGAACTTCGACCCTGTCGTCGTTCCGAAACCGTGGACATGCGATGTGGGACCTTTCAAGAACCTGCACACTGTTTTTGAGAGCGAAGTTCTGCTCCAAATCTTCTTCTATGGGCTCCACAACATCCTCGTCCTCACGAACACATCAGGGGAGTCACCACCATCGGCAGAAGTCATCTTGGACCAGGTGTTACACCTGATCATGTTGGCTCTGGTCAACCACGGAGCAGTGTTCAGTCTCCTATCTTCTTCTAGAACTTTCTCCCAGACGGCCCTTCTGGATGTGATTTGCGTGTTGGAACACCACGACAAGTTCAGACCTTATAAGGCCCAGGCGGAGTGGATCACCTCCCAATACTACCTGCATGTCCCAGAGGAAGTCCGGCGTCGTCGGAAGGTCGAAGATGCGGCGAACGGCGCCTCAGACCCCACAGAATCCAAGCGCCGTGCGGTTCAGACGAGGAAAGAGGCACCGATGAAGCGGTTTAAGGCCCAACAGGCGAGTTTCGCGGTCAACTTCTATGAGGACGAGGACGAGGACAAAGACGAAGAGGTACCAGACGAGACGGATGCCCCTGTATCGTACGGGACGTGTATCGTTTGCCGGGAGGAGCTCAATGACTCAAAGCTGTTCGGGTCTTTGGGACTTCTCCAGTGGAGCAAACTGATCAGGAAGCATCCAGACGGTCACAGCCTCTATCTCAACGAGGCTCTCTCTTCTCCTTTCTCCTTGGATCGTTCACCTTCCGACGTGGATACTTCGTTCCCTCCCAAAGATGCAGAAGTTTCGGGATTCGTCCTTCCGACTCTCACCCAACTACCAAGGGTTTCCAAACCAACACGCTCGCTTCGGCCTCTACTCTAGTGTGTGCACCCACATGATACACATTGAATGTTTCCAAGTCTACCACTTCTATATTCACCAACGTGATCGCACACAGGCGACGCGGGAACAACTAAAGAACATCGCTCGGAAGGGGTTCATTAGCCCACTATGCAAGAGTTTCGGCAATGTGATACTCCCCGTGCAGCTCCCCTCCCAAATCTCTTTGAATGGCGTGTCTTTCTCTGATCGGATCCGAGCGGCTAGTACCAGCGTCCTGAAATCCCGGCCCGACCCTCTCCTCGACCCTCTCCACCCGAGGACGGGCACGGGGGAGTTTGTGTTTTGGAGCGCGCAGGATAGTGGGTACTCATCCCTGGTAACGGTACCAGGCCAATCAGACCGGAGCGGAGATGTGGGATTGGTCGAGATTGTCATGTCGATATTCGAAGCGTTCTCCAAGGGAAGACGATACCCACGGGATGGACCGGAACCCGGCCAGGGAGAGCGCGGGGCGGGGCTCTACATCCCAGAGGAACTCGTCGGGTACGCGATTTCCGCGTTGGAGATCGCCCAAAGGGGATCTGGAGGGGTGGGCACAATCGTCGCAGATAACCTTCCTGAGGCACAGATGGGTATGATTCGTGGTTTGATCGCGTTTTTGACGAAGGTGGCCGGGTTACAGTTCCGTGGGAAGCTGGAAGAAGGCAGGGAAGCGGCGAGGCAGGCGACCACCAAGAGGCTGTTGCCCGAGTGGAGCGGGTCGTCGTTGGTGACTTCGTCTTTCTCACATCCTCTACTCCTGAGGGAACCCTTCACGATCTTGGTCGAGACTGCGGCAGTCGTGCCAGAGATCCTGCGACACGTTCTCATCCTCACGTATTATGCCTATCTTACGAGGACGGCGATTGGGATCATCTTCATCCTGACGAAGACGGGGAGGTACCAAACCGTGACCATCGGAGGGAGAACGCAAGAGAACTTATTTGGAGATGTCAGGGTGTTCTTCATGTCGGCTGTTCGGCACTCTCCGGTGTTTGAATGCGCTGCAGAGCTTGCCTTCCAAGAGTTTGGGGAAGCCAGGCTTGAGAAATTCCTCTATTCCTTCACACTCCCATTTCTCCGACGAGCCGCTATCCTGTGCCGAGCTGTCCTTCCGAATTCGTTCCCCACGGTGGTCCACCCAGAGGCACCAAACGAGTATCAAAGTCTCCTAGCAACGCTTGGTATCCCCCCCCTCTCCGACCTCCCAAACCAGGACGCCCTTCAAAGCGCGCTTTCAGGCTGGTACGCTCACTACGGTCAATCGCGAGCCGCTGATCAGATGGACTGTGGGGTCAGCCTCGACTTCCCTGCGATATATCATATAGCCAAACTACCGCTCGTGTTGGATAGCTTGTTCGCCGATCAGGGGAAGGCGTTGGTTTGTCAGGGGTGTAATACTGCCCCATTGGACGCGGCGATCTGCATGATTTGTGGGACGGTGTGTTGTGTCCGGAGCCGGTGTTGCGTGGATAAGGATAACAATGATCGAGGGGAGTGCAATGCTCATAGACGAGAGTGAGTAACTGTTTACCGAGGGTGGTGTAATTCTCGTGCTGACTCGAGTCAGGTGTGGCGGAACGATTGGGATCTATTTCCTGGTCAAGAGGTGTTCGTTGCTGTATTTGCGCCCCAGGAAGGGCGCCTTTGAGCCGCTCCCATATCTCGATGACCACGGTGAAGTTGGCATGTCGATGGGGTACGAGGGCAACTCACTGTCAACGACTCGGAGTTAACCATCTGACATCTCAATTCGACCAGGCGCGGGGGGAGACAGTACCTACACGCAGCCAGGTATGAAGAAATGCGGAAGATCTGGCTTAATCATGGGATCCCCACCCTAGTCGCGAGAAAACTGGAAGCGACGGTGGATACTGGTGGCTGGGAGACGCTGTACGATTGGTTTTTGTACCACCCGTTTACGATTCCGTTAGAAGTAGTTCCTCCATCTCGGGGATCGAACATTTGCCTCGCAAGGCTTGACCCCCTCAGCCATACTCGTGGCACACGGTCCTGGCCAAGCCGCATCATGCCATACATGTTCCCACGCCGCAGGTACGCAGAGGAGGGCGCCGCGCCCAGTGTACCGAACTTTTCACATCCGGACTCTAGGAAACCATCAGGGGAATGAAAGCCGCCAGTAGCTTTTAGTCGGCTCCGAAACCCAGCGTTGTTTCTAAATATTGTTGCAGCGTGCTATGGTTAAATGAAATCGGCGACCTTCTTAGGATTCCATCCGGGGTACAAGTCGTTATCGGGTTCGCCAACGACACCGTAACCCTTCTCATACCCATTGTACGAGATGCCCAGGAAGTCCCCGGCCTTCTCCCTCCCCTCAACTTCTTCCCGGGAGCAAGGATGGCGGGCAAAACGACATACAGTACGTTCTCCCTCTGGGCGGAAGGTGCCCATTCCAACCTGGAGGTAGGAAGTTTCGTGAATTCATAAGCAACGAACCGTGCGATGTCCGGGCGAGAAGTGAAGGTGATAGGTTTGTTACTTACGTGATGCGACGTGCGAACGTACGGGGTGAGGAATAAGTCTGGGGTTGGGCCAGTGTAGAAGAGGGCATACGGAAGCTTGATTTCTTCTAAATACCCATGAATATGTTTTTTCGCCAGAAAGACTGCATGGATCGTGACTAGATCTATGGGTCTCGCCACAATACTCGGACGGTGAAAAAAGCTTTACACCGCCTCCTTCGCGGCTCAAGCCAAGTGTTTCTGCTGGTCCAACGCCCTGTAAGCGATCGTGCTGATAACTTCCACTCCTCTGAATGCGTCGACTAGGGTGGGAGGCTCGTCGTACTAGTTGATCGTGGCGTGTTTGAGGCCCTTAGAGTCCCAGCCCGGGTGGCAAGCTCTCCGGCGGCCAAGGGGATAGGTGACCGCTCGCGAGAGACACGTCGAGTGGACAGCGCACAGAACGGGTTAAGGGGGTGACAGAATGCACTGCACACCGCCCACTTTCATTTTGAGGAATTCGTCGATGAAGCATTTCCCACACAATACCGCTGGCCAAATCGGACCCCAGATGCGAACCAAGTGATGTTGAACACCCTTACTGACCGATAGACATTTATTACACTCTAAATTGTACATTATACCACCCTAAGGCGCATAATGTTTACGATTCCTGACATTTTTGAGTGCCTGGATGACCGCCCTGCCACATTACATGCTGGACATATGACTGTGTCAATCCTCCAACTTTCAACGAAAGCCGACCTGGCAGTTCATTAAAAATTCAATATTACAGTGTACACACTCACTGGATACCGTTGGAAGAAACCCCAGGCAAAAAAACACAAGTGTCGAGGAGTTGAACACCGACCGAGTTTGAGGGATGCGAAAACCTAAAGTTGGATTTTCGGGAAAAGCTCAATGTTGGTCGAAAGCACAGGTCCGTGCGAGTACGACGCCATAAGAACTGGCCGGGTCCGTTGAGTTGTTGAGGTGCTGAACGTCGAGCAAGTCGGGCGCAAAAATATAAGAGCGATCGAAAAAAGTAACGGGAAAACCCGCCTTGCCAACTTATCTGGGTCCGGGGTCCTGACGCTCAAACACAGGCCCAAGCTAAACCTTATGCAGATAGTAGTAGGGCCATGGACGGTTTCCTCATGTAATCCTTACGATCCAGCAGGCGAATCAGTTGGTCACCGCCCTATGTCTCACGGGCGCATGCGCCGAGTCTTCCTGGCAAGGACAAGTGGACACCTTTTTCTCTTCCATTCCGTCAGTTTGTTCACGGTCGGTTGGGCAAGGTACAGTGCAGGTGGCGCGTCACGACGCATAAACGTTAAACATCCATGTCCCTACACCATGGATATCGGGTCGACAGGTTGTGGGCGATTGGCGCGCGTGCCAAAGGCTGTTCGCTTTCCTGCTCGGGTACTCAAGTATTTTCAATGGACAAGTTCCATCTGAAAGATCTCTACACGATCTGATAAGGTGGGATATATAATGTGTCGGAGAGAGTGAAAAAACCGTCCCCCTCTCCCAGTCCTCTCTCCCAGCCATCTCCTGCGATGGTTCCCCTCTATCTCTCCCTCGCGGCGTTGTCATACCTCAGCTTTGCTGGCGCAGCGCATTCTCGTGCCCCTCTTCACATCCCTCTCGTGGTAGAGCGTAAACTCTCAGTCGACGAGTACTGGATCGCTGCAGACACCCTGAGATTCAAGTACGGCGTCCCCCATTCCTCGCTCTCAAAACGCCACACCACCAGTACCCGCCACAACACCGGTATCGCCGCCATCCCTATCACAGATCGCGTTTGTCCATGCTCCACCCTGTAAATCCCCCGCCTGACCAAATATTTACAGGGCCGCGACAGCCTTTACACGGGTCTTGTCCACATCGGAACACCGTGCGTTTAACATCCCTCACCAACTCATGTTTTCAGCGCTCAAACTCAAACTCTCGAACAGTCCCCAATCTTTCAATGTCGTTCTTGACACGGGCTCTTCGGACTTGTGGGTCCCGAGTGATGAATGTACCACTTGCCCCAAAGACACCCCACACTTCGACAAAGACGCTTCGAGTACCTACCAAGTCGTCCTGGACCCCTCCGGTCAACCAGTCGAAGCGACGCTCACTTATGCCGCCGGCACCGTCACCGGTAATGTCTCCAAAGACACCGTGGAATTGGGTGGTCTCCAGGTTCAGGCCCAGCCTTGGCTGCTTGTCTGTAAGACCACTGGTAACATTTTCAGCACCCCCAACGACGGCACCATGGGTTTCGGCTTCAAATCCATCTCCGGTCTCGCGGCCAACCCGTTCTGGCAGACCCTTGTAGATCAGCATCGGTTGGCGTCTCCCGAAATGAGCTTCTACCTTGCCCGGCACTTGGACGACCCGAATGCCCAGGGAGAGGAGTTTGGTGGTATCTTTACTCTCGGCGGTCGGAACCAGACCCAGTTCCAAGGCGACCCCGAGTTCCTTCCAGTGCTCACCGACGGTGGAAAACTGACCCACTGGCTCCTCAACGCTCCATGTATGTACCAAATTTGCATTCATCTCGTTCTTTTTCACCCACACGACTCAATCTCAGCGGTCACGGTTAACGGGAAGAGCGTCACGGGTAATCAGAAGCGCAACAACAACCCGCCCACCGCTGCCATCGACACCGGCACGTCGGTTATCGGCGGCCCGTCGTCCGTCGTTCAAGCGATCTATGCCCAGATTCCCGGCGCTCATCCGCTGAGCGACAGGCCTGGTCTGTTCGCATTCCGTATGTTCGTTTTTCTATCAGCCAAGTCCCTTTTTGACATCTCGTTTTGCATAACAGCTTGCAGCACCAAAGTCGTGATTACCCTATCTTTCGGTGGCAAGGCTTGGCCCATCGATCCGAGGGATTTCAACCTTGGACAGGTCAGCCCTGATTCGGGAGAATGCGTTGGGGCAATCTTCGATTTGAACGGCGGTTGGGGCATCCAGGAGGGTGGAAGCACCCCCTCCTGGATCGTTGGAGCCACTTTCCTTAAGAATGTCTATTCTATCTTCAGAGCCCAACCATACACGACGATGTCGGGCCGCGCTGCCCGAGACGGCGTCCCGATGATTGGCATGGGTGTGTTGAGTAGCAGCGGGGGCTCTCACTAACCCTGGTCCTACGCCCACTGGGGATCCAGACCCGTAGTTCGTGTACCAGATATTGTTCATTCGCACACGTGTTTTTAGGCATTCGATTTTCATCTTTGATATCATGGACTCCGGTATTCGACATTCGATCCGTCAGCTAGGCTTTTGTACTATGTACCTCAGGATACGAACGGGCTCTATCATCCCCCTACCTCGAGTGTGGTTCAACGAGGCCCCCGACACGAGTCGGTTGATGGGCAGAAACCGATCCCGTCCGCCACCTCACAGTGAGTGTTGTAAGTTACTATCGTATCAACAATCTGCTGCCTCGCGCGGAAGAGGGAAGAGGGTGCGGTCCCACTCAGAACGGTCTCCCTATTTCCCCGATGGACGCCGCACCCGAAGCATGACTGAACAGTGGATCGAGGTCCTGAGAGGGTCAGGGAGGTGTACCGGGGCATTCGAACTTCCTGCGATATACTATACTAGTTAGCTGATGTACCAGGAATGAGCCAACGTGCCTGAAATCGAAACGGCGCCAACCAACTGTACTGTAGACACTGGATCCTCTCCGACATTCCGACGTCCTATTGCCGGTCACTCGTGGGCGCCTCTGAACACCGGCTGAGATGCCGGCCGCAAAGTGGGTAGAAGATCCGCTGTCACACATATTCCCACGCCGCTGGACTCGCGCGGTCATCTGCAGAAGGGTCCCGCCCAGTGCGCTGAACCTTTCACGTCGGACTCCAGGAAACCGTCGGGGGAGTAAAAACCGCCAGAAGCCTCTAGTCAGCTCCAAAATCCAATGTTATTTCTAAATATTGTTGCAGTGTACAGTGGCCCTATAAGTATCCACTCCTTCCGGCCTAGGTTCCCCCAGGTTGCGTCCAGTCTCCCAGCATATTCGGGGCATTTTTTCAGAACCCCCGCGACCGTTCTTTTCACTTGCCCACCGCCTTTTTACCTGCGCACCATTCCAGAGTTCCAATGGAGCCCCTCGGACTCTTCGACTTTTACTTCGCTCAGATGTGGAGTATCCACGTTGGTATCGACCTGGAGGATACCATCCGGTACACCTTGGGGACGTCTATTGCGAGAGGTACAAGGCGATCCATGCTGTCTGTGCCACAGGGAGGGACTGTTGTCCGGGCGAACTTCCTCGGCATCTGTTTCGAGCTGAGCTTCTTGGATAAATACTGCGAGTTATGGCTTGAACCATCTTCCGCCCTCTCTGCTGACAAGCGGGTGAATGAGTAGCTGAGCCCAATTGTGGTAGTGGCTGTAGGGGCCTTACCTCTTCAAGAGCCCGTTGGGCTTTCTTCCGTTGTTGTTTCGTTTCCTCGCAGGAGCGGGTTTCACAAGCGGTATGACAGTTTCTTCCTCTCCCTCTCCCTCTCCCTCGACCTCATGGAGAGCCATACCGGGCGGCGGACCTTCCTGGGTGACGTCTCGCACGTGTCATCCTCTCGTGGGCGTCCCGACCTTCGTCCGCCCCCTTTGTCCCTTCCTCTCCCATCGCATGCGCTGCACGTAGCAGGTCTTGATGGGCTTCCGCTGGTGGGTTGTACGAAGTACCTTGGTGGGGAGTGGGGATGGCAGGGAGTTCGATCATGGAACGTGGGTGGGCGGTACCTTCACACAATCTTTCAGTCATGGAACGAACGGAATCGATAATTCTGACGTACCTTGATATCATATCCAACATTTCGATATCCTCTTCCCAAATGTCGTACCGGCCGCTCTTCCTCACCACCTCTGAAACACTTATCGGAGCACTACCAGCTCCAAACTCCGTAGGGTCAACGATCGCGTTGACCCACCCCCATCACTATAGCTTTACGTTGTCACCCAATCTAGATCCCTGAAAATCCCACCGCTAACAAAGTATCCCTTTGAAGTGTCTGTGGTAGCATGTTGGGGTGGTAATTTTGGCGGCTTGACCGCGGTCTCCGTTGGCGCGAACCAGCCGCGGGGCGTCCCTCGTGGAGCGTGATGATGAGGACCAGAGAAGGTCTACGAGCGGATACCCGCTTTACCGACGTGCCCACTTTCGCGAGCGGTTTTGTGGGGTGACCATACGAGGGCAGGAGATTTCACGCGAGATAGGGACTGTCCTGCAGAAACTCCAGAATCCAAGAGATTGGAAACAACCGCCACACCTGCCTGGGTTGTATCCGATCAGCAACGTTCGTTCGGTGTGATGAGGCCAGTGGCCGAATGGGAACAACGAAATTGCCCCAAAGGTAAAGTCAGGCCCACCGGTCACGGGGGTAGAATCAGCAGAGCAAGCATTGGAGCATACATCTGGTAGCATTAGAACTTGACTTATTTTCGGGGCGCGCACTACGGCTTGGAGAAGTGTTGCGTGGAAGCCATGGACTGGGCACGAGATTCATGTTCCGGTCAACCGTAGGAATGAATCATTCGTTGAGTCCAAAGGTTCTCGAGATTCCCGATAGCTGCGTCACAAGAATTGCCGAAACCGGTACAGTGTCTCATCGGGAGTTGGGGCCACGAGGGGGGCATCGAACCGGGGAGCATCCACCCGTGAAGAGATGGGCGTTGTGCTCTGAGGGTCGTATCCGAGTTCCATCGTGTAGAGTTCTGGGGTAACGGGGGACACAACCCAGATATGGCCGGACACCCAGCAGCGAAACGGATTTAGTAAACAGCAAACTCAGAAGGTGTTCAAAACTTCACCCAGGTTCCGGACAAGTCTTTCGGCGCTTCAGCACGTGACCACGCGTTCTGCGGTTGGACAATCCCCCATAGATCCGAGGATGAACTTTGCAACCCATCTCCAGCTGCTGACCGGCGCGTGTTCAGACGGGTCGGGCAAGGAAGACCAAGCCCTACAGGCCTGGACGAGGTTCGGCCTCACTTGATCGATTTCCATCCGTGTTTAATTGATCCCAATCAACCAGCCGAACAGGGCCACGGCGCGGTGCGTGCTATTCCCCGTGCCACAACTCGCAGCTCTGTCACTCAGTTTATTTGTTCAGATGATCATCGCAGTACCGGTGATTACGAAGAGGTGAACATAGTGCCGCCAGACTCTGTTCTTGACATTTATCGTGAGGCGGCGACCATCGGCCACTCTGGTTCTCAAGGACCCAATGTCCTGGGGCAGCTCACCGTGTGAGTAAACGCACTTCCCCTGGGGCCCCCTTGGCGCTGAAAATCAACCCAACAGAAAACCAGGTGGTCATCTCATGCTCAATTCGGTGCGGTCGATATTGTCCTCCGGTCGACCAGACGACGTGATTTCCGGGGAGCTGGCGGAATTGCTTGGATTTGATGAACTCGAACTCGTCTCTGATATCCTGAACAACCAGGGCCAGTTTTTCGGGGAACGGAGGGTCATCAACGAACCGACTCCCGCGCCTCTGCCCTTGGGGGGTAAGGGGAAAGAAAGTAACTCGTCCTCAATCCCAACAGAAGACCCTGCTCACAGTACCGTCTCAGATCCAGGGAGCCTTGCACCCGATCAGGTCAGGAAGCGCATGGAAAAACAGCTGCAAGTAAATGCTTCTGGGCCATTGTTCACCGGTACTGCAGTCAGTCGCGTCGTTCCATCAAGCTGTTGTGCATCTCGTGTTGAGTCGAAGACGGTAGCACGAAGCACCAGAGATCCTGCCCCACGTTTACACTTCTCATCCGAACACGGGTGGTGGTGCCGTGTTTTCTCGGTCTGGGAGTAAGTATATACTGCCGATTGGGACCCGCAGAGAAGAGAGGGAGGCAAGTTTACCTCGATTTCCGCCCCCAAATCGATTAACCCATCGGACTCTGTAAGGGATACGAAGAGGTCATCGTGCCCCCGGCGAAGGTGGTCCCTCCCCGTGCAACAGAAAGGCTAATCTCAGCGGCCGAGCTGGACCCGTTAGTCAGAGGATCGTTCCCTGTGAGCTACGAAACCCATTCGGACTCCCGAATTCTGACACTTCCCAGGGTTACACCACGTTGAATAGGATCCAATCCATCGTCTTCCCGACTGCATTCGGTTCAAACGAGAATATGTTGTTCTGCGGTAGGGTGGTGGGGGTGGATTTACACACAACTGTCGCTAACGTCCCTATGGAGAATAGCTCCCACTGGTGCCGTAAGCGAGTTGGTTTCTCACTTCGCCCCCGCTGAATTCCCTTCCTGCAGGGTAAAACCGACGTGGCCATGTTAGCTATCTTACGCGTTCTGGAACAAAACCGAACCACTCCTTCCCACCCAGGCACTTCTATCGCCTCTACTATCAATCTCAATGCGTTCAAGGTCATCTACGTGTAAGCATCTCAATTACGGTGCGGAACGTCGACCCTCATTCCACTGTAAGTGCTTCCGTGAGGGCTCTGGCAGCCGAGATCGTTCGGGAGTTCGGGAAAAGGCTCCAATGGCTTTCGGTTAAAGTCAGAGAGCTGACTGGCGATACGCAAATGACCAAAGCGGAAATAGCTGAGACCCAAATCATCGTCACCACTCCTGAGAAGTGGGATGCGGTCACCAGGAAACCGATAGGAGAAGGCGGACTTGCAACGGTGCGTATTGGAACATAGCACTGGCTGATGACTTATCCATTCTATTTGATAGCAAGTCAGGCTGTTGATCGTAGATGAGGTTCACCTTTTGGACGAAGAGCGAGGGGCGGTGATAGAAACGATCGTGGCGCGAACACTGCGCCAGGTTGAGTCTAGCCAATCGGTCATTCGCATAGTCGGGCTCAGTGCCACGTTACCGAACTACGTCGATGTCGCTGATTTCCTCCGGTCAGCGCTTTCCAGTGTCGTACAACACAGGTACTGACATTATACAGAGTCTCGCGCTATGCCGGTCTTTTCTTTTTCGATTCCTCATTCCGGCCAGTCCCACTGGAGCAACATTTCATCGGTGTAAAAGGAAAACCGGGGACTATACAGTCTCGCAAGAACCTCGATCGAGTAACCTTCGAGAAGGTATCCGAACTAGTCAGGCTAGGTCATCAGGTGATGGTGTTCGTGCATGCTAGGAAGGAGACCGTCAAGGCTGCCCAAGTCCTTCAGGAATCCGCCACGATCGATGGTCGTTTGGGTGAGTTCAGTTGCGAGGATAATCCGAGCTACGAGCTTTTCAGACGGGACGTTGCGACATCGGGAAACCAAGAGATGCGCCAATTGTTCGACTTTGGGTTCGGGATCCACCATGCGGAGATGTTGGGGAGTGACCGAGACATGATGGAACGAATGTTTGGAGCCCGCGCGATCAAGGTATTTCTCCCCTTACCTCTCTCCTGCCGACCTCATCAGGGCGTCGCCAGGTTCTTTGCTGTACAGCTACCCTAGCTTGGGGTGTCAGCCTCCCCGCTCATGCAGGTGAGAGAATAAAATTGTCTTGGAAGGGGTCTTGTTAAAATCCTCCGTTAGTTGTGATAAAAGGGACGCAGGTTTACGATAGTTCGAAGGGCCAATTCACAGATCTATCAATTTTGGACGTGTTACAGATGTTCGGTCGTGCCGACCGACCCGGTCTGGGGTCGGGTGGAGAGGGCTACGTTTGCACAACAGAAGATCGTCTCACCCATTACCTGGGCAAGGTCATGTCTCAGGTATGTGCTCTGGGATGTTCAACGACACTTCTTCGCTGACCGTTACGAAGAACCCGATAGAATCAAAGTTGGTGGTGACGCTTCAGGCCACCCCACGAACTAATCCAGAAAAATTGTATTCAGGTTTGAGCGAGAGATGAATGATGCCTTGAACGCGGAAATCTCCATCGGAACAGTCTCCAGTATCAACGACGCCGTCCAATGGCTAGGCTACACCTATCTGTTTGTGAGAATGAAGAAGAACCCGATGGCGTATGGTGTGACGTTCTTCGTTGTTCGATCGTTCCAAAATCTCATCAAATACTCCTCAGGAATGCGACGGGACGACGTTGCGGATGACCCAAGGCTTGGAGCTAAGCGGAATCAACTCGTCGTGAACGCAGTCAACAGGCTCGTCACGGCCCGGATGGTCAACTGGAACGAGGAAACCGGTGCTCTGCAAACAGCGGATCGAGGCAGGATTGCGGCGAAGTATTATATCCGCCTTGCGTCCGTCGAGGTTTTCAACCAGAGGTTCAGGCCGAAGATGTCAGAGGCAGACGTGCTTACGATGCTCAGCTACAGCACTGAGGTAGGTTATTTCGTCCACCGGTCTCTGAGGAGTCACTTATGTTGCTTTGCGTGTAGTTCAACCAGATTCAACTACGAGAATCTGAGACGAAGGAGTTGGCGGCCCTTGAAAAGAGGGTTCCCTGTGAAGTGAAGGTAGTCCCCCGTCTGTTCTTAGGTTCCCCCGCTCATCTGAGGTCCAGGACGGGACTATGACCTCTCAGGGAAAGGTCAATATCTTGCTTCAGTCCTACGTCTCACAATACCGTGTGGAGAACTTTGCTCTCGTCTCAGACCAGACATACGTTGCACAGAATGCAGGAAGGATCATCCGTGCGTTATTCGAGATCGCGTTAAGCAACAAATGGGCAAACGCCAGCCGTGTGTTGGCCAGCATGAGCAAGGTCATCGAAAAGCGCATGTGGCCAGATGTGGATCACCCTTTGAGGCAATTCAACCTCCAAGCACAGCTACTCCATGACCTTTCCAAATGGGCCGATGATTGGATGGTGGATGACCTGGCCGCGATGGCCGCCGACGAACTTGGGAAACTCATTCACATGAACGAGAAGCATGGCTCCGCTTTGAAAGCGGCCGCCCAGCAGTTCCCAAAGGTCGAAATCACCCATTCCCTCAGACCGCTCGGACACGACATCCTCAAAATCCGGGTTCAAGTCCATCGGCTCTTCACGTGGAGTCCCAAAGTCCATGGCGATACTGAGCCGTTCTGGCTTTGGATCGAGGACGCCCATGGATTAGAAATCGCTCAAATATTCAATCTCTCCTTCCGACCCGCGACAGAAACTGTCGAAGTGGACTTCACGTTGCCTCTACCTGATGGGCGGCCCCCTTCTCGCATGGTCATCAGGTGGATTTCGGATACGTGGGTTGGGGCAGAGTCCGAAGCGGTGGTATCGTTTGAGTATTTTTCCATGCCTGCATAGTACGTTTGGAATCACACGCCTCGATTGGACCGCCTTCTTTCCCTGCCGCTGCCCATGACCAGGAACCTTTCAGTTCAAAACACATTCGCAAGCAAAGTGTCCGTGTTCAACGCCATCCAGTCCCAGGTCCTCTCGTCGTTGTTCCATACCAAACTCCATTCACTCGTATGTGCGCCCATTGGCTGTGGGAAGTGACTTCCCACAATGCAGATATTGGCGATGGGAGTTGTGGACCTCTCGGTAATTGTCCTGGACTCTAATGGGCGTATTTTCGTTACACGGGAAGACCCTCCATGAAAATCCCGACGGATGGGTGCTCATGATCAGTCCACGAAGAAGTCTTGTGGCACAACTCGTGGCCGAGCTTCGCGATCCAACACGTTCACTTGGGCTGCTTCTGGAGTTTTGTCAAGGCAATGGAATTTTTAACCCAGCGACGGGGAAATCCGTCCGAGTAGCCTCCGCTGCTGTAGTCCTAGATTCCCTCGCCACAAGTGACGAATGGGTCGACTCCCTGAAGCAACTCAAGTTAGTGGTCCTCGAGAACCTGGACATCTCGGATGCAGACTATGAGTGGGCGGTATCGATCCTCAGGCTTAGGTGTCACGGGCTCCCTGTCCGGTTTGTTGGGTCGCCAGCTTCGTTAGATGACCCGGGAGACTTATCGACCTGGCTCCAAGTCGACAACTCGGCGCTTTACAATCCCCGACCACCCGACCGGGACACACTGCTCACCATAATTATGAAGACCTTCACGACACCACCCTCCTCAGCGCTACACAAAGCGATGGCAAAACCAGCCCACTCCGCGCTCGCTTCCTATCCCGACCAGCCAGCAATTATCTTCGTTCCCTCCAGTAATCACTGTCGTTCAGCGGCCGTGGATCTCATCACGGAATACACCCTTGCGGATCTCAGCATTCGTAGATTCATTCCTCCCCACATCGACCAGAACGAGCTGGAGTTCTGCCTGACGAAACTGCAAGATCGTACCCTGTCGACTTCGTCTCGAAGGGTGTCGGGCTCTTCTACGAGAGAATTTGGAAGAAGGACCGAGCGCTGATGCTTCAAGTGTGTATCGAAGGAATCGTTCGCGTTCTGATTGTACCAAGATCCTCTTGTTGGGCGCTTCCCATACGCGGGGGCGCGGTAGTAATCATCGGCACTCAGTGCACCGCTTTTTCTGGGGGGAAGTCCGATCGACAGGTGCGGGATTACGAACTCGAGGAGATCGCACGGACGCAGGGATGGGCGGTCAGACCAAGCCTGGACGGGCACCTTCATCTCTTCTGTCATCCAGATGCCGAGGACGTGTTCACTCGTTTCCTCAACGAAGGTTTACCCTTGGAATCGTCGCTTCTCAATGCGGGCTCCATTGTCGTGGATTGGATTCAGAAGTCGCGGGGGACCGGTGCCTTGACCAAGGAGCGTGTGAGGAAGGAGGAGGTTCATGAGATCCTGTCGTGGACTTTCTTGAGGCATCGCATCGCGAGTAACCTGGTATATTACGATATCAAGCGAGGCGAGAATGATGCTCTATGGCAGGCGGTGGAGAGGGCCCTCCAACATGAGATGTGCGCCCAAAAAACCCTTAAACGAGCGGCCACTCCCACCTCTTCTCATTCAACACCGATCTGCCATCCCCCGCTTGCAGAGTGTAGCCCCATGTTTCGGTGGCGGGGTACCGGCAACCGCCTGCCAAGCTTCCCCATCTGGCAAATCGGACCGCCCGAGACATCTACATGCAAAATCGATCCCCTGGATAATATCCTTCAAGCTACTCGTGAAACCATGCACCGGGCATATTTCGTCTCTTCCGGACAATGGGTGCACCTTTCACGATCACACGGGTTTGGTTTTCTGGCCTAGCAGCGCGTGATAAGACTGAACACACGGCGGTTGTAAAGTCAGTGGTTAGGGGGAAAGAGTGAAAGTGGGGTATCTCACGTTGGAACCGAACGCTAGTGGCAAAGGGCGCGACCTCGTACCCGACGAAGGACCCATCCTTCTTATTTGGTCTATGATCATATGGTAGCGGACCATTGGTAGCGAGGGCCGAAGACTCGAAAGGTTAAGCGCGGTCTGGGCACGGCTGTGAGCAGGGGTCGCACGGAGGAAGCGGACGATTTACATACCGTTTACAACCGTGACTCCATCGGTGGCGTCAACATACAGAGAACGACAAGGACCTTGGACCTCTCGTCAAAACCTCAATGAACAGGTGGATTCAATGTGGTGTTGCGTCCGTTTCGCCAATGAAGTTGCTGGTGCCGACGAGCTGGGTACCACAATAAGAGCGGTCTATCGCTCCGCAACGGACTGCTGTAAGGGGGTCTTCGACGTTCGTCCAGAATGTGAAAATATGTACGGTCAAACTAAGCCGATTATGGTCGATCACCAGACCGATCAGTCAATCCGAGCGTCCGGTCAGGGACCAAGCTGGCCCAACCGCCATGGATCCAGGCCACACGCAGTGGATGGAGATATGTCCATAGGGCGATTCCCGCCGCCATCTGATTCTCCAAAAATCGAGCGAATAATCGGCGCGCGCAGTAACCAAACCGGTTTGACCGCACATACCGGCAAGTTACGCATCACTCGCAGCATTTGATGGGTTTAGTCTAGGTCCCGGTACCCTCAGGCGTACCGGTTCTCGGACTGTAACGCATTCACGCGATCTATGCGTGAAAGCCACGCATGATGTACAGTACCTGAGTGACGGCCCATGTCGTAATACAAAGGCTTTTCGCAGGGTTTTGGACAGCTGTCGTCGCCCACCGAGTTGGAGAGCGGCGCCAATTTGAAACCTTGTCCGTACACTGAGCAGCCAGACCCCGGGCCCTTGTGACGAAGTGCCCCCAAGGCGCTTGGTCGGGTACCACCGCGTACCTTCACCTCAAATGCCGGACGGTGATCGCGGCCGAGATGTGCCCGGAGTTGTCCGGGTTTATTTCGGGCCACAACGGACAAAATTGATGCGGATGCACTCGCAGGCCCAGCGCTTAAGGGACTTCGGTAAAATTCTTTAGGAGATCCCCCACGTTCCTCCCTTTATAGAGGTCAAGGCGCAGTTTATTCACGTACACGTCACAACCTGCTTTATTATCGGGTAATTATTGAGTATCCATAAGGCTACACCATCATATACACACGAGCGTACTAGATAAGCAGCTGGCGATGGGACTCCCCCAAAACCGCGCACAGCTCAAGTCGCAACAGGATGGCCACGCCAGCCCCCCTCAAATTGCCGGGCCAGGAATCACTGTAACAGGAGCAGCTATATCACAAAAGGACAGGGGAGGTCCTTCATCAGATCCCCAGGCGCGGCGCTGGTACCGCCTCGCTGGGTGTGGGGCGCATTGTAGTATGTAACAGCGGAAAAGGAAAGCGAACAGAAGTCCATTAAGCGCTGGGCCCGCGAGCGCGATCGCATCCGCATCACTTTTGTCCGTTGTGGCCCATCATAAGTATGGGTTTTGACTTCAGCGCTTCGGGCTTTGGCGTTCGGCGTTCGGCTTCAAGCTCATCAACGCCCACTCGTTGTATGGCGCTGCTGCTCGAACACCTCCCCTCTCGTGCTTTATGCCTATCGTTACACCCACGGCTGCCAGGACCCCCAACTGGCCCTCAGTGCGTTCGGTGCTCGCCGCGCGAATGCCCGTCCCACCTCGCCACCGCCGACGCGGACTGGAGATCCCGGCCCGACCATGTCCTGTGTTTGTCCGCAGCCCTGTACCCTACTAGCTAGGTGTACCAGCAATTTTTTTTTTTGTTTCTCACTTCTATTCGGCGGGCGGAGTCACATGAGGCGCAGTGTCGGGCCCCGAGAGGCGACATTAAAAAGAGGATAATCTTGGATTTCAGATCAAGGTACCAGGAATGACAGTAAGGGGCTCAGGTGCCGGCCGCCACGGCGCAAGCCTTCAAGCTTCAAGGATAGTAGGACCCCTGACGGCTTCCTCTCGTAAACCTTATGTACCCATACGATCCAGTGGATAACTCAGTTGGTCACCGCCCCAGAAATGTCTCAAGGCGTTGCATGCACGCCGAGCGTTCCTGGCAAGGATCAATTAGATAGGTTTTCCTCTTCCATTCCATCAGTTTGTTCACAGTCGGTTGAGCAGGGCGCAGCGCAGATGATGCGCCACAACGCGTAAACACCCACGTCTCTACACCGTGGATGAAGGAAGCGACCGACCCACATCCGATAACAAGATGATGTGACGATCTCGTCCATTACGTAAGATATTGACGAGGACGTGTTTTCGAGAAACTCCATGTGGGATGGTGTAGATTGCGTGAGGTTAGGCCTTTGTTCCCTGAACGAGCGTTGGACCGCCGCTGTCCATAACCCAAAGCTAGTGTCAGAGGCTCGGCGAAATCCAGCGCTGCTTGCTGGTCAATCGGATTTCCGGGCGCCCCGCCGGTGATGAACTCTGCGTGGGAAAATCGCGGCCAAATCGCGGCGATCGCCGCGGCGGCGAATTGGTGAGGTCAGCACAACACTGCGTCTCGAACGATGAGATTTTTTTCATGCGGTCTAGTGCGCCGTATGAATGTCTTCCATTCCGGCTGTAAGCCCCGTATGGCATACGTCACGGTGTTTCACACCAATCCTCCGAACTGGGCGTCGGGTCGTATTCACACAGCCAGTCCTTTCTGTGTTTTCTATACAATCCGTCCTGTTCCGGGATCTCCTGGGGTTTTGGAGAGTTTCATATCCCCGCGTGCGCTGCCGCCCATCCCAGACTTTCGCCATCCCCCTTCCTGCTTGGTGGGGTATATAATGCAGAAGCCAGACGGGGAGAAAAAATCGTCCCCCTTCGCTCCCCGGGCCCTCTCACGATGATTCCCCTCTACCTCCTCACGGTGTTGTCGTGTCTCACCTTGGCTGGCGCAGTACCTTTCGCCGCCCCTCTCCACATCCCTCTCACAAAGCGTGCGCCTCTCTCAGTCAACGAGTACTGGGCTGCTGCAGACGCCCTGAGGGTCAAGTACGGTGTCCCCTACCCGTCGCTCTCAAAACGCCACAACACCGGTATCGGCGCTGTCCCAATCACCGATCGCGTATGTCCATGCTCCACTCAGTAAACCAATCCCCACCCGCCTGATCAAATATCTACAGGGCCGTGACAGTCTTTACACGGGTCTCGTCCACATTGGAACACCGTACGTTTGAGATCCCTCACCAACTCATGTTTTCAGCGCTCAAACTCAAACTCTCGAACAGTCCCCAATGTTTCAATGTCGTTCTTGACACGGGCTCTACGGACTTGTGGGTCACGAGTAATCAATGCAACACTTGCCCCAAAGACAGCGCACACTTCGACCCAGACGCTTCGAGTACCTACCAAGCCGTCCTGGACTCTTCCCATCATCCAGTCGAAGCGACGATCACTTATAACGCCGGTACCGTCACCGGTGGTGTCTCCAAAGACACCGTGGAAATGGGCGGTTTCACTGTTCTGAACCAGCCTTGGCTGCTTGTCTGCAAGACGACCGGCAACCTTTTCAGCACCCCCAACGACGGCATCATGGGTCTCGGCTTCGAATCCATCTCCGCTTTCGGGGCCAACCCGTTCTGGCAGAACCTTGTGGATCAGGGCCAGTTGGCGGATCCAGAAATGAGCTTCTACCTTGCCCGACACTTGGACGACCCGAAGGCCGGGCCAGAGGCATTTGGTGGTATCTTTACTCTCGGCGGTCGGAACAAGACCCTGTTCAAAGGCACTCCCGAGTTCCTTCCAGTGCTCAGCGACGGCGGAAAGTTTACCCACTGGCTCCTCCACGCGCCAAGTACGTACCCAATTTGTACTCACCTCATTCTTTCTCACGACTCAATCTCAGCGGTCACGGTTAACGCGAAGTGCGTCACGGGTAAGGATAAGAAGCGCCACAACAACCCGCCCACCGCTGCCATCGACACCGGCACCCCGGTTATCGGCGGCCCCTCGTCCGACGTTCAAGCGATCTACGCCCAGATTCCCGGCGCTCATCCGCTGGAAGAGAAGCCTGGCCTTTTCGCATTCCGTATGCTAGTTTTTTTAATCAGCCAAGTCCCTTTTTGACATCTCGTTTTGCATAACAGCTTGCGGCACCAAAGTCACGATTACCCTATCTTTCGGTGGCAAGGCTTGGCCCATCGATCCGAGGGATTTCAACCTTGGACAGGTCAGGCCTGATTCGGGAGAATGCGTTGGGGCAATCTTCGATTTGAACGGCGGTTGGGGTATCCAGGAGGGTGGAAGCATCCCTGCCTGGATCATCGGGGACACTTTCCTTAAGAACGTCTATTCCATCTTCAGTGCCGATATCCCGAAGGACCTTGCTACTCGAGCTCCCACCCCGATGATTGGTTTCGGTACTTTGAGCAGCGGCGGAGGCTCTACCTAACCCTGGTTCTAAGCACACAGAAAATCCAGATCCGTAGTTAGTGTACCAGATATCGTTCACTCGCAAACCCGTTTTTTTTGGGCATTCGATTTTCTTCTTCGATTTCATGAACTTTAGTTTTCGATATTCGACACGTCAGTTAGGACTTTGTATCACGTACCCCACGATATATACGAACGGACTTTTTTTCATTTTCCTATCTCGAGTTGTGATCCAACGAAACCCCAGACACGAGTCGGTTGACCAGATTCCTACTACATACATTGATCCCGTCCGTTACCTCACATTGAGTGTTGTAACTTGCTATCATATCAACAATCTGCTGTATCACACGGAAGAGGAACGAGGGTGGAATCCCACTAATCCACCCCCTATTTCTCTGATGGGCGCCGCGCCCGAAGCAATAGGGATGGATCGAGACCCTGAGTGGGTTGAGGTGTACCGGGGGTTTCGGACCTGCGATATACTATACTAACGAAACTAAATGGACTGTATGCCGCCGCGACCTCACACCGCGCGCATTACACGCTGTCATGATCCTGATTATCTCGTTCTAGAGGAGGAAAAGATCAGGGAAAAGGATCAGTAGTGTGACGATCCAGAAAATCCGGATCCTACTTTTCTCCACGACGAGCTTGACCCGCTTTCAAGTTGTTCCTGAGCATCAATGGCCGGTTAGTGTTGGTCGGCTGATGTACAAAAGAATGAGCCCGCGTGCCTGAAATAGAAACAGCGCCGGCCAACTGTACGCACAAATTTCTCTCACGTGGAGTGTTGAATGGTGCCGCCGGCACGAACGGTTCTACTTCAAGTCGCCGCTTCCAGCTGTTTGTATGTCGACAGCTCGTTTCAAACGACCGGGAGTTCGCAAGATCACGAAGACCAGTTACAAAACATCGGCATTCATGGGGTTACCATTGAAGGATTAAACCCCAACGAGGACCTCAAGGCCTCATGAATCAAGGGGTGCCAATCGGTGACTATCCGTAAGGTTACACCGTGCGGTGGCACATGAGTCCAGACAAATATCTAGAGCCTGTTGGGGGAACTGTCAGGACCCCGTCCGTTGCGTCGGACTGGTGATTATATTGCCTCCAAACCGCGCATCTGGAGTCACGGCGCTACAGCCGTCTCGCCCGAAGAAAGCCGTCCATCCATCCGTCGGGATTACAGGGGCTGGAAAGCACCTCGACCTCACCTAGTTCAACCCCGTCGGGTAGATCTCGGCTAGTGGCACCCTTCTACGATGTATATGATAGGGTCTAGTGTTAACTTACGGAAAGTCACCCAAGATCTCCTTTTAGCTACGGCCAACCCCACATCGAGTCTGGGGTGAGTAGTGATAATATGGCCCGCTGCATTGTATTTCCAGATCGTTATCTTGCGGTGCGGGTGGTAGATGGGGACGTTCGTGCACTGCGAGGATACTGTAGGTTCTTTTGCAGAGCCATACTTTGAGGGAGAGTAGATACTAAAAACGGCAGAGTTCTGGATGGCCATGAACGTTGCCTGCGGGGCCAATGAGTCCTCTCTTGATGGGGGGGTTTACAAAAAGTTACTAGCTAGATACACGCACACCACAAGGAACGTAGGCGAGCAATTTGGGCTCGGGATATAGCTTAAGTGCGAGTGGACACCCAAAGGTTCCCCCGATCGTCCACAAGTGTGTGGGGCTGCCCCCGCAGACACCGATTTAAAATACGGGCAACCACATCATACATGGGGGAACGTTCCTCCCCTGAGTTGTGCACCGAGCTCGTCCAGCGACGCTCGTAACTCCTGTGCTTTCAACCCTCCCTCCGTGATGAGCGATCCAAACCTGGTATCCCTTTCCGGACGGGATAACGATGGCGACCGAGTCCGCGGAGTCCCCCCCCCTTCTTCAGACTGGAAACGGAATTCTGGGTACGGAGTGGGTGTGGGCGTGGACTGGTCGAACGAGGTCCAAACCCGCACTGCGCCGTCGTGACTTCCCGTGGCGAACATAAAAGGATCCGCAGCAGGGTTCCAAGCCACGCACGTTAGGTCTCCGCCAACCACCTGTGCCCGGATGTGGTGCAATAGCACTCCAGATTCGCGATCCCAGATATGAATATCGCCGGCTGTGCATGGGATGTGAATGAACGCGTCAGTAAAAATTCAATTCATGGGCCGTTTCGGCAGGATAAGTGGGTCGACCTTTTCCAGCACACACAACCAGTTGATCGTCCTTTCCGCCAAAGTACGAAGGGCCAGCAAAATCTACGGTAGCCTTGGGCATGTACGTGTGTCGTAAGCTTAACCGAGCGACAGTCTCCGGAGGAGTTTCTGGGGAATCCCTCTGCCTTTTGACCATCTCAATTTTCCAAAGCTCTGGTGGTGCCTTTGTAAACGCGCGATTAGTACGTTGATCCACGCTACTTAGAATCACGAGTACCGGTCCGGGCAGTGCTTACGTTATTCTCATAGCTGACGAGGACGAATTGGTTGTCCTGTGATAGTGTGATGTCCCGGACATCATGCAATACAGGCACGCGACTGTACGGAGTGCGTCAATAAATCCGTGAAGAGCGTTACAGCAAGGAGGGACAGACTTCTCTATCTCCTTCCGATCGAGGTTGAAAACTGCCAATAATCAATGTCAGGGGGGACTCGGTACAACGCGTACAACGCTGCTTCGGCACCCACTGATGATCTGTTTCTCACTCCTGGATTTGGAAGGCTGTAACCCATCCAAAGACCTGACCATCGTACCAACGGCGAGGAGTCGTTGGGAATCGGATGTCACCGAGACATCGTGGAGTAACATGCATTCGAATTCGTACGTATCCAGAAGCTGGACTCGGGTAAGGTCTTAGGGAGGGTATCAGATAATCATGGAACGTACGGTTCCATTAATGTCCTACAGGATCGACGGTTCAGAAAATCGAAAGGAACACGATAGTGGAGGCTAACACACCAAGCGGACAATGGAACTCTCCTCAATGGACAAGAACGCTGGTCGTGGGTACTGGTTCACCAATCTGCCCTCAAGTGTTTGCTGAGTAAACTTACCTTCACCGTGAGGCAACCACGTAATGGACTGCACTGGACAAAACCGCTCGATCGTCTTCCTACACACGCCATCTTGTGTCCAAATCTTTATCGCACGGGGAAGCTTTGTAATGATCAAGTTTCCACTCGGTGACCTAGGCGGGGGTTTAACATGGCACCTACTTTCCGAAGGAGCACCCTTACCAACAAACCCAGAGGGGTGCAACAGTATACGGTGACTAGTGAATTGCTCCTGCCAAATCACTCAGTTCCACAGCGCAAGGAGATATAAATGTAACATACCCCAACTTGGAATATGACCGAGGTACGATCCCAGCTGGAGGTGGCCAGGAACTTCCCGTCTGGGGAGAACTGGGAAACGCCGTTAAAAACAGGTACAAACGCCGCCGTTGGATTTACACTTACTTGCATGTGCCTCACCAATGCCGCATGGGCGGCGATATCCTGGGTCGGGGTCATATTCTGCAACCTAGGGACCAAACTAGCGACCCGAGAACTTCTGGGCATAGTGACTGGCCCCGTTGCTTTCCGGCCTGTAGTCTTTCCATCCTTCAGGGATATTGAGACCTTCGCCTTCGCCTCATCTCCAACTCCAATCAACCTGTTAACCATAATCGCACTGCGTACAAGGTTCATGAACCTAGCTCGTGCAGCAGATACTTCTGTCCCTAGTTCTGGGGTTGGTAGTGTGGGTGCAACGGGGGAGGGATCGGATTGGTGCCCGCTGGCTTCGCCAGAACTCTGTTCGTCTTCACGGCCAAGGCGGAAACGAACCACGGACGTAGTGGGAGGTACGTAACCGGGCCTTGGGACCATGATCACCGCACTGGGTGGGATGGTTGGATTGGCGTACGGAGGAGGGATGGACTCGACGCTGCCTGTGCTTCCAGGGTGGCCAAACGTCGCGCCCAACCATGCGGGAGGAACTGATACGTGTCGAAGAACTTTGGCACACCAGCTGAGGGCAGCCTTTGACATCTCTGGGACGGCCATATTTACGTCATCGATAACTGCCGAGAGCAAGTTCCTCTCCTTGTGCTGGTTGAAGGCCGCACGCCTGGAGGCGAACCAAGCAGAGATGGCTATAAGACCGAAGGAAGTGAAAGTGGAGGAGGCGGCCGTGATGGCCGAGGTCACATGGTGCTGCGGCTGGGGTCAACAGCCTGGAAGCTTGGATCCATGAAACAACGTTACCTGATGGGACGAGTAGGCGAATGTGACCAGGCCAACCGAAAAACAGGAAACCGACAACGCGAGGAAGACGATAGGGGACCGTCTGTGGAGATACATAGTGAGGTAGAATCCGCGTGATTAGTTATTAAACGCCAGCCAGATTGGACACCTACTTGATCCACAAGCTGACCCACCATGGGACGAGGTGGTATGGCAAGCGGCTGGGAACGGCGCGTTACGGGAAGTGGATACATGAGTAACGAACCGACGTACTACATGGAGTGCTTCCAAGTCACCACCAGCAGGCTGTTGAGAGCGGTAGCTAAAAAATAGCATCAACGAAGGGACCTTCCTGTATCCACGACATAACTTAACTCACCGATACTGAACACCAGTGACGTGAACCAGAACGCGTTGACCGCATTGGCAGCGGGGCTGTTGGTGTCACCGAATGAGAGCTGCAAACCAGCGACAGTGACTGAAGAGAAGAGGGTCGCAACAGTCGAGAGATTGAGCAGGCTACGTGTACTACGTTCCTGCGCGGATCGAAGTCTGGGGATGCCTGAAACTCATAGTAAGGGAGACAGGCTCAACACCGACGCGAAATGGAACAACTTGCCGACTTCGACGAACAGAGATAGGGTTGAGGTGACACTTCGCACGTGTTCGCCAAGGTCCTTGGATAGGTCGTGAAGGTACCGTTGGACGGCAGGGTACCTGAATTGACCTGGAGTGACGATCGCTGTGAACCATGTAGAACCCACTCGGCGGTTAGCATACCAGAGTATTGAACGAGGCACGATGCCCAGTACTACGCAATCATAAGCATTAGCGGGACCACAGTAGGTTGGATGTGTGAAGAGACGTGACCCCCAGCCTACCTCGAGATCCCCCTGGAAAGCTGAGACGGATGCATTGACCACTTCGTCCGTTAACCCTGGGAACTCGTTCAAGTGCTCGAGAAGGGTCGCGATCTCCACAGCGAATCGAGCCAATTCCTCTGGGAAGTCTTCGGGATCACAGGGGCCCCGACGTTCGGCGGAAGCTTCGGCCGATTGCGCCCCGTTCCTAAGGACCAGGCGTTCACTGAAGCGGATGTGTCTTGATGTTGGACCTTTCTGGGGAACAAGTCCGCGGCATTCTCGTGGAAGAGGTGGAGTACTTGAGCAACCCTCTGGCGGAGCTGGCGTGCAGATGAAAGGATTCTAATGGAGGCTCCGAGCTGGTGGGTGGCATTTGAAAAGTTGCGCAACTTCGGCAAAAAGTTGTCAGAACTATGGATATGGAGAACGTTGGTCGCTTGGGACCTACCTGCTCGCTGAAGTTGGTCATGTCCCTACACATGTTTCACGGTCATTGGCATTGTAAAGGGACGGGGTGTCGCCACTGACCTCTCAAACTCCGCGAAGGACTTCGCTCCGATAGTCTGCAACTGCTCATCGACGGTGGCTATTGATCTGTTAAATTCGCCATGCTCGGGCCCGCAGGCTGTATGCTTAACCCACTCACGGATGTCGCGGTCATCCTGAAAACTAGGTCGCAAACCCGGCTCTAGCACACACCATCCGTCAATCCAGGCGCGAGTACAGGGGGCGGGTGGTGCTTACCTCCGGAAAAGGCTTCATCGCTCGTCAACTCGTTCAAGGCGTCCAAAAGGCTGAGAAGAGTTTGCTTCCGCTTTGATTTGGTCATGTTGTGTCGTGGCGTGGTTGTCCCTAACCGGATGCTGTCTGGAGGGGTGAAGGTGGGAACCTCGGGTGTATGGCACTAGGACGCGTCTCTGAGGATCGAAAAGGAGACCGAGAGGCCAGCTTCACACGAGGGAGCGGTGCTGGCAGCTCAGGCGTCTGCGACATGAATGTTCCACGTTGGACTTCAGACATCGGGTGCCAGTACGTGACAGAACAGGTCACGACAGCAGACTGCTGTGCTACCATGGGTTGACGCGACATCGACGTGACGGCGGTATGACACATTCAATATGAGAGCTTGTGCAAAGCGACGAGTTACCATTTGAGGACACGTAGGCGCCGAGAATTGGTGGCATGGCGTGTGTGTGTGTGTGTGTCATTCTATTTATCCTCCGGAAGGCATGTGGGGCATGGCGTGGACGTGGTCGCTTTTGCACATCCTCTCTAATGCTGCGGCAAGTGACCTTTTTATCGCACAACGCGGACTGGCGAGCGGTGCCAATTTGAAATCGTGGGGACGACACTTTCGCTCCTCGGACGTGGTTGAGGCGCAGGTTTGTTCCTCAAAATGGTGTCGTGCATGGTACGCACCAGAGGGTTACGTCCACTCTCACGTTCCAACGGCTTCTCGTGGGCACCTCTGAACTCCTGCCGAGATATGGTCCGTGACTCTGTGGGTCTCGCCGCCATACTCGGAGGGCGAAAAAAGCTTTACGCCAGTCTCCTTCGCGGCTCGAGCCAAGCGTTTCTGTTAGCCTTACGCCCTGTAAACGATTGTACTGATCACAACTTCCACTCCTCTGAATGCATCGACTAGGGTGGGGGCTTGCCCTAGTTATAACCCGGTCGTGTCTACAAATCCGGGACCATCGGGTTGGTCTTGGCGAGAAATCGGAAGGCGTCCTGCCAAGCCCGCTCAGATATGATCGGATCGACTTCCGGTTTCGATTTCCGACGCACCTCGGTCGTACCATATGATGACCCTCAAAGCTCAATCACCCACGTGGTCAATGCGAGATCGACGCATCAAGGTGGATCGTCGCCAGTGCTCAGCCGATGGTCAATATTCAATCCCCAATGGGTGAGTAGATAGAAGTAGATGCCTCGCTGACTCACTGAGCCATCAGGTAGGTCATGCCCATTGTTGTGACGAAGGAAAAGTGGACCTGTTTGCACCCGTATAGGAACGAACGTGGGGCCGTTGGTGGGGTGAATGTGGGATTAGGGACGAGGCAAATTGTAACCGAAACGTATTCTGGATCGGTTTTTGTTTTGCAAACAGTGGGTGGGGTGGGGATAAGAGCGCGCGAGGAATGCGCTCTGAGCTGATCAAGACAATTTGGATAAAGTCACAAGTCGAGAAAGCAAACGCGCCGATGCTTGCCTAGGGAGCAGCGCAAAACGCGTTCGACCGACTCGCTGCTGTGGCGTGTATCTCGAAAACCTTGAAATCAACTTAGTACCCAAGTGGTTCACACAAGCCCCGAGGGGCAAAAATTATGGCCG
>Ga0307516_10001145_pt1 | contig 37050 bp, 31 predicted proteins | sample 19_EM_MG_FD_203310 | JGI IMG/M metagenome (GOLD analysis project Ga0307516, IMG submission 203310) | Populus trichocarpa ectomycorrhiza microbial communities from riparian zone in the Pacific Northwest, United States - 19_EM | ecosystem: Host-associated > Plants > Roots > Unclassified | place... | reverse complement strand
ACGGTGAACAATATCCTTTCCATGAAAGTGGACATGGTCGTCATGCGGCATAGCGCCAGCGGAGCCCCCCACTTTCTGGCCCGCCATATCCCCGCAGCCATTGTCAACGCCGGGGACGGGATCAATGAGCACCCTACCCAGGCCCTCCTGGATGCTTTTTCCATCCGGGAGAAGCTGGGTGAACTGGCAGGTAAAAAAGTAGCCATCATCGGCGATATCATGCACTCCCGGGTAGCCCTGAGCAATATCTACCTCCTGAAGAAAATGGGAGCGGAGGTTATGCTCGCCGGCCCACCCACCCTGATCCCCGTCCATATCAAAGAAGCATTTGATGTCCGGGTGGAATACAACCTTCGGAAAGCCCTGGAATGGTGCGATGTGGCCAATGTCCTGCGTATTCAGTTGGAAAGGCAGAACCAGCCGCTGTTCTCCTCTCTCCGGGAATACAGCCTGGCCTATGGGATCAATAAGAGATTACTGGACAGCCTGGGCAAGGAAATCGTCATCATGCATCCCGGACCGATCAACCGGGGCGTCGAGCTGGACAGCGATGCCGCAGACAGCAAACAATCCATCATCCTTCAGCAGGTGGAGAATGGGGTTGCCGTGCGCATGGCCGTATTGTACCTGCTCGCCGGTGGAAATTCGGAATCTTAATCCCTATCATTCATTGGAACTTATTAAACAATAAAGCCTCCGACTATGCAACGCATTGGTCTCTTTCCCGGCACCTTCGACCCGATCACGATCGGGCATCTTGATATTATCAACAGGTCCCTGCCCCTCTTCGATAAGCTGGTGATCGGTATCGGCCGTAACGCTAACAAGAAGCCGATGTTCACCGAAGAGGAAAGAGTGGGATGGGTCCGGGAAATATACCGGGGTAATCCCAAGATCGATGCCGTCGTCTATGAAGGCCTCACCGTCCGCTGCTGTCAGCAGGTAGGCGCCAATTTTATCCTGAGAGGGATCCGCTACGTAAACGACTTCGAATACGAAAAGGCCATTGCCGACATGAACAGGAGCCTCGACCCGAATATCGAGACGGTCTTCCTCACCTGTCTCCCCCAGTTCACTTCCGTAGCTTCCACCCTTGTCCGCGATGTATTGCTCAATGGCGGAGATGTCATGCAATTCCTTCCGGAAGTGGTAGCTCGCTCCCTGAAAAAAACCAAATTATAAAGCCATGGCTATCTGGTACCGCAGTTCGATGACGCTGGAACAATTACAGTCCCTTGGTCAGGAAGGAATGGCCGGGCTCATCGGCATTACATTCACCGAAATGGGCGAAAATTTCCTGAAGGCGAAGATGCCCGTGGATCAACGTACCCGCCAACCCTATGGCATCCTTCATGGCGGGGCTTCGGCCACGCTCGCGGAAACCCTGGGCAGCGTCGCATCAGCCTTCGTGATCGACACCGATCAGTTCTATTGCGTGGGACTCGAGATCAATGCCAACCATATCCGTGCCGCCCGCGAAGGCTGGGTATACGGGATTGCCACTCCCCTCCACCTGGGCCGCACCACCCATGTCTGGGATATTAAGATCACGGACGAACAGGATAAGCTGGTATGCGTCAGCCGCCTGACGGTGGCCATCCTAAAAGGCAAATGATACGGGATGACCGGCCGCCCGCAGCACATCGATGATCGATGGGAAAGTATTCCCGGTAAAAGCATTCAATTCTTTATTCCCCACCCATTTCAGTTCCGTGATCTGCTCCTCCGCCTGCGGCTGCAAGGCCTGGCCCCCGAATGCCCGCATCCGGTACCAATGCGTTTCCTTTAAAAAATGTTTGCCGCTCTCATCATACGTATGGTAGGTGATCAATAAAGGCTTTTCGAGCCGGAGATCCTTCAACCCGGTTTCTTCCTCCACCTCCCGGATCGCACATTGCTCGACGGTCTCGCCTTTATCCAGCTTCCCTTTGGGGAGGTCCCATTTCCCTCTTCTTAACATGAACAGCATCTCGCTCTTTTCATTCGTCACCAGCCCCCCGGCCGCCTGTACCGGGATGAATTTTTTCCAGAATGCTTTTCGCAGGGCATCCAGATCTTTATGAACAAAGATCCCGGCATGTACTTTCTCCTGCCGCATCTCGTGGATGATGGAATTGACGGAAGGATTGGAAAACTCGTCGATGAACACCGCATCGTCATGATGGGCGTACCTATTGATCTCTTCATTGACCTCGTCGCAAAGAAATAATGGCTTTTCGTTAAAATAGATCTTTATATACATTATGGATAAAGTTTCATTTAATACTCAGAACTACAAAATTTTTTAATTCGTTAGCCGGTTGTAGCTTGCAGCATGACTATTACTACCAACGAGAAAGCGGTAGCGGAAAAGCTGCTGCAGATCCAGGCGATCCGTCTGAATGTGAAAGAACCTTTCACCTGGTCCTCCGGCTGGAAAAGCCCTATTTACTGCGACAACCGCAAAGTGCTTTCCTTTCCCTATATCAGGGATTTTATCAAATCCGAAATGTGCAATGTATTGTTCGAAAAGTTCCCGAATGCAGGCCTGTTGGCGGGTGTAGCGACAGCGGGTATCCCCTGGGGCGCCATGGCGGCCGATCAGCTCAAACTGCCCTATATCTATGTCCGCTCCAAACCTAAAGAGCATGGATTAGGTCAGCAGATAGAAGGTTATTATGAAAAAGGACAGCCCACCGTCGTGATCGAAGACCTCCTTTCCACCGGGAAAAGCAGCCTGCAGGTCGCAGAGATCCTCCGGCAGCAGGGGCTCGAAGTCATCGGTCTCGTGTCGATCTTCAACTACGGGTTCGAAGTGACAGGAAAAGCCTTTGAAAAGGCCGGCATCCCCTTTATCTCCCTCTCCGACTACCCTACCCTGATCCAACTGGCCGTCGAAAAAAAGCTCGTCAGCCCCGAGGAAGAAGAAATTTTGTTAAAATGGAGTAAAGATCCCGAAAATTGGAAGGGACTCTAGCCCGGGGATTGGAATCCACCCGTTTTTTTTGTAGATTGAATCCTGATAAATTCCATCATATTATGAAAAAATACACAGTATTAGCGTTCCTCCTCGTCGGCCTCTCCTATTTCTCCCAGGCCCAGACCACCAGAAAAGGCAACCAGGAAACAGCCATCATCAAAGTTCCTACCGTACAATGCCAGGAATGCAAGGAAAGAATAGAAAAATATCTCGGCCATGAAGAAGGCATCCTCAAAGTGAACGTAGATCCTAAAAAGAAGGTCGCCACCGTCACCTATCTCTATGCCAAGACCAATGTAGAAAATGTAAAGGCGATGATCGCTAATGTGGGTTATGATGCCGACGACGTAACGGCCGAACCCGATGCCTACAAGCGCCTGCCCACCTGCTGCAAGAAGCCGGAAGACGGGGGCGGGCACGAAAAGCATTAGATCACCTTCCGGTCACCTTTAAAAAAAACATATGATAGAACTAATCATGTTCCTCGTCGCCAACAGCGGCCCCCGACTCATTTCCATCGTCGATGGAAATGGCGGTTTGTCGAATTAAAAAAGGCCCCGGAAATTCCGGGGCCCCTTTTTAACAGGTACTTGCCAACAGTTATTTGCCTGCTTCGCCGGATCGATTCTTTAAAGTAAAATCCAGCGGGAATTCGAGTTTGAGGGCGATGTTCCTCCCCATGTTATGAATGCCATGTGCGGGATTGCTGTCATCTCCGGAGTATAAGAAGTATTTCAGCCTGCTCAGGTGATCGTAGTAAGCCACGTCAAACAGGTTATTTCCCATGATGTAAACATTGCAAATGGTCTTGCCATTGCCGTTGGTGATACCTGCGCCTATACCTGCGTTGATCAATGTGTAACCAGGTGTAGCCGACTCCGTATTATCCGCGGTGTAGGCTCTGTTCTGGGCAGCATACCAGGCCACCTGCACTTTTACGAATCCATTGACGAGATGACTGGACCTGGCTTCCCAATCCAGGCGAAGTTCCGATAAGCCATGAACGGGCGGGATGAAAGGAAGATATTTATTCTCGTTCGTTTTCAGTTTCGGATCGATGCCTTTGTTCAGTGCATAGACGGTAGAGAGGGTATTTTCAATATGAAGCGTCCTGACGGGGTGGATGTCCAGGCTGAATTCCCCGCCATATAGCTGCGCCTTGCCCTGCTGGAATTTGTAGGTGGGGACAGAGGGATTGCCGCTGAGGGAGTCGTCGCCGGCGCTGCTGACCAGCCGCTGGTTGTAGATATAGTTCGAAATAGTGTTGTTGAATACGCTCAAGGTCGCTCTGACATGAGAGGAAGTGTATTCCAGCCCGAGGTCCTCCTGGAGGCTAAACTCCGGCTTGAAATCCCCGCTCCCGATCTGGTAGATGCCCGTTCCCGGGTGTACGCCATTGGCCCCGATCTCGGCGATGTTGGGGGCACGGAACCCGCGTGAGAGATTTGCCTTCAGGGAAAATTGTTCCGTAAAATTATAGGTAGCGCCGATGCTGCCGGTAAAGCCAGAGAAGGTATGGCTGTAATTGGCAAAATGAAAATCTGCCCCGATGGTATCCGCTCCATACACAGCCATGTCAAAGCCCGTGACGGGGTTTGGCGCGGAATAAAGTGCGAAGTTCTTGAAAGAACGGCTGTCAATCCGCGCTCCCCCGGCGATATCCAGCTTGCCAACGGTCTTCTTCAGGAGGGCAAAGGGGCCGATATCAAACTGGTGGTAAGAAGGGATGACAAATTCTGTACCCTTGTCCACCTTATTATCCTGGTACATGCCATTGACCCCTAAGGTGAGGTTCCAGCCCTTAAATTCCGGCAGGTAATATTTTATATCATACGAATAGGAATTGAGTTGCAGGTACAATCCCGCTACGTCCTGGTAAGGCTCCTCCGGATGGCTGAACTCCCGGCGTACGCTGCGTTGAAAACCCAGGTTAACAGCCAGGCGGCTATCGCCCATGATGAAATTATTCGTCAGGTAGGCCCGGTAATGCTGTACATGCTGATGCAGGGGAGTCATGGTATAGGACTTCAGGTCCGCATCGGATACGATCCTTACGTCGCCAGCCTCCGTGATCGTCTGAGTGAATTTCCCCGTCGCCGAATCCCTGCCGCCATCGGGGATCTCCTGCAGGTCATCGAAAAGAGAGAGGTTTAGATGAGAATATCCCCACCGGCGATGCAGGCCCATGGCCAGGTTGGCATCCGTCTCATTATAGGCTGTATTGAACACCCGGCCATCGATCTTATTCTGGTAATTCGTGGCTTGCTTGTGGGACACTCTCGCCAACCATTCGAAGCCGTTCTTCGTGGAGGCGACCATCCCGGATCCCCCGAAAAGCCCGTTATTGGTCTGGTATTCCGCCTGAATATCACCGATCGTCTTGCCTTCGGGAGCCGGTGAGCTGGGTATCAGGTTCACTACTCCAGCCAGCGCATCAGAACCATAGGTCAGGCTGGCCGGCCCCTTGATCACTTCTATTTTGTCCACGCTATACTGATCCACTTCGATGCCATGCTCGTCTCCCCATTGTTGGCCTTCCTGTCTTACTCCATCGTAGAGGGAAAGGATCCTGTTATATCCCAGTCCGCGAATAAATGGCTTGGATACGTTGGGACCCGTGGTAAGGGCGCTGACGCCAGGCACTTTGGCGATAGCATCGATGATATTGGTGCTCAGGTTGGTGGTGATATAATCATGGCTGACAGCCACGATGGGCACCGGGCTCCTTTTGATCAGGGTTGCTTTGGAAAGACCTGTTACCACAACCGGGCTTTCTTCGATGGATTCATCTGAAAGTGTAAAATCCTGGGTGACCGGACCGCTGACAGTCACCGTCTTTGTAACGGTCTTGAATCCCACAGAATGTACTTCGATCAGGTAGCTGCCGGAAGGAAGATTATTGAATTTGTAAATGCCGGAAGCATCCACCACGGCGCCCACCCTGAGGTCCGGAATATAGACAGAAGCTCCTTCCAGCGGCGAGCCTTTACTCTTATCCGTCACTTTTCCCGTCAGACTACCACTACCGGGCAGGGCCTTCTCTACGGAATGATCGTCGGCTTCCTTGCCGGGAGCGAGTTGCTGCGCAGCAAGACCCTGGCTAATAGTCAGGTAAACAATATAAAATAATAGTGTGCGAATAGAAAAATTCATGTTAACAGGTTTTAGATCCGACATGAGTAGGAATAGCCCAATCGAAAGGATTGTTCAGCCATTCATCATGCCGCACGGCAGAAATAATTAAGTTAATAAGGCAGAAAAGAAGAAGGAAGAGCTAACTAAAGACAGGGGGACCCCTGAGCCCAAGGATATGATCCGTATAGGAACGGAATTGATGATCGGCCCGGATCTGATGAATGGGAAAAGCCTCGGGCGCCTGCAGGTGAATAGAGATCGAATAATGTAGGAAGGGGGATTCGACAACAAGGCTTTCAATGTTACAATGAAAGCCGGCATTACTGTATCGATCAGCCTGATCGTGACCTAAGTCCCGGTGGTTGTCCACATGATGGGCTACCAGTGTATGGATCACAATTTTAGGAGTAACGCTCAGCGCAAAAAGAGCCAGCATTATCCCTGCTATAACGGGTCGTATGGTGCGATGTCGATTCAAGGAATTTTGAAACAGAGTTGCAAATTAATGCTTTATTTCTGAAAAAGGTACCCGGTCACCCTTCTTTTTTACCGTTCGGGTTTTTAAATACAGGATCAGCCCCACCGTCACCAGGACGATCTGCGCCAGCGCCCAAAACATCGTGCTCAGGTCTTTCAATCCCTTGCCGCCCCAGCTCATGAATTCATGCTTGTGTAAAAAGGCGAAACTATATTCCTCCACGAGACTCCGATCATCGACGCGTTTGGATAGCCGGCCGGTGGAGGTCTCTACATAATACCGCTCGTTGTCCTTTGTCGCATAGCTCACCTTCCACACAGGAAGGCGTTTGTCCGTAAAATTATATTCGCTGCCGAATTTAGTAACGGCCACGCAGGACCGCAATTCCCCTGGGGGATGACCACTGAAGACCCCTGCAAGGTAGCGGGCGTATTGCTGCTCCCCGTCCGGCAGCAGGCTGTCCATTCCAATACTGCCCTGGCTATCCGGGCCCACCCGGCCCATCCGGATATAGACCTGCTCCGGCATCGGCGACCGGGCATCCTTCATCAGGTCCTGCTGGTGCCAGCCTTGCAGGGTCCCGGACGCGGAGGCTCCCAACCTTACCTGTAGGGTTGGAATGCCGTCTATCTTCACCATGCTCATATTGAAGATCGGCCCTCCCGCCAGGGCCTCTGCGCGCGAAAGGTCGAAATCCAGGTCCGCCGAAGAAAAAGCAGGATCGACAAAGAAGCGGTCCCGGGTATCGTCTTTCAGTTTGGAGAAGGCATGAAAGGCGCCGCTGAAGGTGAACATCAGCGTGAACAAAGCGATGACAATGGAAATAGTCCGGTGATTGCGGCGGGCCTTTACCAATCCATTCCCTTTTACGTTCTTGCTCTTCGTTGTGAAGAAGATCGTAATACCCATCACGGTGGTAAAAAATGCCAGCAGGGCCAGGAGGCCTTCGACCACTACCTTTCCCTTTCCCAGGAAGGCCAGCCAGCCCCAGGTATGTACAAGGGTAAAGATCCGGTCGAAGAGCGCCCGCTTATTATCCATGGCGAAGGCAAACCGGTCCTGCGTGGTCTCCACATATACCCGGATGCCATCGGGCCGCTCGAAGTTCACCCGGTAGACGGGCAGGAGCCGGTTGATGCTTTTATATTCCTCATCGAATGCGTTCAGTTGGGAAACATTCGTCACCCTGGCCCCTTTGGCGGGATTCAATACGCATTCGGTGGCCGCCCCGCAACAATCATGCGCCTGTTCGGCGCTAAAGGCCAGGGCTGGTGTCAATAGAGGGGCAACTGCAGGCTGCCCGTGCTTTGCAGGCCCGGGAGAACCTTCGGGTCCATCAGGAATTGCCGTCTTCGGCATCACCGCCTGCCCTTCCAGGAATTGCCGGGCCAGGTATTGCGCATAGAGCCAGTCTCCTGCGGCGAGTTTTTTTCCATTGAGCGCGCTCAGGTAAACAGGGGCCTGCTGCCGGGCAGGTTGCACCTGGTAAAACCAATTGGTGTCGATATGCACGATCCGGAAATTGGAAAAGGTCGCTATATGATTCTGCAGGAGCGCCTCCCGCAGCGGAACGCGCATTTTATGAGGGTCGATGGGCACGGCCGCAAGGCCTTGCGTCGCCAGGCTGGGCCGGATATTCGTCATAAGGGGATGCATAAACCCGCTGGCGGCCCAGAGGAGCACGGGAATGGCAATGATGATCGAGCAACTGCGATGCCAGGTATAGATCTTCTTTCTCATGGTTTTCCAAAATGACAGGCAAGGCCGATGGTCAGTTCCGTCGGATCACCCAGATTATAACTATACCCATATTTGGATTTACTGGCCAGGGTAGCATAATATTTATTGAAAGCATTCAGCGCATTCACCCAGATCTCAAATCGGCTGATCGTATACCCGCTCCGGATATTGAAGAGCCCGAATCCGGGATATCGCTGGCTATTCGCATCGTCCATCCAGTAACTGCCCAGGTGCTGCCATTCCACGCTCAGCCGCAGCCCCTTTACAAAAGCGGGTTTATAGCCCAGTTCTGCATTCACGATCAGGTGCGGAGCCGCCGCCATCTGCCGGCCGCTATAATCCTGTCCATTCTCATATTGCACGATAAAAGCATGATCGGCATGGGTGGCGCTCACGCGCAGCGACCATTCCCCGGACGGCTTGTAGGTCACCCCGTATTCGATACCCTTATGGCGGGTCTTGCCCGCATTCTGATTGAGATAAGTGCCATCGTCCTGTTTCACGGAGATGATCTCGTTCGTACCTCTTAATAAATAAAGGCTCCAATCCGCATATACCTTTCCTTTCAGCAGGAAAAGCCAGCCCCCCCATTCATAATTAAAAAAGGTTTGCGGATGCAGGTACGGGACCTTGACCCCATTATACAATTCGGTGACCTGCGGCGGGACATACCCCTGGCTGCAATTCGCATAGAAGCCGATCCCCCGGTGATTCCAGGTAGCACCGATCTTGGGAGTAACCCAGTTAAAATCATTGCGCGTATCCGGGGAGCCCGTGGAGGCCGAGGAAGGCAGCGCGTTCCTGAAATTATAGTGGTAGAAGTCGTATCGCAGCGCGGCCACGATCTTTAGCGACCGCAAAGGGCTGCATTCATAATCGAGATAAGAAGCCAGGTTGTCGATCCCCGTGGAATAATGACTCAGCAGCGAATCCGTCGCACGGTAGTCCAGGTAATTTCCCTTGTTGTCGCGTTGAATACGGATATAATTTGCAACATAGGTACTCGGACTGAGATCCGAGCTGATACCGGCGATCAGCCTGCTATCCAGCCAATGGAATTTCTGCCGGTGCTGGGCGACCAGCATATAGCTGTGAAAAGAACTGTTATTCGTTTGACCATTCGCCGCCAATGGATCAGACAGGCTATTGGCGATATAATAGGAAGGGTTCTGGCCCACGCTGTTCTCGCGATAGACAAAGGCGATCTGTGTTTCACTCCGGTCGTTTGCATGGAGGAGCAATTGTGACCGGGCCCGCAGCGCCTTCACTTTCCGGTAGGTAAAGGAATAAGGCGTGGTATAATCCTTCCGGGCAAAATGAATACTGTCGAGGGATCCGTACATATCGCTGTAATAGTCCACGTAGGTGAGACTATTGTTCCATTCCGCGTGTCCGCTGATCCGGTAATCCGCACGGAGAGTAAGGGCCGTCTTATGAAAATCGCTGTATTGGATAGGACCATCGGTGCGGTTCGCATAGTATCCGCTGGCGACAAAACCCCATTTCCCCATGCGCGCGCCTCCCTGCGCCTCCAGGCGTTTATAGCCATTGTTATTCCCCTGCAAGCTTAGATAGCCACGGGTAGTGGAGGGCGGCGCCTGCGTAATAAAATTCACCGCGCCGCCGATGGCCTCGGCCCCATACAGCGCGGAAGCCGGTCCCCGGATGACCTCGATCTGGCGGTCGGCCACACTATTCATTTCCAGTAAGGCATTGTGATTATAAACGCCCGTGGTGCGGATGGGGATCCCATCCTCCAGGTATAAAAAAAGACTGCGGGTGCTCATGGGCTGGCGAATGCTCATTTCATGCTGCTCATTGCCAAGGTCTACCATGAATACGCCGCTGACCTTGTTCAGGAGCTGATCGAATTGATTGGCCTTCGTATCGGAGATCGTCTGCGCACTGATCGTACTGATGGCGATCGGCGCTTCCGTCCTTTTCTGGGCCATCCGGTTGCCGCTGACGATGACCTCCTGTAATTTACTCTCGCCAAAAGAGATGGAACTATCGTGCTGGGCAAAAACTCCTGTGGACAGGAGCAGGCATGCGGATACAAGGAAGCATTTGTAAAATGACTGCATTGTACGATGATTTGGTTGAATGTTGGAAGAGATGGATACCCGGAATAAGGATGCCGGGTCTTTAGGAAATCAACAGGACCAACGTGGAGGCTGGAAAGGAAGGAGATGGAATTCTCCGGATGGAGAGGAAAGATAGCGCGTGGAATGTGAGATGAGTGTTATCGGGCCTCTTGAAGAAGAACGGAAATCCTCTGCGACAAAGATCTGTAAAGGAGATTCATCTTTCTGGGCCGACCGGCCGGGAGCTTGCTGTTGGGATTCGTCGTTGGCCAGCTTTTTAGCGAGATAGCATTTGCCGGCACAGCAGGAGATAGCCTTGTTCCGGTTGACGCAAAGGGTTTTTGCGATAAAATCCCTGTTGACCTGGTATTCCAGGATCAGGGCCCACTTGCTGAAAGTTTGCAGGGCAATAAGCAGGATCAGTAATATCGTGATTGGGTATTTCAGCACCGGCGCAAAGGTAGGAGGAAATGGTCAATCCTCATTCCTCTTTTTTATCGCCCTTGTTTTTGTCAGCCTTATTCTTAAGCCTTCCCGCTTCTTTCAGGGATCGATGCAGCATCCATTCGATCTGTCCGTTGACGCTGCGGAATTCGTCCGCCGCCCATTTCTCGATCGCCTTCATGGTCTCCACATCCATCCGCAAAGCAAAAGGCTTTTTTTCCGCCATAGACTATTGGTTTAATGTACCGGTATTGAGTACAGGCTGAGTATCCCGGTCTCCGCAAAGTACGACCATCAGGTTGCTGACCATGGCCGCCTTCTTATCCTCGTCCAGATCGATGATCCCCTTGGACGACAAGAGATGCAAGGCGCTTTCTACCATTCCTACGGCCCCTTCTACAATTTTATTCCTGGCCGCCACGACCGCCGAGGCCTGTTGCCTTTTCAGCATGGAATGGGCGATCTCGGGCGCATAGGCCAGGTGGGAGATCCTTGCTTCGACCACTTCTATCCCCGCGATCACCAGGCGTTCCGTAATCTCTCTTTCCAGGCTCCTGTTGATCTCGTCGAAATCAGTGCTCAAGGTAATGGACGCCCGCTCATCCTCGAAATGATCGTAAGGATAGGAAGCAGCCAGTTTCCTGACGGCCGAATCCGTCTGGATCTCGATAAAATTTTCATATTTATCCACTTCAAAGGTTGCTTTGAACGTATCCCTTACTTTCCACACCAGGATGACACTGATCATGATGGGGTTGCCCATCTTGTCGTTCACTTTTACTTTTTCACTCTGGAAATTGCGGGCGCGAAGCGATACGGTCATTCGCTGATAGAAAGGGTTCACCCAATAGAGACCGCTCTCTTTGGCGCTGCCCTCGTAGGCGCCGAACAACAGCATGATCTTTGAAGTATTGGGGTTGATCATGACGAGGCCTTTTGCCAGGAAGAGGGAGACAGGGAACAGGACAACACCCCATCCAGGCTGCCCACTGGCGGACAACACAATAAAAGCGACGAACAGGACAACAAGAAAGGCCAGGGCCGTGTAGCCGCTGCCGGGTTTGAGTATTTTTTCGGTTCGCGTAAGTATTTTGTCGGTTTGCATGGCTTATACTATTTTGATATCATTATGATATCAAAGATAATAAGATATTCCGGATTGAACGATATTTTATGAAAAATATTTGAAAAGGTATTTTTACGCTATCTTCAGACCCAATAATGCAGAATAGCAGAATGGAATCAGTGAATATCAAGAAATTAGCCCGCATCCTCAACCTGTCTATTTCAGCCGTCTCGAAAGCGCTGCGCGACAGCCATGACATCAGTAAGGAGACAAAGGAGAAAGTGGTAGCCCTCGCCACCGAACTAAATTACCAGCCCAATCCCCATGCCAGCAGCCTGCGGAAGCATAAAAGCAAGACCATCGCCGTCATCATCCCGGAGATAGCCAATAACTTTTTTACCGTGGTCATCAACGGGATCGAATCCATTGCGCAGGAAAAGAACTATCATGTCCTGATCTATTTAACGCATGAAGACGTACAAAAGGAAATAGCCCTTACCAAATACCTCCATGGCGGCCGTGTGGATGGAGTCCTGATCTCCGTATCCGGCACCACGACAGACTATACCCATCTGCAAAAACTGGAAGAGAATGGATTATCCGTTGTTTTTTTCGATCGTGTCTGCGAGGCGTTCAATACGGTGAAAGTTACCACGGATGATTATGAGAGCAGTTACCTGGCTACGAAACATTTGCTCGAACGGGGTTGTAAAAAGCCGGCGCACCTGGCCATGTCCTCGAATATATCCATTGGCAAAAAAAGAAGGATGGGCTATGAACAGGCATTGACCGATCATGGACTGCCGGTGGACGAACGACTGATCATACAGTGCGTCAATGATGAAGCGCAGGATATCGGGATGATAAAAGACCTGCTGTCGACCCAAAAGCCGGATGGTATCTTTGCCGCCGTAGAACAGTATGCGCTGGGCGTATACGATGCCTGCCGCCAACTGAACCTCTCCATACCCGGAGACGTAAAAGTCATTTGTTTCTCCAATATAAAAACGGCCGCTTTCTTAAAGCCTTCCTTAACGACGATCACCCAGCCCGCATTTGACATCGGGAAGGAAGCCGCCTCCATGCTCTTTAAAGCGCTTGAAAAAAAATCTTTCCAGTTAAAGGACGAGAACATCGTGATAAAGTCTACCCTGATCGCCCGGGAGTCGACGGAGGCCTAGGTCGACATGCGCCTTATCAATTCAACGGCCGTAGTGACCTGCGCAAAATCGGCAAGCGTCCTTGTATCGTTCCCGACATCTTCTTTCAGCATTTTCACCAGCTCCGTCACGATCACTTTCCCGATATTCGCCGGGAACTGCTCGATGGTGGTCATGGAGGGCGTAACGATGGCCGAGCGGGGGTCATTGGAATACCCTACGATCTTCAATTCACCAGGCACCTGTACGTTGATCTCTTTTGCAAAATGCAGGGCCTCCAGGGCGCTCACGTCATTGGCGGCAAAAATAGCATCCGGGTAAGGCTTTTTTGCAAATAATTTTCGCATGGTCTTTCTCGCGTTGGCCGCACTCAGTTCATGATAAAAGATCTGGCTGTTCAGGATCGGCGTATCAAACTGCTGCATCGCATTTTGAAAACCCGCGAAGCGGTCGATATAGATACTGCAATTCAACGGACCCGATATATAGGCGATCCTCCGGCAGCCCAGTTCCAGTAAATGGGCCGCGCCGAGGTAACCGCCTCGAAAATCATCGCCCTTTATGATACAGGCCGGGTAAGGCTTTACAGGAACACGATCATAAAAGATAACGGGGATATTATTTTGCGTCAATACATCGAAATGACTGAAGTCGGTGGTGAATAAAGTACAGGCGGCGATCACGGCGTCGACACAACTGGCGAGCAAAGTGCGGGTAAGTTCCTTTTCTACCTCGACGGAATCATTGGATTGGCAAATGATAAGATTATAACCATGTTTATGCAGTTCATTTTGGATGGTGGTAACGACCTCGGCATGTACAAACATAGAGATCCGCGGTACGATCAGCCCCACCGTATTCGTTCTGTTGCTCCTGAGCCCTGAAGCCATGGCATTCCGCTTATACCCCACTTCTTCCACCATCGCCATGACCTTGCTCCGGGTATCCTTATGTACATGCGGGTGATTGTTCAACACACGTGAAATGGTTGCGGGTGATAAGCGCAGTTTTCTTGCGATATCATGGATCGAATTCTTTCGGGGTGGCTTTTTTTTCATCATCTTAAGAGACATCGTAATCTGAAAAATGTTGCATTCATTCGTCCTGCTCATTTCCCGTCCTGCTTCCAGGTTCCCAGGGGTCCTATTTTCTTATTGGCCATAGCCGCCGCCTTCTCCGGTATCAGTGACACCGTCAGGGCGATGCCTGATCTGGCAGGTATGGTCAATTCAAAACCTGTCCGGATGGTGCCCGGGTTAGGAGCGTCATAACTGGCAGGCGGAGGGTCCGTGGGCCATGTTTTTAGTACGATCTCTCCTCCGGGCGCATCGACGCGCAGGTACAGCTTCTTACCGTCCCTGGTAAGCTCGGCCGTATTCTTTCCCGTGATCGTTACATTCGCCGGTGTCAATAAGGTCCAGCGTATCGTAGTTACCGTATCCAGCGCCTCGATCTCATCCCTCACCACGACCCATTGCTGGTCGACTATGGCAATCCCCCGCCGTGCTTTTGCGATGGACCCTTTATATACTTCCGAAAGATCGGTAGTGGCATTCATGAAATCTTTTGATGACGAGAACCCGGTGATCGGGGCGGATCCGGTGACCCGCTGGTGCTGGTCATTGATGGTAAGCGTATTATGCGCCTGGTTGATATAACGGAACACGGTCCAGCGCTGTGCGTCCTGGGTCCTTCCGAAGATCTGCATCCCCTTCGATTCCAGTGATTCGTATTCCTGCGCGCCAAAATCCATCGCCCATCTTACTCCATCGGCATCCATTACAAAAGACCCAACGTCCATATGGGCATGGTTTACAGAGACGGATCCGCCTTTCATTCCCACAAATATGGCTGCCGTATCCGTCCAGGAAGTACGCATCAGGGCAACGGGGTTCTTCCCTCTACCCACCCACATCGTTGCTTTCGGGGGCATTATAGGATCGAGACCAACACCGCCGCCCCAGATCATCATAGCGGGCAGCAAACGGTCATTGACATGTTTTTGGGGGGGCTCGTTCAATAAACGGCTGCGTTCTACCCATAACAGGGATGGATCGGCATTTTTACGGGCAAACCAGAACATGGCCGGCTGAATGCCGCCACCGCCGCCGGCATCTGAAAAGTTAAAGGGCCTGCCGGAAGGTCCCGTCATGTTTTCCAGGAAACCGCCGGTCTTCAGGAACCCCGGCATATTACTCAAACCGAAATCTTTTCCAAATGCCTTGTCGAGCGCACTGATCAATAATACATTGAAACTGGTCCCATAGCCCCAGTAACCATAACCTTCGGGATAAGCGCCGTCCGGAGCCATATCTTTCATGGACGAACCCACCGTTGTAATGGCGCGGTTGATGATCTGCTTTGCCAGTACGGGATTGTCTTCATAAATGGCCAGCGCGCCATAGGTCATGCCGGCATTGCAGACCTGGTTCCAGTTATGCTCTACCGTCAACCAGCCATTGTTCTTCGGATCGAGTGAAGGCTCCAGGCCCTTTTTTAAAATAGCTTCCTTTATGACCGATCTCGACGCCGGTGAAAGCTCATCATATAGCCAGTCGTACCCTATCGATAGGGCCATCGTCATTTCGGCTACATCCAGGAAATGCGGCGGGTTCCAGTCACTGAAGGCAGCGATGGTCAGCATTTCCTTTTCGGCACGCTGCAGATATAGTGGTTTTTGCGTGGTGCGGTAGGCATAAGAGAGAAAGAACAGCCGTCGGAGGGCTTCTCTTGATTTATCCAGCAGACGACGTCCTATCTGGATCCTTTCTACCGGCGGCAGGGAACAGATCCGGTCGGACTCATCCAGGATGGCCTGGTGTATTTTGCTCCAGATCTTATCGCCCTTAATAGTCTTTTTAACGGCGTCCTCTTCGCCCTTCAGGAGCAGGATGCGGGGATGGCCGGGAAAATTACCGTTTGCCCCAATAGGATCCGTCTGCGCAACAAGCAGTTGATTCGTGAGCAAAAGGAGTAAAATAATAGTAAAAAGCTTGTTTGATCTCATATAGACAAATATTACCCGTGGATCCATTACTTATCCAGCATTATGAATTTCTCCATGCTTATTTTCTGCTGCTCCTTATTACCGTTGCCTTCAAAGGTATTCTTACCTATCCGGCTATTTTTAGCGGCATAGGTCTCGACACCATAGCCATTATTATATTGGATACGATTGTCACTGACCGTTATATTTTCGTTGCCATCGAATAAAAACTCCGCCATCACCCCGCTCCGGTCATTGGCCTCCACCAGGTTGCCTTTGATCACGACATTCCTGCTTTCCGCAAGCAGTACGCCATAATATCCATTGCGGGCAATTTCACAATTGGTAACGGATACATCGGTGCAGTGATCCAAAGAGATCCCGCTTCCCGAAGGCGAGGTGACCAGCCTGCTGCCGCTGATGTTCACGCCAGTGCAATGGGAAAGTAAAAGATTGTGCACCAGTTTGGGCCCGGGCGGAACGCTGGCGCCGTTCTCGTTAAGATCACAATTGGTAATATTGATATGGCTCCCGCCGCTGATGGAAACGCCGGACCAGGTGGAATTCCGGATCGTAAGATCGATAAGATCGATCTGTTGTAGTTGGCTACCCTTCCCGGAGCGGAACAAAATGCCGCCGCGGTTGTAGCCTCCTTTAGAAGATCGGGAAGAGTTGGGGTCCGTACCGGGATCCGTTCTATTACTTCCTTCAATAACAAGATCACGGATAGTGATATCATGGATATTCACATCCGCATTTATGATGGCTTCTCTTTCTCCTGAAGCCGGGTCAAGGAACAGGATAGTGGAGGCTCCGGCCCCCATCAACGTAATGCCGGAAGGGATCTTCAGCGTAGCAGGAAAAGTATGAAGCCCCGCCTTTACGACCACCCATTTACTGTTGGTGCCCGTCGCGGAATCCAGTGCTTTTTGGATGGATTGCCCGGGCGAAACAAGGATGGCATCCGCCGGGATCGCCGGAATGACCGAACCATTGGCGGCCGCACCGGCTATATACCCGATGGCGCTCGCCTTAGGAGGGCCTGTTCTCTTTACTGCTGTACCAAGGGGCGCACGAGCCGCCGTCAATATGCTGCGCGAAGCTTTTGAGCGTACCGAATCAGCCGCTCTTTTCGTGTAAGGTATATCCATCCCTTGTGCAGTATAATGACGGTATACAACTTCATAATCGTCCCGCAGCACTTTTGCGCGTTCCGAGATCGTACAATAACAGTAAGGGGTCTCGCCCAATAAAAAGCGGGCGGTATATTCGAACCCTAGGGCGATCCTGTTGCCGGCCATGGAGAAAAGATCCACGCCCTGCGTATAGGCCACCTGCGCGGCCCCTGCAAATTCGCCAATACCCAGTTGTACATGTCCCTGATCACGCGGACTTTCCTGGCATTGCCCGCTGGGGTAAATGTATTTGAAGATACTCCCATTCACGGGCGCATATTTGAAATGATCGATCGCATTCTTAAAAAGGGGGCGGTTATCGGTGAAGATCGCTATCGCGATCAACGAGTGAATGATAGCGCCATCCCAGTTACCGTTTGCCTGCGGGTAATAAGGCCGCATCAAGGGAACATATACGGTGATCAGCATATTGCTGAAGGCGGTCCTATCCTTTTCCTGCCAGCCTGCGTTGCTGTACCGCAAAATTTCTGCAGCGTTACAAAGCAAGTGGCCCGTCCATCCGGCCAGTAATTTGGCGTCGTTATAATCAAGGTCCCATAGTGTGGGGGACCAGGCATTCAGGATGCCGATCGCTTTGGCCGCGTAGGCCTTATCCCTGGTAATATACCAGACCAGCGCATAATTATACGCCATATTAGCGCATTTCGACAGATCATCACCGCCGATATTCGGTTTCCCATAAGGACCCCGCAACACATGCGTATGAGGTTTGACGATAAAGTTGGTGTCTGCCGCAGCCTTCAGTCTGTCAAAAGCGCCTTTCCAGGGCTGTTCGCCGGCAAGTACCCTATTTTTCATATAGGCGAGATCCTTTGATTGCTGATCGATCCCCGGGTGAATAAATGGCTGGGCCATCATTTTCAGGGGGCAGCAGGCAACGATCCCTGATAGTACTATAAGCAGGGCGACCATCCGATATTTTATTTTCATGTTATCTTTCGCTCCTGTTGCTATTTTAAAGCATATCGTTTCATGCTGATCACCGCCGTGCCGGCTGTGTTCACTGAATTTATGAAAATATAGGCCCGGTATTTTCCATCAGCGGTTTCCACCCATACGCCCGCATCCAATTTGAGGTTGAGTGCAAAATTGGGATCGCCGGTGAGGTCGAGTTTTTGAAAATCGATATCGTCGATAAAAGTGCCGCCGAACTGCTCGTTCGCTGCCAGGTTATGATCCTGGAGGTTAAATACCTTCAGCATCTTAGCGCTCCTGTTCACACCGGCAGGCAGGGTTACACCCGGCAGGTATTGCGGGTCCGCCGCAGGGGCTACCAATGCATGATTAAAAGCACTGGTCGTAAGATTGCGGTACAGGTATACCAGGTCGATACTGGCGGCATGAGCGACCGCATCGGCCGCATTGTACACCGCACTGTCGGCAATGGAAATATACATCAGGTTATTATTGCTGACGGCCATGTTGAGCTTCATATCCATGACCGCAATCGTGTAAGGTCCCATGGTCGTAGAGATGCTTTCTCCATCGCTGCTGGTAGCGGTGAATTTGATACTGACGGTCTTGCCGCGGGCCGCTTCCGGGATCACGTAGTAATAGCGAAGAGTAGCCGCCGAAGTATCATGATTATAGGTCACTGTCGTCGTGGTGCCGCTGGTGACGGAAGGCGATCCTACCGTGACGCCGACATCTGCTCCTGTCTGTGCGGTATAAAAAGATCGGTTCTCCATATAGGTGCCGGGTGCTCCTGCAATGGAAGCCACCGCTGTACAGTTCACCAATTTCCCCTTGGAAGGTTTGATGGCCATGGCATAGGCGAATTCTATATTCTGCCCGACGATATTGGGTCCCAGGGTTCGCTTGATCGCTTCGTCCTGTAGTTTGTCCGGGGCCACCGGCAGTGCGTAGGTATTTTTCTTACAGGAAGTGCCGACCAGGGATAGCGCCGCCACCAGTAAAAAAGCAGTATTAAAATATTTAGATTGGGTTCTCATCTTACTTTTTTTAAAATTAACAAGGTTTACCGCGGTTGAACGCTGACATTGACGGTATAGAGTTTCTTTACCTGGCGATCGCCGGAGATCACGGTCCATTGCCTGGGGTGGGCCAGATCGGAGAAATCCGTTTTGCCGGTGATCTTCGGGTTCAGCTTGCAATCCTGGGCAAGAGAGAATTGCGGGTAAAGGTTTTTCAGGTCTGTTCCGAACTGGACGGTCACATTCACCGTCTGGGCTGTCGTATCGATCACTGCGGTGCCTACCCGAACGCTGACAAAATCGGTCCCCAGGATCTCGAAGCTGCTGACATAACAGTCCTTCCGGGTCGTGATCAGCAGGCCATCTTCGTCTACGGGTGTATCTTTCTTACAGGACACCCAGGTCGTCAGTGCCAGCAGGGCGGCCAGTGCTATCTTCGCGAATATTTTGTATTTCATATTATTTAAATTAGAGTTGAACATTATCCGGACGAACCTTATCTCCACGGAATATTCTGGGTCAGGTTCGGGTTCTTATCACGCTCTCCCGGGGGAATCCGGAAAATATAATCTTGTTTATATTCCAGGTCCGATGTGTTCTGGAAATAACGCTGCTGGTTGGCGCCCCAGGTATCGATCCTCCATAAGCCCGCGCTGCCGGGAGGGCCCCATACCCTTTCGATCGCCCTCCAGCGGCGAAGGTCGAACCCACGCTGCCCCTCTCCGATCAACTCCACGATCCTTTCCTGCTCGATGGCTTTGAAAAAGTTTTGGTAAGTATCCATCTTCGTAGCTCCCAATGGCGGCAGGTTGCCGCGATGGCGCACCTTGTTCACAAGGTCGATCGCATCGGCCTGCGGTCCGCCCACTTCATTGGTGGCTTCGGCATACATCAGGTATACATCGGCCATCCGGATCACCGGCCAGGCAAAATCCCCGTCGCTACGACCCTGTCCGGTATAGTTGCGCACAAATTTGCGGAACACATAGCCCGAATTGCATCCGTCCGTATTGTAGGTGATATAATTGACGCCGCCGATATTCACCGTTCCGGCCCAGGTCTGGTAGATAAAGGGGACATAGCCGGTAGACACCTGTGAGGCGCTGCCGATACTCGTCTCATAATCCCACTGGATGGTCGATTTCATTCGGTAATCCCGGTTGGCATAACTGGCTGGATTGACCGCTGAATTAAGCGTGGTCCTCGCCACATTCCCGACAGCGGGGAAGATAGGGTTCATCGGGATCAGCGGCGTCACGAAATCACCGGTGACCGTCGACTGGTAACGATCTGCTATTTCATAACGGGGAGCTTCCCAGCACTGCGAGCCTTCATGCGAACGGCCCGAGAAATCACGCATCAGTTCCTCACCCTGCCCGGTGCCGGTGCCGCCGTGGGTGAATACCATCAGCATTTCAGGGTTACCGTTGGCTTTGGGCATGAAGAGGTTAAAATAATTCGGCAAAGTATCGCACTTGCCCAGCGCATCGATCTGGCCGGGCTCTCCACCCTGGTATAACGTCAACCCATAATCATTAATGACGGATTTAAAATCGGCGGCGGCGGCGGTGAAGGCAGCCGTCGCAGTGGCGCCGCTGGGGGTGAAACCTTCCAGCTCGGGCCAGCCGTATTTATTCCAGGAACCCCAGTAGAGCTGCAGCTTGGCGCGCAGCGCCAGCGCCGCGACCTTTGTAGAACGTCCCAGGGACGAAGCCGTTTTCGGAAGATTGTTGAAGGCATAGGTATAATCCTGCAGGATGGAATCCTTCACCTGTCCGATCGGCAGGCGTTTCAGGCTGGCCAGATCGGCATTGGTATTGGGCGAAAAAGTGTAATAAGGAACGTCCCCCCACATGGAGATCAGCTTGAAATAAGCCAGTCCGCGCAGCAGCCGCGCTTCTCCCTGGATGGTCTGCAACACGATGGATGTCCCCAGGAGCCCTCCTTTTGCCTGCATCTTCGTCACATTGTCGATCACATAGTTGGCGCGGTCGACGGCCCCGTAAAGATATTTATACATATTGTCGAAGTACTGGCCATAACCGGTAGGACCGAACATGCCGCCGGTGTTGGTGCTCTGGTAAGCGTCCCCCAGTCGTAAATTATTGGCCGTGGAGCTTTCGCCGCGGCAGCGGGTAAATTCGCCATGACCATCCATATAATAATCCCGGTCAAAGCAGGGGCGTATGGCCGCATACAATCCCTGGAGACCGAACGTAGCGTCTGTTTCCGTCTTCCAGAAAATATCTGGAGAAGGGTTGGTGGTAGGCGCCTGGTTCAACAGGTCCTTTCTGCAGGATACGGATAGCATCGTGCAGAGGGCCAGCGCCATAATGAACAGTGTAGTGGAATTGAGTTTTATCTTTTTACGAACGTTCATAATTGATATTTTTTGGTGTTCGTGAAAGCGATAGCTTCGACAACACCGCTGAGAAATAATTAATTCGTTGTCAATCTTCGAATTCATGATGGCAAGTTTAGAAACCAAGTTGAACAGCCAGTGAATAGGCTTTATTAAGTGGATAGAGATTGTTATTGTTACCAGCCTTTTCCGGGTCAAGCCCCTGGAAAGAAGTTACGGTCAACAGGTTCTCCGCAGATCCTGCAATGCGGAAATTGGTGATGCCGAGTCTTTTGAACAAGGGTTTGGGGAAAGTGTATCCCAACTGCACGTTCTTCAGCCGGAGATAGCTCATATCTTCCAGCCAGAAAGTGGTTTGCGCGTTAGGGACGGTGTTATTATTACCGCTGCCGCCGATACGGGGCCAGATACCGCTGCGGTTCTCCACCGACCAGGGATTGTTGACAAGGTCCTGGTTAACTGCATATCGGGAAGCACCGAAGTTGACATTGTTGAAGGCGTTCAGGTAGAAGTCCTTTCGGCCCGCCGTACCCGTCCACAACATACCGATATCGATGCCCTTCCAGGAAGCGAACGCATTTAAGGTATAGCTGGTGGTAGGCCGGTCGCGGGACGACTGCAAGGCTTTCTGATCATTCGCATCGATCCTTCCATCTCCGTTCAGGTCCTTGCGCAGCAGATCGCCGGGCTGGGCGCCTTGTGGAGTGTTGTTATAGATATCGGCCCATGTTTGGGCGATCCCGTTGTCGGTATAGGTATATACGTAGTTGTAAGGCATGCCGAGGAACACGTTGCTGGCTACGCCGCCCGGAGGGGTATATTGAGCGCCACGGACCAGCAACTGGCTCCAGCTTTCGAGCCGGGTCTTATTATAAGATCCGTTCACGCTCACGCCATAGGTCACCGCACCGATCCTGTCCCTCCAGCCAAGGGTGAGCTCCACGCCCCGGTTGCGCATGTTGCCGATATTCGTATTGGGAGCGTTGAAAGCGCCCGACAGCAGGTTGGATAATTGTGAACCCTGTATAATGCCTTTTGTCAACCGGTCATAGTAATCTACTTCAGCCGTCAGCCGGCTGTTCAGGAACCCGAGTTCCAAACCGAGATTCCCTACGACGGTGGTTTCCCAGGAGAGGTTCTGATTGATCAGCTTATTGTTCACGAGCCCGATCACGCCCGTTCCGCCAATCATATAGTTATTGGCGGCCAGCGTATTCTGCTGTTCATACCGGCCTACGCCGCTGTTATTACCCAACGAACCATAGGAGAGGCGAAGCTTACCATTGCTGAGGAATTTGCTGAGGAAAGGCCGGAAGAGCTCCTCTTCGGTGAAGCGCCAGCCCAGGGCTCCCGATCCGAATAAGCCAAAGCGCTGCCCGGGGGCAAATTTGGAAGAGCCGTCCACCCGCAGATCCCCTTCCACGAGATATTTGCCAAAGGCGGTATAATTCACCCGGCCGATATAAGATTGCAGCCCTTCCGCGCTCGAGCTGCCGCTATTGGAATATACATTGGGCAGCGCCCCATCGATCTCCGTAATGCCCGGTGCATAGCGGTCATTCTTAGAAGCCCCCAGCGAGCGGTCGTTCCAATACTCTTCGCTATAGACGAACAGCGCCGACAGATCGTGCTCTTTTCCAATATTGGTATGGTAGTTCAACCGGGCATTCATCAGGGTCTTGTAGCCATTCAAATTGGTATTGCTGACGGCTGCATTGGGTCCGAAATATACCCGGCTTCCATAAGCATTGGTCTGGAAATTAAAGGCCTGTGCCGGCGTAGGCGCGTTCCAGTTGAACTGGTTGTAGTATATAAGGTTATAATCCAATCCGGCGGTGAGTCCCTTAACAGGTGTCCAGTCCCAATACACGGTGGAATTCAGCTCCTGCCGGTTCTGATGGTTGGGGGCGTTGATATATTGCTGATAGGGGTTATAGGCCTGCGGGTCTTCCCCATTGGCCATCACTCCGCCAAACAAGCCGGTGGCAGGATCGTAGGGGGTGATGCCGGCGATGGCGTACTGCATGTCAAACCCGGCGGTATTGGTAGCGGCCGGATCCGTAAACCCTTCCTCGAGCGCATAGGTAAAATTACTCCAGTTGCCATTGAACTTGACCCCTGTATTCATATTGCTGCGCAGCTTATAATCGAAGTTGAAGCGCGCATTGTACTGCTTGTAATCGTTATTGATCTGGAGTCCTTTCTCGATCTTGGTACCTACCGAAACAAAGAAATTGGATTTATCACTGCCACCCGAAGCGGACACGTTATAATTTTGGAGTTTGCCGTCGCGCATGATGATCTTCCACCAGTCCGTATTGGGATAACGCAGCGGATCGATCATCCCTAACGCCATCCATTGGTCGATCGTGCCATTCTTAAAGAGTTGGCCGGCAGGCAGCGTATTGGTAGCAGCGCGGCGCTGCTCCAGTGTCAGGGCCAGCGGGTAGTTCGCCAGGAAGCTGATGCCCTTGGTGGCTTTTTCCAGCGCGGTATTGCTGCTGAGATTGATCACTGTCTTATTCATCCCCTTACCGGTACGGGTCGTGATCAGGATGACCCCGTTGGCCGCCCGCGAGCCATACACCGAGGCGGAGGAAGCATCTTTTAACACGGAGACCGTCTCGATATCATTTACATTGACCCGGTTGATATCCACGTCGGGTATACCATCCACCACGATCAGCGGGCTGCTGTTATTGGGTGTTCCCAGTCCGCGGATCAGGAGCGTCGCGCCATTCCGGCCCGCCATGCCGGTAGACTGGGTAGCCGCCAGACCAGGCACTAATCCGGTAAGCCCTTCCGAGATATTGGGCAGCGCGCGGCCCGTGAGCTTTTCATCTACGTTCACGGTACCCACCGCACCGACCAGGTTCACTCTTTTCTGGCGGCCATACCCCACCACGACCACATCGTTCAGGGCATTCACCGGCTGCGCCAGCTTGACGTTGTATTCCGACTCATTCCCTACCGTGATCCGGGCGCTTTCCCGGTTGGCATAGGAAAAGACCAGCGTAGCGCCGATGGCGGCGTTGATGGAATAATGCCCCTGGGCATCCGTACTGGTCCCGGTCCTGGATTTCAGGATAATGACCGAAACGCCCTGCAAAGGGCTACCGGCGGTATCTGTTACCACTCCTGAAATCGTTTTCACCTGTGCAGTAGAAAACAAGGAAATAAAAAGAAAGGAAAGAAGAAATAGTAGCTTACGAAGGGAATTATCCCGTGACACAGAAGGTGTGTATAGCATAGCAATCGAGTTTTGGAAGTTTAAGTACCCGATCCAAACTTGGCAAAAAAAACTGAAATCGTTTTCATATTCTTCCAATTTATTTACTCAAACGTTTGAGTAGAATACCCTGAAGGGCCGGTAGATCTTCTGTTATCCGCAGCAGTAATAAAAACCCCACAGCTTACTCAAAGTATTGATTATCAAATTATTAATGCAAACCAACGCAAGCTCCGAACATTTGTGTTTCGCGCCTGTTAGTATGCTATATGAAACTTCAACTGAGCGTACTGGACCAAACACCGATCCGCAGAGGCAGTGATGCACCGGAGGCATTACAGGAATCGATCCAACTCGCTAAACTGGCCGATACACTGGGATACAGCCGTTATTGGCTGTCCGAGCATCACAATACGCTCACGCTGGCGGGCGCCTCTCCCGAGATCCTGATCGCCCGCCTGGCGGCTGAGACGAAATCGATCCGCCTGGGTTCGGGAGGCATCATGCTGCCCAATCACAGCACGCTAAAAGTGGCGGAAAATTTCCGGCTGCTGGAGGCGTTGTACCCGGGCCGTATCGACCTGGGCATTGGCCGCGCGCCGGGAAGTGACCGGCTGACCGCGCAGTACCTCAATCCCGCGAATACCTTCGACCCGGAAGAATATATACGACAGATCAACGACCTGAATGCCTTCCTGGGAGACGAAGACACTCCGGGGACTGCACAGGGAAAGGTCCGCGCCATTCCGCGGATAGCCACCCGGCCCGAACTCTGGATGCTGACCTCCAGCGGTGAAAGCGCTTACCTGGCTGCTCATTTCGGGATGTCCCTGTCCTTTGCCCAATTTATCAGCCCGGCAGGTGGCGCTGCGGCCATCAAGGCCTATAAAAATCATTTCCATCCTTCCGCTCAACTGTCGGAGCCAAGGGCCAGTGTGGGCATCTTTGCGTTTTGTTCCGAAGATCCGCAGAAAGTAAAAGAAGTGCAGGCCGTCATGGATTACCGGCTGCTGAGTTTTGAAAAAGGAAAATTCAATGAAATACCTTCTTACGAAATAGCAAAGGAGTGCGTCTATTCCCCCGCAGATTGGCAGCGGATAAACTACAACCGGCAGCGGATGGCGATCGGAAGCCCGGAAGCTATCCGTGAAAAATTCGGGGAACTGTCACGCGAATTAGGAGTCAACGAGATCATCCTCTCTACTTTTGCCGACCAGCCCGAAGACAGGCTGCATTCGTATGAACTGATGGCGGAGATCTTTAAGCTGAAGCCCCGGGAGTTTAGCCGGGAGGAAAGGTTCGCCGGTGCACCCCGTGAGGGTATCTAAATAAAAGAATGTAATTTCAGCAATGGTTACGCTCCTGACCCGCTTTTTTGGCTGCCTGTTCTTATTAGGCAGCAGTCAGGCCCTATGGGCTTTCCCGGAGGAAGATTCCACCACGCGGGCCTCTACCCGCGAAGAAGCGATCGCTTTTATACAAAAAATAAAAGACCTTCCTCCCAGTCCCCACTGGCCCCATGTGAAGGCAGAGCTATTCCTGGCCAACCTGCATACGAATATCCAGTCCCCTCTTTCCCTCTACCAGGGCAGCAATACAAATTTCTGCGGCTATGCGGCTATCTCCTACCTGCCCTTGCACGATGATCCCCTGGGCTATGTCCGATTCATGCTGGAACTCTACCGGGAAGGCAAAGCCGCCTGGGGAAGAACACGCTTCTACCCTTCCGCAGCCATACGGCAGGCGGCCGGCACCCTGCGATTCAAAGGCGAACTGGATATCCGCCCCGCCGATCAGATGTGGTTCCTCCTGTTGGCAGATCATTACAAAGGATACCTGAATTTTTTCAATCCTCATTACAATCCCGGCGATGAAAATACTTTTTGGGCCGCCGTCAACTTCGGGAAATTCAACCGCATGATCAAACGCCTTTTTCACTACCGGGTAGAAGCCAGCGGCTCCGACCTGCTCCACCCCTGGGTCCGTGACCTCTATACCGTCCTGCGCGAATCCCTGAAGACAGGCTATACCTTTATCTACGTCAATAATACCTTCTTACATAAAAAGAACCATGGGATGAAAGCGGGCTTTCCAACCCATTTTCTTTTACTGGACGGCATCAGCAGGAACGGAGAAGTGATCACGATGACCTATTGGGATTATGGGGAAAGGACCCTTCGGCAGGTAAGCCCCGCCTTTTTGAAAAAAATACTGTTTGGCATTTCTCATTGCACAAGAATATGACGCATCGCAACCTACGATACGGGATTGGGGTCCTCTTGCCACTGCTGCTGGCAGGCAGCCCCTCCTGCACGTCCGTGAACGTCGCTAATTATTATTACAAGAACAGGCCCGTGCTGGACAGCATCCAACATACCTATAAAGCAGCTTATAAGGAAAAACCTTTTTCTATTGAATTCACCGACCGCTCCTTCAAAAATATATCCCTCGAACTAAAGACGGACAGCTTAAAATACATTTATGAATTCGGATCGGGCGAAGTGCTCCGCATGAAGGACACCCTGATGAAATATAAATTTGACATCCCCGCCATCTCCACGCTCATCGGGCAAATGCGATCCGTCCATTGCACCTGGATCAACAACCTGGATTATTATGTCGGAGAAGAAAAAGACTACCTGATCTATGTATCGATCTGGCCCCAGGTCTTCAATTTTCCTTTCGTGGGCAAACGCTATAATATCCTCGCGTATTTCTCCCGTCCCCAATCCTTCGATCAGCAGGGGAGGCTGGTGACGGGCCGCAGGATCCGGCGGATCCGGAAAATAAATTCGGAGATCTTCCGGAAGATCAACGACACTGTTTGTTATACGCTGTCCGACAGGTTCCGGTAATGCGGATGCCGGGAAGATCCGCTAACAGGTGGAACTCCTCACCTCGAGGCGGGCGGGGAGGATGATCCGGTCGTTAGTCTCGACGATATATTTCTTCTCCAGGCGACGGAATAAGATAGTTGCCGCCTCTTTCCCCATATCATAGGCCGGTTGAGCGATCGTAGTTAAGGACGGGTTCAGCAGGGAGGCCGTGATCAGGTTGGAAAAACTGATGACCTTCACATCCCGGGGAATATCCAGGTGCAATTCCCGGCAGACATGGTACACCTGCACGGCAAGTTTCTCTACCGACGCAAAGATCCCGTCGGGCCTGCCAGGGGAACTCAGCAGATCGCGGATCATCCGGTAATTCTCCTCGTCATCCGATCCGCAATGGAGTACCAGCCCCTGATCAAAGCGACGGTCATAACGGAGCAGCGCATCGGTATACCCTCTCATCCGGTGTGGAGAAATGGATACATTCATCGAGACGGTCAGATGCGCCACCCGGCGGCATCCGGCCTTTATAAGATGCTCGGTCGCCACGAACCCGCTCTCATAATCATTAGTCGTTACCTTGGGAGCATCGATCCCATCGCAAATGCGGTCGAAAAACACGAGGGGGATATTCCGCTGTTGCAATTCCAGCAAATGCCGGTGATCCAGGGCCTCGCCCGAAAGCGACAGGATCACGCCGTCCACCCTCCCGCTTTGCAGGTTGGAGGCTATCGAAACTTCTTCCGACTCTTTTTCATTCGTAAAATAGATCAGTACATGATATCCTTTTTCCCGGGCAACCGTCTCGATCCCTTTGATCGCCAGGGCAAAAAAGTTATTGGCAATTTCCGGTATCACTATGGCAATGGTACGGCTCCGCTGCTTGCGGAGGCTGCTGGCATAAGGATTGGGCTGGAAATTCATTTTCTTGGCCAGGTCGAATACCCTTTTCTTGGTGGGAGTGCTGATCTCCCAGCTATCCCGCAAAGCACGGGAGACGGTAGATACCGATACATTCAGTTCTTTGGCAAGTTGTTTCAGGTTGACCGTATTCATTGGCAGGCAAGATGTTCCAATGAAAATTACGCAATCTTTCCGCGACGGCCCCATCTATTTACGAAAACGTTGTCGAAGAATTTCAAGGCAAGGTCACGGAAACGTTTCCGTAAATAAAGGACCGGCAATCTGTCGTTATCATAACTATTTTATGCAATTTGACATTTGTTATCCGGAACAGACCAAAAAAAACTTGCCATGATGACTATGCGAAGTTCAGTGCCGGGGTCATGCTTATCCATTAAACCAACAAAATCGACATACATGAGACCGCAATTGCTTAAAGTTTCCAGGGAACCCGGGCATTCTTTCAGCGTGCGCCGGGATCTTGTTCCTTACGTGAACAACCGTTGGCACTTTCACGCGGAAGTGGAACTGATCCACTTCAAAAAAGGTCAGGGTACACAGTTCGTGGGCGACAACATGAAACGATTCAAGGCTGGGGATGTGGTATTAGTGGGCTCCAATCTGCCGCATTACTGGAGGTTCGACGACCAGTATTTTGAAGAAGGGGCAGAATCCTCGACGGATGTCGCCGTAGCGCATTTTTGCGAAAACTTCTGGGGGGAATGCTTCCTGCAGTTACCGGAAAATATTCATTTGAAGACCGTGCTGGACAAGGCAAAAAGAGGGCTGCAGATAGAAGGAATAGCCAGCCGGAAAGTGGCGGAATTGATGGAAAGGCTGCTGGAGGCGGAAGGCATGTACCGGATCATGCTATTAATGGAAGCTTTATATACGATTGCGGAATGCAATGAATTAACGAGTTTATCCTCGATAGGCTTCCGGCATAATTTCGCGGAAGCGGAGTATGAGAGGGTCAACGCTATTTATGAATACAGCCTGAAAAATTTCAAACGCACGATCCAACTGGAAGAAATCGCATCCGTAGCCAATATAAGCCACAACTCCTTCTGCCGGTATTTTAAATCCAGGACCCGCAAGACCTATTCCCGCTTCCTGATTGAAATACGGGTGGGGCATGCCTGCAAACTACTGATCGAAAACAACCTCAGCATTAAACAAATTTGTTATGAGAGCGGATTTAATAACTTTACCAGCTTTTATAAATATTTTAAACTGATCACCGGCATAAGTCCCCTGGGTTACCAGAAAGAGTTCATGTCTTCCAATACAGGGAGGGAAGTTCCTTTCAGGAAAAGAGGAAAATGCAGAGCATAAATCAAAGCAGTATGAAAAACCTTTTATTCGCGGTTTGCCTGTTCGTCGTCGGGACCGCAGGGTCGGTAGCCACCGCCCAATCTCCCCGGGTGTTCTTAATGGATGGCGCCCACCTCGGTGCGTTGAAAGCAAGGGTACAGAGCCGGGATGCAGCGACCCTCCAACTCCTGAAGAGTTTACGAACGAAGGCTGATAAATTATTGGACATGGCCCCCCTATCCGTTATGGATAAACCTTCCGCGCCTCCGGGCGGCAACAAGCATGATTATATGAGCCAGGCTCCCTATTTCTGGTATGACAGTACCAAGCCAAACGGCCTGCCCTATATGAGAAAGGACGGGCAGCGCAACCCGGAGATCTACACCATTACCGATCACCGGTATATGGGGGAACTGGACAATGCCTCCCGTATACTGGCCCTGACATGGTATCTGACCGGAGAGGAAAAATATGCTGAAAAAGCCGCGATGCTCCTCCGGCACTGGTTTCTGGACGATGCCACCCGGATGAATCCCAACCTGGATTATGCCCAGGCTGTTCCCGGCGTCAACAACGGAAGAGGTACGGGTATTATCGAGTCGATCGCCCTGACCGGCATTGCAGACGCTGCCGGCCTGTTGGAGGGATCAAAGGCCTGGACAGCAGGCGATGCAAAGGCCCTGAATCAATGGTATGTCCGATACCTGGACTGGATGCTCACCAGCAGGAACGGTAAGGACGAACATGCCGCAAAGAATAATCACGGCACCTGGTTCCTTGTCCAGGTGGCTGACTTTGCCTTGTTCACCGGCGATGCGACGATGGCCCGGAAATTGATCGAAGAGGGTAAGGAAAAAATGGACGGGCAGATGGAGAAGGATGGGAAAATGCCCCTGGAACTGGCCCGGACGAATGGACTGGGTTATAGCACCTATAATTTACAGGCCTGGTTTAAATTGGCCACCCTGGCGGAACGGACCCAGTTGGATCTCTGGAACTACCGCAGTAAAGAAGGCGCCGGTATCCGCATGGCTTTTAACTGGCTAAGACCCTATGCTCTGGGAGAAAAGAAATGGGATTATGAGCAGATCGGTGGCTATAAAAAGGATGATTATTATGCGTTGTTGTTGGTTGCTGCCGCTAAGTACAAAGAGCCGCAATACATGGAATATGCCAAACGGGTCAGCCAGGGAGAAGACAGCAACGCAATGACGGAGTTGTTACTCCAACAATAGATAAAGGGAATCAGCCTGGTCCAGGTGAGTGTCTTTAATTCCCTTACTCCCGAGAATGGTAAAATCCTTTACATTCTTCAGGACAAAGGAGGGGGCTCCGGCGCCTTTCTGCGCCTTGATAGCACGTAGCTCCGACTCATTCACATCATCCAGGATAAAAGCCGGTCGCTGCTCGGGGCTCATAAAGCTCACTTCCACCTCATTCATTTTCAAATTTTTTATATGCCGCAAAAAGAATCCATAGGCCGGCATTTTCCCAAAACGATAAGGTTCCGGATAATCCTTCTCAAATTCAGGCACTTCCCGGGCAGCCAGATCCGCCGTACCGCCGCCTTTATAATAGATCCGGATATTGCTCATTTGCAGGTCTTCGATCTCATGTCCCGGTAACCCGCTGATAATGGCGCCATGACGATAATCCGCATTATAGATCATGATATTGCTCAGGATGATCCTGCGGCAAGCCCCGATACGCATCGAATCCGGAGCTCTCATCCTGGCTCCCAGTCGTATGAAGATCGGCGCATTCACGATATCGCGCATAGTGATATTGGTGATCGTGACATCTTCGAGCAGCCCTCCATCCACCGTCTCCAGGGCCAGGCCCCGGGAATAATCGAATACGCAATTCGAAATGGTAACGTTCTTAAATCCGCCGTTCGATTCCGTTCCCATTTTTATACGGCCCGTGGTAGTGCTGTCGGAATATTTCCGGTAGCTTCTTTTAAAGGTGCCGTCGAGCAGGGAGCCCAGGTCGTATCCGCTCACCTGGCAATTGGTGATGGTCACATTCTCCGTGGCCCGCGCATAGCCCAGTCCAAAAGAGCTTTTCAGGCAAATGCCATCGTCAAAAGGTGAATTCACCGTGCAGTTGGACACCCTTACATTCTTACAGCAGTCTATATCGAATCCATCGCGATCCGTATCCACTTTCAGGTTATCGATCGTCAGATTATCCACTCCCGTAGCCAGGATCGCAAAATGTCCCCCGTGCAAAATGGAAACGTCGCGGATATTGACATTATGGCAAAGTTTCAGGCTGATGGCCTTGTTACCCCCGCCTTCGGGTACATTCGTGCTCCGGGTCAGGTCTTTCCCCCAGATCAACCCCTGCCCGAGAATGGAGATATCATGCAGACCTTCTCCATAGATGAGGCTGTTCTTCCAATGACTATGCCCATAATCCTGGTACTTGTCAAAAGCGTTCGGCTCGGGCAGGTCATATCCTTTCTTATTCAGGGGGACTGCCGCTATGATAGCCGCTCCCTGGTCGATGTACAAAGAGATATTATTCTGCAGGCGGATCGTATAGGAAAGATAGTTCCCTGCGGGGAGATATACGGTGCCTCCTCCTGCTTTCGCCGCAGCGGCTATGGCCTTGTTGATGGCTTCTCCATCGATGGCGATCCCATCACCCTTTGCTCCATAATCTTTTACGTTATACAGGGGGTCGGCCGGAAGTCCGTGGGCATTCGCGGTGAGGCCCGCTGCAAGAAATAAAAGTGCTCCTGCCCGTTTTACCGAATACAAAAAGTTCAGTTCGCCCATGGTTTATTTATAATTTGTATGAAAGTATCTGCAATTGAGTATAATTTACGAGGTGATTAATTTATCTTATTAGCCAATTATTCAACTATTCTGGCATAAGCTTCCGCATGTTTCAAATTTATCGGAATATTATGTTGAAATAATAACTAACGATCCACATTATGCCATTCTTCCCTTCCTTAAAAAAAGTTTTCGCGCGGCCCGGAATGGCCGTTTGCAGGGTTCTTTCCTTGCTGCTCCTGTTATTGGGCCTTTCTTTTCAGCATCCCCGACCCCGGGAATGGCAGTCCAGATTCGTCAGGATCGGGCAGGATGGAAAGCTGAAATATATCCCCGATGCAAAAGGGAATATCCTCCCTGACTTCAGCCGCGTAGGTTATGAGCAGGGCGATCAGGCAATACCCGAAGTGGAAGTGGCAAGAACGATCAGCCCCTCCCCTGACGCACAACAAGCCATCCAATCAGCCATTGATGAAATATCGGCAAAGGCTCCCGGCAGCAATGGGTTCAGAGGGGCGATCCTGCTGAAGAAAGGCACCTACCCTATCCCCGGCTCTATCCATATCAACAGCGGAGGCATCGTGCTTCGCGGGGAGGGAGAGGCTACCAGGCTGGTAGCCACCGGAAAAGGGCAAAGACCCCTGATCATTGTTTCAGGCAGCGGGAATATAACAGGATCGGAAGACAGCCGCGTGCCCATCACGGATAATTATGTGCCGGCGGGAGCTTTCTCTTTCCATGTACGCTCGGCAGACGGTTATAAGGTGGGCGACAAGATCATCGTCTTCCGCCCCGGCACGGATGCCTGGATCAAAGATCTCAAAATGGATAAGATCGAAGAACGGCAAGGCACAAAGCAATGGCAGGCCAGTGAGTTCAATTTCCGCTTCGAACGGGTCATTACGGATATACAGGGCCATACGGTGTTTATCGACAATCCGATCGTCATGCCCATGGAGAGTAAATATGGCGGCGGAGAAATTTTCAGATACCGGTTTGATGGCCGTATCAGCCAGGTCGGTGTGGAAAACCTGTATTGCGAGTCGGAGTTTGCGACGGATACATCCGAAGATCATGGCTGGGATGCGGTCTCTTACAATAAGATAGAAAATAGCTGGATAAGAAAGGTAACCTCCCGTTATTTCGGCTACTCCTGCGTCAACCTGGGAGACCTGGCCAAAAATGTATCGGTCCTCAACTGTAATTGCCTGGATGCGAAATCACAGATCACCGGGGGACGCCGCTATTCGTTCAACAACACCGGGCAGATGAATTTCTTTGCAGACTGTCATGCCACGGAAGGCCGGCATGATTATGTTACGGGCGCCAGAGTATGCGGGCCCAATGTGTTCTATCATTGCAACGCGGAAAGGACGCATGCCGATATCGGCCCCCATCACCGCTGGGCCATGGGCACTTTATACGATAATATCGTAACGGACGGGGAGATCAATATCCAGGACCGGGGCAACTGGGGCAGCGGTCATGGCTGGTCCGGCGTTGAACAGATATTGTGGAACTGCGAGGCGAAAAGAGCGGCCGTGCAAAATCCGTGGGCTTCCGGTGAGAACTACTGTATCGGGCTGAAGGGCGGCAAATACGAGGGGCGCCTCAAAGACCGGTCCGACGCAGAATGGGAAGGGCAGAATGAAGCAGGGCTGCAGCCGGCTTCCCTATACCAGGCCCAGTTGCATGCGCGGCAACGGAAATAAAACTCAGAAGACAACACACAACATCGGTTCATCAAATCATAAAACAACTATATGCAACTAAAACACCTCCTGATCTTCTCACTGCTCTGTTCAGGGCGTCTTTGCGCACAACCGACCGTCGCTACGGATGCCGAGGCCCTGGTGCGCAAGGTGGCCGGCCATATCCTACAGAACACTTCTTTCCGGTTTACGAACAGCAAGACAGGAGAGAAATTCGAATCCCTGAAGGGGGTAGCTTCGTCTCCGGATCTTAAGGCGGAAAGCAAGTTCAATAAATGGCAATATGTCAATGGCGTGCTAACAGTGGGTATGATACAGGCTGCGGCCGTATTGAAAGACCCGCAGTATTCCGATTATTCCCGTAAGAATTTCGATCTCATCTTCAGCAATCTCGACTATTTTAAAAAGATCTATGAGGGCGGCGCCCAGTCGGTGGAATATCGGCCGGTATTCCGTATCGGGTCCCTGGATGATTGCGGATCCATGGCTGCGGGCTTGCTGGACGTGTATGCTTTCGACAAGAAACAGGTCTATATGGATTATCTGCAACGGGTAGGTGATTATATCATCAATAAACAGGTGAAATTCCCGGATGGCACCCTCGCCCGCAATAACCCCCGTAAAATGACCATCTGGGCCGACGACCTGTATATGAGCGTTCCCTTCCTGGCCAGGATGGGCAAGCTCACCGGCGACCATAAATATTTCGATTTCGCCATTCAGCAGGTGGAAAGCTTCACCCGCTATCTCTATGACAGCAGCACCGGGCTCTACTTTCATTGCTTCTACAATGATGCGAACATCAATGGAGTCGCGCATTGGGGACGCTGCAACGGGTGGCTGGCCGTGGCACAGACCCAGTTGCTGAATGAACTGCCTGCCGATCACCCGAAACGCCCGGAGCTCATCAAATTGCTGCTGCGGCAGATCCTCGGATTTTCCCGCTACCAGGATACGAGCGGTATGTGGCACCAGGTATTGGACAAGCCCGATTCCTACCTGGAGTCTTCCGTTACCGCCATGTTCGTGTATACGGTGGCGCATGCGGTGAACAAGGGATGGATCAGCCCGACTTATATCACCATTGCGCAGAACGGCTGGGAGGGCCTGGGTAAAAAAGTAACGGCCGAAGGCGAGATCGAGGATATTTGTATCGGTACCAATATTGCGGAGGATCTCCGCTTCTATTACACCCGGCCCAGGGAGACCAACGACACGCATGGCCTGGGCGCCTTCCTCCTGGCCGGAACGGAGATCGTGCTGGCAAAGGACAAGCTGGTGGATATGAGTAAGAAATGATAAAAGAGGAAATAAAAAAGTTGCCCTATAGTGCAACTTTTGAAAATTTGTCTTACCTTTACTGAAATTGAGGAGGAATGGATATTGAGGTAAAGCTTATAAAAGAACAATAAGATGAGCAAACTAAAGACCATTCCTTTCACCGAACTGGAAAATAAATATTTTGGCAAAAAAGGATCTGCCAAAAGAGAAATTTATGAAACGGAGCTTCAAGAAGAGATAATCGGCGAATTAATACGCCAGGCTAGAGAAAAACAGCATCTAACGCAAGAAGAGTTAGCTGATAGATTAGGAATAAATAAAAGTAATATCTCCAAAATGGAGAACAATATTAAATCCATCCGGGTTGGCACCCTTATAAAAGTATTAAAAGTATTGAATGCCAAAGTGTCTTTACACGTTGAATTTTCCTCAAAAAAGCGAAAACCACAGATAGCCTGATCCAATCTCCCTTGTACCCTATTCCGCCGCCTGCACCTTGATCACGATCTTCTTCACCGGCTTATTACCACCCGGTGTGATATTGGGCCGGTGGGCGTCTTGCGAAAAAAAGACTACGAAGGTCCCCGCCGGGATATCATATTGCGTCCCTTCCACCGTATAATGGGCCACATCCTTTTTCTCATCATAGGGCTCGGTGACCGTCGCCTTTGTCACCGGGGATACGCCCATTCTTTCTACTCCGGTGATCACGCATTGGATATCCACATATTTACGGTGGGACTCCCAATTGGTCTTCTCAAAATCTTTGGTAGGGTCTTCCGTTACCGTGGCGAATACATGGTCCCCATCAATCGGGTATTTACCCTTTGCGATGGTCTGCAGGTCATGCTCTTTCAGGAAGGCAAATGCCGAGTCCCAATAAACTTTGTTAAGATGATATTGCCGGGCAAATTCCTGCTGATCGATCGACTTGTGCGGGGTAAGGGTTACTCCGTTCAGCCATTCTTTCCCCGAAAACCATTTCTTTGCCGCTGACTTTGTCCAGGACCCGGGTGTCGCAGTCTGGGCCGCCGCGGTCAGGAACAGGGAAGAAGTGACAACAAGCAGGGTCGACGACAAGAAACCTTTATGCATTTTGGATGAATTAAGTGAGCTTATGACATAAATAGCGATGCCGGCAAAAATAATAAATGCGATCCATAGACGACTCATAACTTTAAATTTTAAGGTAATTCCTTAATTTCTATCTTTCGGTAATACGCTTCTGCTCCTTCCGACTGGATAAGGATCCTGCCCGACCGGAGGCTGGCATCCTCCCCTTCATTGACCACTACGCCGTTCACGATATGCGTGCACTTCCAAAGATGATTGAACAGGAACAGCAGAACGCTACCCAGCCACCCGAAATACAATCGATCTTTGTAAAGGAAGAATGAAACAAAAGTCTAAACTACCCATCACCCAAAAGCGAGAAATCTTCAATATCTTCGTT
>Ga0307516_10001144_pt1 | contig 37054 bp, 30 predicted proteins | sample 19_EM_MG_FD_203310 | JGI IMG/M metagenome (GOLD analysis project Ga0307516, IMG submission 203310) | Populus trichocarpa ectomycorrhiza microbial communities from riparian zone in the Pacific Northwest, United States - 19_EM | ecosystem: Host-associated > Plants > Roots > Unclassified | place... | reverse complement strand
CAGGCGCTGGTCGTAGCAGTCACGCAGGGTCTCGCTCCCGGGATCCCCTCGATCAGTAGCGATATCGACCCCGGTGTCAAAGACGCGGCCGTACGGATCGACGACGCCCTTGTTCGCGCTTTCGGCCATCCGGCAGCCTCCCAGCGGATGCACGGTGAGCAGACGGCTGGACGCCTGCGAGATCCCGAGATAGCTGGCCTGCGGCATGAACTGCGTCATCGGGTTGCGAAGCAAGAAGCTGCCGGATGGGGTTCGCGATGCCAAGCGGGCGTCCGCCTCCTTGAACCAGTCCGCCTGGGCGGGCTTGGGCCAGCGCACGACGAGTGAGCCGTCGCGCAGCGCGCCTCCCCAGCCCGGCGCCGCCTCGAGACGCCCGTGCGCGCCGTCGTCGGCGTAGCTAACCGTGACGAGCGTGTGCGCGATCGCCTTCTCGTCCACGGCGTAGATGTCACGCTGGCCCGATTCCTGACTCTCGAGGTTCAACCGCGTCCAGCGCTGCGGCACCATCATGGTGGTGACGACCTCACGGAACACCCACCCCAGCGCACCAGGCACCGTCAGGTCTTGCATCACATCCCGGCGCGCCGAGGGGTGCGCGACCGGATCGACGCTCGGCCACTCGATCTGGGAGGTGATGGTCGGGCCGGCCCGACGCGTCTGCAGCGGCTCCGTCTCAGGCGGGCTGCCCTTGACCAGTTGTTCAGTGTCATGGAACGCCGAGAGAATGTCGCCGTTGGTCGAGAAGCCCTGGCCCAAGTATCCGGACAGCGACAGGTCGAGGCCGCGAGAACGCATCAGGATCTCCGTGCTGCCGAAAGTTCCGGCAGCCAGCACCACATGGCGCGCACGGATCTCGAACGGGGCGGTGCGGCCCGGCAGCAGCCCAGGATCTGTTGGCAAGAACTGCACGGACCAGCGCGCACCGCCGGCGACGGGCTGCGCGATCTTCGCCACCTTCAGTACCGTCGCGCCGCAATGGAGTTCGGCGCCCTGTCGCCACGCGGTGGCAAGGTAGTTGTGTGAGAGCGTCCGCTTGGCGCCGACGTTGCAGCCCGTGAAGCAGTCTCCGCACTCGATGCAGGGAGTCTTCGGCGGGTTCGACGTTGCCGCATTCGGCGGCAACGCCTGCGGCGGCGTGATGGTGAGGTGCACCGGGCGCGCGCTGCCGCCGGTTTCGCGTGCCAGGCCCTGCATGGCGGCTTGCTTGGCGACGCGCGCCGGAGGCCACCGTTCCGCCTCGAGGGCGTGGCTGGCGCGGTCGTACCAGCGCTTCCAGCCGGCACGGTTGCCGCGCCAGGGGGCGGGCCATTCGGTGTTGTCCAGAACAGCATCCTGCGCCGGTTCGCAGACGCCGGCGTTGATCAGTGAGCCGCCGCCCAAGCCGTTGGCCACCAGGGCCCAGACATCCCCGCCGATGTGCCAGTCCATTAGCCCTTCGGGTAGCGTCTGCCCTCCGAGCGGCGCTGCACCGCTGACCCGCTGGTGCCCAATCATTTCCGTCATCGTGGCCGGAAAGGTGCCGGCCGGGTATTCCAGGCCACGCTCGAGCACGCACACCGACAGCCGGCGCCCTGGCGCCGAGGCCTCTTCGAACGAGCTGAGGCGAGCGGCTGCGACGGCGCCCCCATAGCCGCTGCCCACGACTACGACGTCGTACTCGACGGACTGCCCGGCCGCATTGGAGCGCTCACACCGCTGCATCAGCTTTTCGACGGTTCCGCTCAACCAGCTTCCGCCTCGCTTCATGACAGTCTCCTCCGCGCGATCTCGGTGAGCACCGACACCACGATTTCGTCGCCACGAACCGGCTTGTGCAGTACTGGCATGGCGGCCGCACGCAAGGACATCAGTTGTTCCGGCGACGTGTCGCCCGTGACGATGATTGCGGCCGCGTGGCAGCCGGTGCGCCGCAACTCGTCGATCACCTCGACGCCGGTTTGCTGTCCCTGCAAACGGTGGTCGACGATCAGCGCGTCGGGCGAGTAACCAGACTTCAGCTCCGCAAGCGCTTGCGCCAGACCGGCGACGGTGCGTACGCGCCATTGAACCGCCTCCAGCATCATCTGCAGTGCCACGCGAACTTCCGGCTCGTCGTCCACGACCAGCACTTGGAGCCCCGGTGCTGCGGCCAACAACGACGCCGTCAATGGGCTGATCACGTCATGGCCGACGCCGATGACCTGGGGCAGATCGATGCTAAAGGTGGAACCGCGACCCGGGGTGCTGTCCAAACGCACCTGCGTGCCGAGCAGGGTTGCCTGCCTGCGTGCGATAGCCAGCCCCAATCCGAGGCCGCGGCTGCGGCTGCGATCCGGATTGCCGATCTGGTAGAAGTCCTCGAAGACTCGCCCATGCTCCTCGGGCGAGATGCCGATGCCGGTGTCCTGAACCGACAGCCGCACGATGCGCCCGTCAGGGCCATCGATCAGGTCGGCGAACATCGTGACGTAGCCGGCCGGAGTGAACTTGATCGCGTTGCCCACAAGGTTGTCGACGATGCTTCGCAGCACGCTGTGGTCGACAACCACGCGCAAGTCGGCGGCGTCCACTCCGAAGCGAACGCACAACTGCAGGTCTCGCGTTTGCGCCTCGCGCAGATACGCCTGGCGCACATCCTCGAACATCCGAGCGACGTCGAGCGGCTGCGGCGAAAGATCGAGGGCGCCGGCTTCGATCTTGGCGATGTCCAGGTACTTGCCGATGAGCGGTTCCGCGTGCTCCAGCGCGCGGCCGATGCCTTCTCCGATGGCCTTGAGCGGTTCATGGCCGAGACGGTCGGCGTGGACGAGCACCGCGTCCCCGTACCAGCGCAGGACGCCCATCGGCTGACGCAGGTCGTGGCTGGCCGCTGCGAAGAAGCGCGTCTTGGCCAGCACGGCCGTCTCGGCGCGCTGCCGTTCTTCGTCCGCCCGCCCGCGTTCCACCGCCGCACGATCGCGTTCCTCGTTGGCGCGGTCGATCTGCCGCCGCAGTTGTTCCAGCGTCACACCGAAGCTGCGGACGTTGAGCGCCAGCAGGCCGAACATGAGCAGCAGCAGTACGGCCGTCCATCGTCCTTCGAAGGTGCCGCGCCAGACCCAGCCGCCCATCAGCGACAGTGCCACGGGCGTCGCCCAGTACACGTACGGTCGCAGCATGCCTGCCGCGGAGCCGACGCCGCCCGCAGCCAGCCCGACCAGGATGATGGTTACGAGGTAGTCGGACGATCGCGACGGCCCGGCAAATGCCACCGCCGCCGGCCATACGCGCGTGAGACCGTTGACGAAAAACCAAAAGTCGATTGTGCGCAGCTCGGTGTGGCGGTGCACAGGATCCGCCAGACGCAGGCGCCAAGTGCGCAGGAACTGCATGGCGGCGCTGATCGCGACCCAGATAACGATCCAGCCCGACGCCCCGTTGCGAATCAACAGCCCCGAGATCACCAGGTCAATGAACAGCAAGACATAAGGGCTGCGCCGCAGTTGCTCGTTGACGAGACGCAATTGCCGGGCGGTCGGCTCGCCGAGCGTATTCGGTACACCCAGGCTGTCAGGCATTCTTGCCACCGGCGGCCGTCGCCTCGAAGACGGCCTCACCGCGGCGATTGACGCCGACCACCGCCAGGATCCCGCGCACGTGGGTTTTGACCGTAGCCTCCGAGATGCCCAGTTCGCGCGCAATCTGCTTGTCGCCGAGGCCGCGGATCATGACCTCGAATACCTCGGCCTGGCGTGCAGTGAGCTCGGGGAAGCGCTCGCGTGGACTCAGGGCACGTTGCGGAGGAGCCGGCTGCCGCCAGGACGACGAGGCCTCGCCGAGCGGCCAAGCCGGCAGGTAGATGCCGCCGCGCGTCGCGACTTGGATGGCGTCGATCAACTGGGTGCCCGACGCGCACTTGGGAACCATCCCGGACAGTCCCATTTCCTGCAGCAACTGCGGCCAGTCGTGGCGGTCGTCGCCTGAAACTACAAGGATCGGTGCCGTCGATCCGGCGGCGCGGACGGCCTGGACGATGGAGCGGCCGTCGACCGGTTCGCCCGCAGCGCCCCGCAAGTGCCAATCGAGCAGGATGAGCTCGTAGCGCACGCTGGCCGCAAGAAGCGTGGCCGCATTGACGTCGGCAGTCTTGTCAAGGGACAGGTCGGGCAGCATCGCCTGCAGCAACGCTTCCAGGCCTTCGAGCACCAGTTGTTCGTCGTCGATGACAAGTGCTCTCATGGCTTTTCCTCCGCTATCGACTGTCCCGGTCGGGATGTTAGGAGTGTCGCCACGCGCAAACGAGCCGGCAAGCCCTTTCGTCTCATTCGAACGATGGAGGCGGGCTCATCCGGGATGGGGAAGAGGCGCAAAGACCAGATGCCTATCTTGGCGGGGCCAGCCGTGGCGAACGGTCTTCAACAGGGAAAGAACATGACAGACGTACTCGATTTCATCGGGAAGGAATGCAAAACGATAGCGGAGGACAGCCGCGCAATGGTGGCGCGTATCCGCTCCTTGTTTCCGACCATCGCCAACGCTGGCGTGAACCTGTTCATGGACAAGGGCAACGGCAGCACCTCATACGCGGGACAAGGCATGATCGTCGACATGTCGATCAAGACGCTGCCAAGCGACGGCGTCGTACTCGCGATCACCGGGCCAGCCCGCCATGGCGTCACGTCTCGGGGGCATTCCACGAGCGGGGAATCGGTGAAACTTGGAAAGTCAGCAGCGCTTTGCGCTGCCACCCTTGCCCTCGCGGGTTGCGCGAATCTGGCGTCCGTCGGTCGGAGGACCGAACTTCCGGTGCCAGCAGCCGCGTCGGAAGGCAAGGCCATCCACCTGGATGCCTCGCAAAGGCTGTTTTATCAAACGGGCGCGCACTTCTGCGCCGAGCCGATGCCGGATGCGCTGCAGTCCTTGGCGTCTTCGGCGGGAGTTGGCGCCGCCGTCAGTGACCGTGTTAGTGCGACCGTCTCGAACGCTTTCAGCACAAACGCCGCGAGTATCGGGTTGCATACGCAATCGACAACGTTGATGCGTGACCAGTACTACCGGATCTGCGAGCTGGCCGCCAACTCCAACATGTCGCCGCCTCAAGTTGCGCAGTTGATGGAGCGCGCGCAGCGATACACACTGGGGATTTTGGCGATCGAACAGTTGACAGGCGCAGTCGCCGCACAGCAGGCCGGCATCTCCACCGACACGGCCTCGTCGGCTGCGGCCAGTCTTGGTGCAACGCAAGACGCGTTTGACAAGGCGGCCGATGCGCTTTCTGATCGCAAAGCGGCTGCGACCGCAGCGGCGACGGCCGCGTCGGCCGCCGAGGCGACCGCGAAGCAGAGCGCCAACGACCTGGCCAACGCAAATCCACAGACGCAGGCCCTCAAAGACAAGGCTGCAGCCGACCAGACTGCTGCAACCAAAGCGGATGCGGACTTTGCGGCCGCTGCGCAAAACCAGAAAGAGGCGCAGGCGACGGTCGATACGCTACGAGGCAACCTGGGTAGCGCACGGGCCAAGTCCGATGCTGCAGCCAAGGGCAACGCATCGTTCTCCTCCACAGTCGGGCATCCCAACATCGACAAGGACACCGCTGCGGCCATCGCCACGGCTACGCAGGACATCGTTACCAAGATGCTGCAACGGGGAGACATCGTCGACTCCTGCATGGCGATGATGATGGGCAAGGACGACCGGGCCGCCCTCGAGGCCAACGCAGGCCTCCTCGAAACTTGCAAGAGTGCGATCGCCCAGGCCGTCGCGATTGCCAAGGAAGACGATACGGTTCCGTTCAAAGCGGCCGGTACCGTTCCGTTCAAGTTGATGATGGACGTTGACTCTTTCAACAAACTAACGAAAGGCCAGGCAGTCGACGCCAAGAACCCTCAACAGCGTAAGTAGCGACTCGATGGCGCTCTTGCAGGGCGCCAACGGCGCGCCTCGCGACCCCTTTCCAGCGATTGCCACTACTCTCATCGCCTCGTCGGCTGACGCGCATCATCAACCTTGAAGGTGACGGCGTCGCCTCGGTGTTCTGTGCGCGAGCACCACCCGAAGCATTGCAGTGGAGAAGGATCAGCCATGAGCAACTCCGAACCTGATCAATCCAACATCGATCCCGCTCGTCCAGCCGAAGCTGCTGAGCGAGACGTCGAGGGCGCCCACGAAAAGGCGGCTGCCGCTGCAAGTCCCGATAGCGCAGCCAGCACGGAATCTAAAGAGTTCGGACCCTTCGTTCGAATATTGATCGACAAGTTTCCGCTGATCAAATATGTGCTGGCTGGCCTGGGAGTGACGTCCGCCCTGCTCGCAGCAATCGACAAGCTGACCACCAACGCAGAGCAAATTCGACACCACGTTTACGTGCTCATCGGCCTCGAAGGAATGAGGGCGCTTCACTTTTGGCTCGGCATCGCCGTGTTTGTTCTGCTGGTATGTATCTACGTCGCCTGCAGTGTGTGGATCAGCGTCCTGCATGTGCGAAAGAAGAAAAGTCGCGTCCGGTTCGCCTTCGGTCATATCGCATTGATACTTTCCTTCGGCCTCCTGTCCATCTTCAGCGTCCGGGCGGCCGTAGCAGACAGTACCGACGAAAAGGCGATCTACGACAAGGTCTCGGAAGAATGGCGCGACACGCTTCTGGACACCCAGAATACTGACGGTGGGATGCGCTGGATGAAGGTCGACTCGTCGGCTGAGTCTCAGGCGTGGGCCACTGCACAGATCTTGGTCGCTGTGCTGGATTCGACATCAAAGTTGGGCTTCCGGGACGTCACCCGGGTGCGTTCGGCCCTGGCTTATTTCGAGACTGTCAGATTGAAGTCCGTCTCGATGGATCACGATCCCGAATCCTGCTCAATCCCGCCGGAAGCTCAACAGTCTGGCGGAAAGATCGACGGATGGGGATACTTTCCTCGTATCCCCTGGGCGGTTACCGAGATCAATGCCTGGGTGACGCTGGCGAACGCGAAGGCTCTCCACCATCCAGAAATTGTTCAAGATGTGACTGAGACGCGTCAACGCGTCAAACGGTATGCGGACATCTTGGCGGCCGATGAACTGCCGCAGGGAGGATGGTCCCCGATCGGGAACACCCGAAACGACACCTTCGCGAGAACGTACTCAACAGCGATGGCGGTCTGGGCCCTGACCGAGGTCAGGCAGGCTCTCAATACGCCCGAATACGATGCAAATATAAGAGGAGGGATGACCTGGCTTCTCGTCCACAAGCAGTCCACGTGGGGCTGGTGGGTGCCGAATCCCGGAAGATCCAGTCAATCGACCGGGCAACTGGACAGCTTTCCAGGCCTCACCGCCCAAGTCATCTTCATCCTTCTCAGAACGCCGAAACAGTTCAGCTACCTGCTCGCGGAGAATGGGTTCAGATCGGTGCTTGCCGATTTTCAGGAGTGGTTGAACGGGGCCCCGGTGCCACCGAGCAACATCAACCTACTGCGGCGACGGATCGGCGAGAACGATCGCATGCACGATTCAGATCGGTATTTGGCGCATTCGAAATACACGATCGAGCCCAGTACGTTTCTCTGGTATCCATGGGCGGTCGCCGCGTGCCGCGAGTTGCCGGACAACGTATTGGCGAGCTTCGCGGTAGAGAATCTCCATGGCTGTGACCGCCTGAGCTCGAGGATCAACGACCTTGTCGCGTTCGCGCGCGACGAGCCGTTTTCCTACGTGACGGCGGAGAGCCTGTTTGCCGTCGACAATCGACCCCTGACCGCCGCTACCAAGCCTGCAAACGAAGGTTCTGGATGGCTAAGCGCCTTGTCCGGATCGAAGCATGCCGCCGAAGGATCCCCATGAAATAGAGGCCCTGTATCGGGGCCACCCGCTCAATGCGACGAGCATCCTGGAGCGCGCAGTTGCCTGCGCGACGGCCTGTGACCGGCGTCTGCGCGAAAGCGATCTGGCCCTCGATCCGCAGTTCGCGCTGACCGATCAGAACCACATTGGTGGGCTCGAATCGACCATGCTTCTGGCGCAACTGGTCGAGGTCTCTTCGCAGGATCGCGTGCTCGACCTTGGGTGCGGTCTCGGCGGATCCTGCCGTGTATTGGCCGCCGAATTCGGTTGCAGTACGCACGGCATCGACCTCAACGCCAACCGTATCGCGGATGCGCGCAGGTTGACCGACGAGACTGGCTTACGCGGCCTTGCTACCTTCTCGGTCGCCGACGCCACCTTGGCGACCACCTTTGAACGGTTCAGCCTCGTCTGGTGCCAGAACTCGGCCATCCACATGGGAGCACCGACGGATGTCTGCCGCGTACTTGCCGAGTATCTCAGCAGGGGCGCGCGGGCCGCCTTCGAGGAGGTCTGCACGCTCCGAGCGACGAGCGGAATATCGGAAGATCGGTTGCTTCAAGAATTGGGACAACTCTGGGGCGGCTACATCTACCCGCTCGAGCAATGGCGCCTCGACCTGAACCGCATTCCCGGCGCTGCGAGTCTGATTGAGGTGGACACGCAACTCACGGTTCGTTATCTGACATCCATGGCCGAAATCTCTCACGCCTCGAGTCGCTGGCCTGCCGACGAGCGGCGCGGTCTCGGCGTTGGACGAGAACTGGCGGCTTCAGGCCTGCTTGGGTATTTCCGCGCCACCGTGAGGTATGAGCTGAGTTCGGCGCCACGCCGACAAAAGTAGTCATTGCCGTACGTCGACCTTGAATCACAGGTGCACCTTCAAGACGGAACGCAAACCTGCGCGTGGACTCGGCGAAGGCGAGCGTCGACCGGGAAGTGTGCTTTGTTTCCAGCAATGGACTGACGGACGTCAGGTCCAGCTTCTACAACGCATTCGAGCTAGGGAATCGGCGGAGTCTTACCGACACTTCTTGTGGAGCACCTGTTACAGCAGGGGGGTGGCAAGCAACTGTCACCGGACATCGTCGCCCAGCTATTGCGGGTTCTTTATGCGGGATGTGCCCCTTTGAACAGGGTTGAGGAGGGGCTTGTGGACGCCGCCCTCGCTAACGCTACGTAGGCCTTCAATGCCGCTTGACCACGACACAATGGGGGCTCCTGCTCGACAAGTCGCGAACCCGGCAGGTCAAGCGCACTGTCGAGCTCACCAATTTCTAAGCGGATTTCTCACGTTCCCAAGAATCCCAAGTCCAATTCTTGGGAAAAGCTGCTTCAAATTGCAGCACTTCCTAACCGATGACTTAGTACTCGCTGCTCATGTGCTCGGGCGCGAGGTTGTCGAATTTCGTCCATTGCCGAAGGAACGTGAGCTTCGTCGTGCCCACCGGACCATTCCGCTGCTTGGCGATGATGATCTCGGCGACGCCCGGCTCCTTCGTCTCCTTGTTGTAGTACTCGTCGCGGTAGATGAACATGATGATGTCCGCGTCCTGCTCGATGGCGCCGGATTCGCGCAGGTCGGACATCATCGGGCGCTTGTCGGGACGCGTTTCCACGCTTCGATTCAGCTGCGACAGCGCGATCACCGGGCAATGGAGTTCCTTGGCCAGCGCCTTCAGGCCCCGCGAGATCTCGCCGATCTCCGTGGCGCGGTTCTCGCCATCGCTTCCGGAGCCGCTCATCAGCTGCAGGTAGTCGATCACGATCAGGCCGAGGCGGCCGCACTGGCGCGCCTGGCGACGCGCGCGGGCGCGCAGTTCCGGGCCCGTGAGCGCGGGCGTCTCGTCGATGAACACCGATGACTTGGACAGGCGCTCCACGGCTTCCGTCAGCCGGCCCCACTCGTCGTTGTCGAGGCGGCCCGTGCGCAGGTGCTGCTGGTCGATGCGGCCTTGCGAGCCGACCATCCGCAACGCGAGTTGCGCGGCGCCCATTTCCATCGAGAACACGACGACCGGCAGGCCCTCGTTGACGGAGACGTTCTCGGCGATGTTCAAGGCGAAGGCGGTCTTGCCCATCGACGGCCGCGCCGCCAGGATGATCAGGTCGCCCGGCTGCAGGCCGGCGGTGTTGCGGTCGAGGTCGTAGAAGCCGGTGCGCACGCCGGTCACGTCCTCGGCACCGTTCTCGGCGAGCTCGGTGACGCGGTCGATCAGTTGCACCGCGAGCACGTCCATGCTCTGGAAGCCCTGCTTGTTGCGATTGCCTTCCTCGCCGATCTTGAAGATCTTGCCTTCGGCCTCGTCGAGGATCTGCGTGACGGCGCGCCCCTGCGGATTGAAGGCGTTGGTGGCGATCTCGTCGCTGGCGGCGATCAGCTTGCGCAGGATCGCGCGCTCGCGCACGATCTCCGAATAACGGCGCATGTTGGCCGCGCTCGGCACGCTCTGCGCCAGCGCGTTCAGGTACGCGAGGCCGCCCGAGTCCTCGGCCTTGCCGGCCATCTGCAGGTGCTCGTAGACGGTGATGACGTCGGCGGGCTTGCTGGCGCCGATCAACGCGCCGATCGCGCCGAAGATGATCTTGTGCTCGAAGCGGTAGAAGTCGGCCTCGGTGACGACGTCGGCCGCGCGATCCCACGCGCCGTTGTCGAGCAGCAGGCCGCCGAGCACGCTCTGCTCGGCCTCGATGGATTGGGGCGGGACGCGCAGGCGTGCCACGTCCTCGTCACGGGTTTCGCCGCGGTTGGGCAGTGCAGATTCGAAGATGCTCGTCATTGGGCGAATTGGGGCTAGCTCGCCAGCCTAGTGGAGATCGGGCGGGGCCGCAAAGGGCTCACCTGGACCGGCAAGAGCTGTGGAAAAGCCTGTGGGCAGATCGTGTATGCGCCTATCGAACGCTCCCCTGTGAACAAGCTGGGGACGCGCTGGGGACAATGCGGGAAAAGCTGCAAAAGAAATGAAAAAGGGCCGACGCGAGTCGGCCCTTTCGAGGCTGCAGGCGAGCGCGAGGCTCGCAAGAAAACCTTAGTCTTGCTCGGCAACCACTTGCACCGTGACGTCGACGACGACGTCCGTGTGCGCGGCGACGGCGACGGCGTGCTCGCCGACCGTCTTCAGCGGGCCGTTCGGCAGACGGATCTGCGACTTGGCCACTTCGAAGCCGTTCTTGGTCAGGGCATCGGCGATGTCGGCGTTGGTGACCGAACCGAACAGGCGACCGTCGACGCCGGCCTTCTGCGAGATGCGGACGGTCTTGCCGGCCAGCTTCTCGCCGAACGCTTGCGCGGTGGCCAGCTTCTCGGCAGCGGCCTTTTCGAGCTCGGCGCGCTTGACTTCGAATTCCTTGATCGCGGTCGCGGTGGCACGACGTGCCATGCGGGTCGGGATCAGGAAGTTGCGTGCGTAGCCGTCCTTGACCTTGACGACGTCGCCCAGGTTACCGAGGTTCGAGACCTTTTCCAGCAGGATGATTTGCATGGGTGGTTACTCCTCAGACCTTGTGTTGATCGCTGTACGGCAGCAGCGCCAGGAAGCGCGCGCGCTTGATGGCCGTGGTCAGCTGACGTTGGTAGAACGCGCGGGTGCCCGTCAGGCGAGCCGGCGTGATCTTGCCGTTTTCACCGACGAAGTCACGCAGGACGTCGACGTCCTTGTAGTCGATGTGATCGACCTTGGCGACCGTGAAGCGGCAGAAGCGCTTGCGGCGGAACAGCAGCGATTGCTGGTTGCGCTTCGGACGCTTGTCCTTGGAAAACCTGGATTTTGGCGGGGGCATGTGATGACCTCTGAAATGTGTTCCGACGAATTGGAAATGGGGGACGTGCTGTCAGGCGTCGACTTCGGTCACGTGGAAGACAAGGCCTTTCGCATTGCGAGAGGGAGCGATGAAGCCGGCGTAGCTGGCGACCTGCCCGAGGGCCAGGGTCGCGATCTTGCGCGTGATCTCACCGATCGCCACCGCACGGATCGTCATGACGACCTTGCGCGGCTGCTTGTCTTCGATCACCTCGGATTCGTGCTTCAGGCTCAGGTCGAGCGCTGGAAGTCCGGCCGGGGTATACCGGGTCGAACCGCGTTCCACCAGCTCGGCAGAGAGAATCAATCGATTCATCGCTGCGGCACCTCACTCGAGGCGCTGGCGGGGCGCGGGGGCTGCCTTCAGGCCGTCGCCTCCTGCGACGATGCCGACTTGCGGGCTTCTTCCTTCTCCACGGCCTTCATCATGACGGACGGGTTGGTGTCGGCCTTGTCGCGCAGCACCGTGAGGTGGCGCAGGACGGCATCGTTGAAGCGGAAACCGGTTTCCAGCTCCTTCAGGGCTTCATTACCGCATTCGATGTTGATGCAGATGTAATGGGCCTTGGCGAGCTTCTGGATCGTGTAGGCCAGCTGGCGGCGGCCCCAGTCTTCCAGTCGGATCACCTTGCCACCGGAATTGGTGACGAGGGCCTTGTAGCGTTCCAGCATGGCCGGAACTTGTTCGCTTTGATCCGGGTGGATCAGCAGAACGATTTCATAGTGACGCATGGACACTCCTTGTGGATTTCCGACCGAGATCGGATGAAGCCGCCCCGAAAGCGTCAACTACGGCATTTCGCGACTTGGAGACGCAAAACACCCACGGGTGCGGCAAGGAAAGCCTGCGATCATAGCACAAGCAGAGAATTTGTCATCCTGCGCGCAGCGTAGCGGAGTCGCAGGATCCACCCCAGGGACAGCGTGTCAGCGGGGGTGGATCCTGCGACTGCGCGCAGGATGACCTATTGCCGAGCTACTTCCTGGCGGCCAGCGCCGTCCAGGTCTCGACCACCGAATCCGGGTTCAGCGAGATCGAGACGATGCCCTCGTCGGCCAGCCAGGCGGCGAAGTCCGGGTGGTCACTGGGGCCCTGGCCGCAGATGCCCACGTACTTGCCGGTGGCACGGCAGGCGTTGATCGCGCGCGAGATCATCGCCTTGACGGCCGGATCGCGCTCGTCGAAGTCCTCGGCCAGCTGGGCCAGGCCGGAGTCGCGGTCCAGTCCGAGCGTCAGCTGGGTCAGGTCGTTGGAGCCGATCGACATGCCGTCGAAGTGCTCCAGGAACTGGTCGGCCAGGATCGCGTTGCTGGGCACCTCGCACATCATGATGACGCGCAGGCCATCAGTTCCACCAGACGCGCCGCGCTTCAGGCCGCGTTCGGCGAGCATCGTCACCACGCGCTCGGCCTGGCGCACGGTGCGCACGAACGGCACCATGATCTCGACGTTGGTCAGGCCCATGTCGTGGCGCACGCGCTTGAGCGCCTCGCACTCCATCGCGAACGCGTCCTGGAACTCGCCGCTGATGTAGCGCGACGCGCCCCGGAAGCCCAGCATCGGGTTCTCTTCGTCCGGCTCGTAGCGCGAGCCGCCGATCAGCTTCTTGTACTCGTTGGACTTGAAGTCCGACAGGCGCACGATGACCGGCTTGGGCCAGAACGCGGCGGCGATCGTGGCGATGCCTTCGGCGAGCTTGTCGACGTAGAACGCACGCGGCGAGGCATGGCCCCGGGCCACCGATTCCACGGCCTTCTTCAGGTCGGGATCGATGTTGGGATAGTCGAGGATCGCCTTCGGGTGGACGCCGATGTTGTTGTTGATGATGAACTCGAGACGGGCCAGGCCCACGCCCGAATTCGGCAACTGCGAGAAGTTGAACGCGAGTTGCGGGTTGCCCACGTTCATCATGATCTTGATGGCGCTGTACGGCATCTCGCCGCGCACCACCTCGCTGACCTCGGTCTCGAGCAGGCCGTCGTAGACGTAGCCCGTGTCGCCCTCCGAGCAGACTACCGTCACCAGCGCGCCGTCGTGCAGCAGGTCGGTGGCGTCGCCGCAGCCGACCACGGCCGGGATGCCCAGCTCGCGCGCGATGATGGCCGCATGGCAGGTGCGGCCACCGCGGTTGGTGACGATCGCGCCGGCGCGCTTCATCACCGGCTCCCAGTTCGGGTCGGTCATGTCGGCGACGAGCACGTCGCCCGGCTGCACCTGGTCCATCTCGGAGATGTTGCGGCACACGCGCACGGGGCCGGTGCCGATCTTCTGGCCGATCGCGCGGCCCTCGACCAGCACGGTGCCCGATCCCTTGAGCTTGTAGCGGTGCTCGGCCTGGTTGCCGGCGTTGCTCTTGACCGTCTCCGGACGCGCCTGGAGGATGTACAGCAGGCCGTCGCCGCCGTCCTTGCCCCACTCGATGTCCATCGCGCGGCCGTAGTGCTTCTCGATGATCATCGCGTACTTGGCCAGCTCGATCACGTCGGCGTCGTTCAGCGAGTAGCGGTTGCGCTGCTCGGGCGGCGTGTCGACGGTGCGTACCAGCCTGCCGTCCTTGGCCTTCTCCTCCGGCGTCGCGAACTCCATGCGGATGAGCTTGGAGCCGAGCGAGCGGCGGATGACCGGGAACTTGCCGGCGGTCAGCGCCGCCTTGTGGACGTAGAACTCGTCGGGGTTGACCGCACCCTGCACCACCGTCTCGCCCAGGCCATAGCTGGAGGTGATGAAGACGACGTCGGTGAAGCCGCTCTCGGTGTCCAGCGTGAACATCACGCCCGCCGCGCCGAGATCGGAGCGCACCATGCGCTGCACGCCAGCGGACAGCGCCACCTCCGTGTCGGCATAGCCCTTGTGGACGCGGTAGCTGATCGCGCGATCGTTGTAGAGCGACGCGAAGACTTCCCGCATCTTGTGCAGCACGTCCTCGATGCCGACGACGTTCAGGAAGGTCTCCTGCTGGCCGGCGAACGACGCGTCGGGCATGTCTTCGGCGGTGGCCGACGAGCGCACGGCGAAGGACGCGCCGGCGTCGCTCGCGGACAGGCGCGCGAACTCGGCGCGCACGCCGGCTTCGAGCTCCGGCGGGAACGGCGCGTCGCCGATCCAGCGGCGGATTTCGGTGCCGGCCTCGGCCAGCGCGCGCACGTCGTCGGTGTCGAGCAACTTCAGGCGCGCGGCGATGCGCTCGGTGAGGCCGCCGAACTCCAGGAACTCACGGAAGGCATGCGCCGTCGTGGCGAAGCCGCCGGGGACGCGAACGCCCGTGGCGGCCAGCTGGCTGATCATTTCGCCGAGGCTGGCGTTCTTGCCGCCGACGACGTCGACGTCCGTCATCCTCAGCTCTTCGAACGGTACGACTAGTCGGGTGGCCAGCGTGGGGTTGGACATGGGAAAGCTCCTTGATGATGAAAAACCGGACTCCGCACGCCCACGTCCCTGCCGCGCGCTTCGACGCTTTCTGATTTGACTTTTTGTTCGAAGCGGGCCATGGATACAGGGCGGTCGGAAAGATTTAGGACTGAATTGACCGGGATTCTACGGAGTAACTGCCTATCATCGGGTAGGACGAACGCCCTAACCCGACCTCAAGACATGCCCAATCGCACCGTTTTCTTCATCTCCGACGGCACCGGCATCACCGCCGAGACCTTTGGCGGCTCGATCCTGGCGCAGTTCTCCGGCAAGCCCCGCAAGGTGCGCCGGCCGTTCATCGATACGGTGGAGAAGGCCCTGGCCGTGGTCGAGGAGATCAACCACACGGCCAAGGCCGAGGGCAAGAAGCCCATCGTCTTCATCACGATGGCCACCGAGGACGTGCGGGCGGTCGTCACGGCGCAGGGCTGCGCCGGCGTGGTGATGGACATGTTCCGCACCTTCGTCGAGCCGCTGGAGCACGAGTTCGGGATGAAATCGAACCACCGCGTCGGTCGCTTCTCGGACGCCGCCAAGAGCGAGGAATACCACGAGCGGATCGAGGCGATCAACTTCTCGCTGGCGCACGACGACGGCCAATCGTCCAAGAACCTGGCGTCCGCCGACGTCATCCTGGTGGGCGTCAGCCGCTGCGGCAAGACGCCGACCACGCTGTACCTGGCGATGCAGCACGGCATCAAGGCCGCCAACTACCCGCTGATTCCCGAGGACTTCGAGCGCGGACAGCTGCCCTCCACGCTGGCCCCTTACAAGGCCAAGTGCTTCGGCCTGACGATCGATCCCGAGCGCCTGACGCAGATCCGTAACGAGCGCCGGCCGCAAAGCAAATACGCCGCCCTGGACAATTGCCGCTACGAAGTGCGCGAGGCCGAGGCGATGATGAAGCGCAACGGCATCGCATGGCTGTCGTCAACGCACAAGTCGATCGAGGAGATCGCCGCGACGATCCTGCGCGATATCCGGCCGGACAAGTTGATTTATTGATCTTGCGCAAGCCCTAGCAGTTTTTTTGCGGCACCGGGAACGTCATGGATTGACGCCATGAAAGCTCGGCAGGACACTAGTCGTGAAGAGGTCCGATGGCGTTGCCAAGGGTTCGGCCTGCCACGGTCCACGGAGTCGTACATCGATGTCGCCCCATCCTCCGCGCATGACAGCGCGCCTGCGCAACCAGTACATCAAGGCATCGCAGAACCTGCAGTCCCTGCTGGCGCGTCCTCGCCTCGAGGCGAGGCGCAACCCGATCGCGGACGAGGCGATCGCCTGCCTGCGCAGCGAGGGCGTCTACGTGACCAGCGTCGAGCGCCTGCTGGGCGCCGCCGCACCGGCCTATCGGGAGGCGATGGCCGAAGCCTTGGCGCTGCTGCAACCCGCCCGGGCAGCCGCCGGCGTCACCTGGCAGCCCCGCGGCGCCTCCACCGATCTCGCGCCAGCGGACCTGTTGGCGCACCTGCCAGCGCTGTTCCTGTTCGGCCTGAGCAGCACGGTACTGTCCATCGCAGAGCACTACCTGCGCCTGCCGGTGGCGTATCACGGTGCCGTGTTCCGGCATTCGCTCGTCGACGGCAACGAGGTGGGTCCGCGCCTGTGGCACCGCGACGGGGAGGATCGCCACGTCCTGCGCAGCGTGGTGTACCTGAACGACGTCGATGAGGACGGCGGCCCGTTCGAGTACGTGCCGCGCTGGGCCGCCGATGCGAAGGCGCTGTCCCGCGACCAGCGCACTGACGCCCAGATGGCGTCGGTCGTGCCGCGCGAACACTGGAAACGCTGTGTCGGTCCGGCCGGCACGGTGGTGCTGGCTGATTCCGCGCAGGTGTTCCATCACGAATCGCTGCAACGCGGCGCCGAACGCTCGGTCGTGATGATGGGCCACGCATCGCGCCGCCCGATGAACCGCAAACTGGCGGAGGCCCACTTCCCCGTGCACCAGCATCTGCCTGCGTTGGCGCGCATCACGCGGCCGGAGCACCATGCCCACGTGTTCGGCTGGCGCGACCTCGCAGCACCCACGCCCAAACCCGCACTTCGCGGCATGCCAGCCGGCGATTCCATCCTCGGCTGATCGGCGCCCTCAGCGCGACGTGGAAGCGGCCGGTCGGCTGGACTCGTACAGGCACATTGCCGCCGCCGCCGCCACGTTCAGCGACTCCTCGCCGCCCGGCTGCGCAATGCGCACCCGCAGCGTGCAGGCCGCCGACACGGCCTCGCTCATGCCCTGCCCTTCATGCCCGAACACCCACGCGAGCGGGCTCGGCAGCGTCGTCTCGTGCAGCCACCGGGCGTCGCGCAGGTGCGTGCCGACGACGGGCAGGCCCAATGCAGCGACGTCGGCGATCCCGGCGCCCTCCACCAGCGTCAGCGCGAAGTGCGCGCCCATGCCGGCGCGCAGCACCTTGGGCGACCACAGCGCGACGCTGCCCTTGAGCGCGATGACCTGGGCGAAGCCCATCGCCGACGCGGTGCGCAGGATGCTGCCGACGTTGCCCGGATCCTGCAGGCGATCCAGCACGATGGTGTTGGTGCCCGGCTGCGGCGCGACGCCGCCGTCGGCCGCGATCAGGAACCCGATCGGCGCCGGCGACTCGAGGCCGCTCAGCTCGCGCATGAGCGCGTCGGGGATGCACACGATCTCGGGCGCGCTGCGCGCGAGCGCGTTGAGCGCGGGGACGGCCCAGCCCGACTCGGTGACGATCGCGCGCAACGGCACGCGCCCGCGTTCGAGCAGTGCGCGACACAGGTGGTCGCCTTCGAGCCAGACGCGGCCCAGCTTGCGGTAGGCCGTCGGCTCGGCGAGCAGCTTGCGCAGGTCCTTGAACAGGTCGTTGTGGCGCGAGGTGACCTGGCGGACGATGGTCATGCGAAGGTCATTCGACGCAGGCGCGACGCAGCGCGGCCAGGCGCACCGGCTCGAACGACCGGCGATGCCAGTCGCACGGCCCGTGCTCGTCGAGCGCGGCCAGGTGCGCCGCCGTGCCGTAGCCCTTGTGGATCGCGAATCCGTATTGCGGATAGTGAAGCTCATGCGCCACGCAGATGCGGTCGCGCGTGACCTTGGCCAGGATGGAGGCCGCGGAGATCGAGGCGACCTTGGCATCGCCGCCGACGATCGCCTCGGCACGGATGCGGATCTGGGGAAGCCGGTTGCCGTCCACCAGCACCTTGTGCGGCGGCAGGCGCAGGCCTTCGATGGCGCGCTTCATCGCGAGCATCGTGGCGTGCAGGATGTTGAGCTCGTCGATCTCCGCGACGCTGGCCTCGGCGACGCAGAACGCCAGCGCATGGGCGCGGATCTCGTCGAACAGGCGCTCGCGCTTGAGCGGCGTCAGCTGCTTGGAGTCGTTGAGGCCCTTGATGCGCTTCAGGTCGTCGAGGATCACCGCGGCGGCCACGACCGGCCCTGCCAGCGGCCCGCGGCCCGCTTCGTCGACACCCGCGACCAGGCCGTCGTTGCTGTCGAATCGCAACGAGATCTGCTCAGGCTTTGACAACTTGCGCGATGGCATCGGCGGACTCCCGCACCGTGTCGCGGCGCAGCAGGTGATGAAGTTCATTGAAGCGGACGCGCACGCGCTCCCGGCGCGCCTCGTCGTCCAGCCACTCGATTGTCGCTCGCGCGAGCGCCTCGGGGGTGGCACCTTCCTGCAAAAGTTCCGGAACGACGAACTCGCGGCACAGCACGTTGGGCAGGCCCACCCAGGGCTGCAGCCGCAGGCGCTTCATGCGCAGTGCATTGAACCAGTTCACGACGTACGTGATCACCATCGGCCGCTTGAACAGCGCCGCCTCGAGGGTGGCGGTGCCGCTGGCGACGATCGTGACGTCGCAGGCGGCCAACGCGTCGTGCGAGCGGCCGTCCAGCAGGTCCAAGGGCACGCCCGGCGCGTGGCGCAGCAACAGCGGCTCGACCAGCGCGCGCATGCCCGGCGCCACCGGCAGCACGAAGCGCAGCCCCGGACGCTGGCGGTGCAGGATGGCCGCCGCCGCGAGCATGCGCGGCGCGATCAGCTTGACCTCCGAACGCCGGCTGCCCGGCAGCAGCGCCACGACCTGCGCCGTCTCGGGCAGGTTCAGCGCGGCGCGTGCGGCCGCGCGATCGGGCTCCAGGGGAATCACCTCCGCCAGCGGGTGGCCGACGTAGGTCGCCTTGATGCCATGCGCGTGCAGCAGGTCGGGTTCGAACGGGAACAGGCACAGCACGTGGTCGGCCGAGGCGGCGAGCGTCTTGACGCGTTCGCCGCGCCAGGCCCAGATCGACGGGCAGACGAAGTGCACCGTCTTGATGCCGGCCTCGCGCAGGCGCTTCTCGAGACCGAAGTTGAAGTCGGGCGCATCCACGCCGACGAAGACGTCCGGTCGCTCGGCGATCAGGCGGTCGCCGAGCGCATTGCGGATGCCCACCAGCTCGCGGTAGTTCATCAGCACGTCGACATAGCCGAACAGCGACAGCTTCTCGGCCGGCCACCACGCGTCGAAGCCCAATGCGGTCATCCTCGGGCCGCCGATGCCGCCGGCGGCGAGCGCAGGCCAGCGCGCCTTCAGGCCTTGCAGGAGCAGGCCGGCCAGCAGGTCACCGGAGGTCTCGCCGGCGACCATGCCCAGGCGCAGGGCCTGGGGGTCGGGGAGGATCGTTCGCGCGGCGGGCTCGGGGCTCATCGACAAGATCAGCGGACGAGGCCGCGGGTGGCCGACGCGATGAAGTTCAGCATCGTGTCGATGTCGCCGTTGACGCGCCCGTCGTCGCCGCGCATGGCCTCGATCTCGGCCTTCGCGAGTTCCAGCGACTGCGTCTTGCGATACAGCGCCTTGTGCATGTTGCGGATGGCCGTGATCTGCTCGGCGGTGAAGTCGCGCCGCTTCAGGCCCGTGAGGTTGACGGCGCGCAGCGCCATCGGATTGCCATCGGCCACCATGAACGGCGGCACGTCCTGCGCCACGTGGGCCTGGAAGCCGATCATCGCGTGCGCGCCGACGTGCACGAACTGATGCACGCCCGACAGCCCGCCGACCACCGCCCAATCGCCCACGTGCACGTGGCCGGCGAGCGTGACGCCGTTGGCGAGCACGGTGCGATCGCCCAGGCGCACGTCGTGGGCGACGTGGACGTAGGCCATGATCCAGTTGTCCGAGCCGATGCGAGTGACGCCCTCTTCCTTGTACGTTCCGGTGTTGAGCGTGCAGAACTCGCGGATCGTGTTGCGGTCGCCGATGCGCAGCTCCGTGAGCTCGCCCTTGTGGCTCATGTCCTGCGGCATCGCGCCGATGGAGCCGAACTGGTAGAACGTGTTGTCGCGGCCGATGGTGGTGCGGCCCTCGATCACGCAGTGCGGGCCGACCTTGGTGCCCGCGGCGATGCGCACGTGCGGGCCGATGACCGCGTACGGACCGACCGTGACCGATGGATCGAGCTCGGCCGCCGGATCGACCAGCGCCGTGGAATGGATGTTCGTCATGCCGGATTCCGCTGAGGCTCGCTCAGGCCGCGACGTCGCGCACCGTGCACATCAGCGTCGCCTCGACGGCGAGCTCGCCGCCCACCGTGGCGCGCGCGGCGTACTTGTAGATGCCCGACTTCTTGCGTTCGATGCGCGACTCGAGGATCAGCTGGTCGCCCGGCTCCACGACGCGCTTGAAACGTGCGCCGTCGATGCCCACGAAGTAGTACAGGCGCTCGCCGTTGGACACTTCGCCTTCCGACGAGAACGACAGCAGCGCCGACGCCTGGGCCAGCGCCTCGAGCATCAGCACCCCGGGCATCACCGGACGGTTGGGGAAATGCCCCTGGAAGAACGGCTCGTTGATCGTGACGTTCTTCAGCGCCTTGATGCGCACGTCCTTCTCGAACTCGACGACGCGGTCGACGAGCAGGAACGGGTAGCGGTGCGGCAGCTTCTTGATGATCTGGTGGATGTCCATCAACATGGGAGTCTCATACTTTCTTCTCTAGCGCGCGCACTCGCTCGCGCAGTGCGTACAGGTTGCGCAGCGTGACCGCGTTCTTTTCCCAGCTGGCATGGTCGTCGATCGGGAAGATCGCGGTGTAGACGCCCTTCTTGCGCAGGGAGTGCATCACCATCGTCGAGGCGGACACCGTGACGCCGTCGGCGATCTCGATGTGGCCCTGGATCATCGCGGCGCCGCCGATCATCACGTTGCGGCCCACCTTGGTGCTGCCGGCGATGCCCACGCAGGCCGCCATCACGGTGTGCGCGCCGATGTGGCAGTTGTGCCCGATCTGGATCTGGTTGTCGAGCTTGACGCCGTCTTCCAGCACGGTGTCGCCGAGCGCGCCGCGGTCGACGCAGGTGTTCGCGCCGATGTCGACGTCGTTGCCGATGCGCACGCCACCGAGCTGCTCGATGCGTTCCCAGCGACCCTGCGTGGGCGCGATGCCGAAGCCATCGGCGCCGATGACCGCACCGCTCTGGAACACGCAGCGCTCGCCGACGCTGCAGCCCGCAGCGATCGTCACGCGCGGGTGAATCAGGCTGTCGGCGCCAACGCTGGAGCCCGCGCCGATGACGCAATGCGCCCCGAGCTGCACGCGCTCGCCGATGACGGCACCCGATTCGACCACCACCAGGGGGCCGATGACGGCGCTGGCGGCGACCTGCGCATCGGGGGCGATGACGGCCGACGGATGCACGCCAGCAGCCGGCGACGGACGCAGCCGCTTCGCCCACCATTGCGTCAGGCGGGCGAAGTACAGGTAGGGATCGTCGGTGATGACGAGATGGCGGCCGTTGGGCGCGGCGGCGGCGAGCGAGGGAGCAACGACGATCGCTCCGGCCTCACTCGCCTCGAACAGAGCGCGCAGCTTGGCCTGCGCGACGAAGGTGATCGCATCGCCGCCCGCCGTCTCCAGCGGGGCGATGCGCGCGATCTCCTGCGCGGGGTCTCCCCGCAGTTCTCCGCCCAGCGCCGCAACGATCTCACCCAGGCGAACTGAGTTCATGTTGCCACTTTCTCTACGAGCCCGCCCGGCCGCCCGAAGGGCGAGTGCCCCCGCCTGGCGGGGAGGCGCGAAGCGCCAGGGGTGCGATCATTTCACTTGCTGGCGTTCAGCGCGTCGATGACCTTCTTGGTCAGGTCGACACGGGAGCTGAAATAGATCACCAGCTGGTCTTGCAGGATGATGTCGTAATGCTCGGCGTCGCCGATCGCCTTGATCGTGCGGTTGGCGCGCTCGGCGACGGAGGACAGCTCCTCGTTCTTGCGCTGCGTCAGGTCTTCCTGGAACTCGCGGTGCTTGCGTTGCAGGTCGCGGTCGAGCTCGACCAGTTCGCGCTGGCGGCGGGTCTTCTCGGCTTCCGACAGCGTCGGCGAATCACGATCGAGCTTCTCGGCCTGGGCGCGCAGCGATGCGTTCTGGTCGTTCAGGTCCTTCTCGCGCTTGCCGAACTCGGCCTCCAGCTTGGCCTGGGCGCGCTTGGCCGGCTCAGCCTCGCGCAGCACGCGCTCGCTGTTCACGTAGCCGATCTTCAGTTCTTGAGCCTGGGCCGACACCGCGATCGACGAGACAGTGGCCAGCAGCAGGGCGAAAATCAATTTCATGGAACGGGCTTTCATCAAAACGCGGTACCGACTTGGAACTGGAACCGTTGAATTCTATCGGTCTTCTCGTACTTGACCGGAAGGCCATAGCTCAGCTTGAACGGCCCCACCGGCGACGTCCAGCTCAGGCCCAGGCCGGCCGAAACACGCATCGATCCGAAGTTGATGCGTTCGGCTTCGGTCCATACGTAGCCCGCGTCGACGAAGGTGAACAGGCGCAGGCTCTTGTCCTTGTCCGCGCCGGGCACCGGGATGTAGAGCTCGTTGTTGATGTTCAGCTTCTTGGAGCCCCCGACGAATGCGCCGGTGACGTCCGTCGTACGCTTGTTGAGCGAGCCTTGCTCGAAGACGCGCACCGAGCCGAGGCCGCCGCCGTAGAAGTTCTTGAAGACCGGGTACGACTTGCCGTTCAGGCCGGTGCCGTAGCCGATCTCGGCGTTGACGCCCAGGGAGAAGTGGTTGCCGAGGTCGAGGTACTGCGTGACCTGGCCGTTCAGGCGCGCATATTGCACGTCGCCGAACAGCGAAAAGTCGGTGTTCATGCGCAGGTAGCGGCCCGAAGTCGGCGAGACGCCGCTGTCGCGTTGGTCGCGTGCCCAACCCGCCGTGATCGGGAACGAGTTGGCATAGGAGCCGAACTCGGCGACGAAGCGGTAGTAGCTGTTGGGCACGCCTTCCAGCGAGCCGATGTGCGTCTGCTCGGCGCCGATGCCGACGAACACCGTGTCGAACTCCGAATACGGCAGGCCGAAGCGGATGTCGGCGCCCGGCGTCGCCACCGCGTAGGCGTTGCCCGAGGAGTTGAGCGGGCGCGACGTGCGGTAGTAGATGTCGAAGGTGCGCGAGATGCCGTCGTCCGTGAAATACGGATTGGTCTCGCTGATCGACAGGTTCTTGTTGGTGTGGGCCGTGCTCACGTCGAGCGCGACGTAGTTGCCCGAACCGAACACGTTTTCCTTCTTGATCGAGCCGGTCAGCGAGACCTTGTCGGCCTGCGAGTAGCCGGCCGCCAGCGTCAGGTTGCCAGTGGGCTTCTCGACCACGTTGACGGTCAGGTCGACCTGGTCCGGCGCGCCCGGCACGTCGTTGGTGTCGACGTCCACGCTGCTGAAGAAGCCCAGGCGGTCGATCCGGTCCCGCGACAGCTTGATCTTGGAGCCGTCGTACCAGGCCGATTCGAACTGGCGGAATTCGCGGCGGATCACTTCGTCGCGCGTGATCGTGTTGCCCGAGAGGTTGACGCGCCGCACGTACGCGCGGCGGCCCGGCTCGGCGGCAAGCACCACCGCGACCTGGCCCGTCTTGCGGTCGATCTCGGGATGCGGCTCGATGCGCGCGAAGGCGTAGCCGTAGGTGCCGAACAGGTCGGTGAACGCCCGCGTGGTGGCGGTGACGTCGTCGCCGTGATACTCGGCGCCGGGCGTGAGCTGCACCAGGTTCTTGAACTGTGCTTCGCGGCCGAGGTAGTTGCCCTCGAGGCGCACGGCCGTGACGACGTAGGGCTGGCCTTCGGAGACGGTGATCGTGACGCTGATCGTCTGCTTGTCCGGCGAGATCGTGACCTGCGTCGACGTGATGTCGAACTCGAGGTAGCCCTTGTTCAGGTAGAACGCGCGCAGCTTCTCGAGGTCGGCGTTGAGCTTGGTGCGCGAGTAGCGGTCGGACTTGGTGTACCAGGTGAGCCAGCCGCCCGACGTCAGGTCCATCTGGTCGATCAGCTTGGATTCGGAGAACGCCTTGCTGCCGATGATGTGGATGTCGCGAATGTGCGCGACGTCGCCTTCGGACACCTTGAACGTGACGTTGACACGATTGCGTTCCAGCGGCGTGACCGTGGTGACGACTTCGGCCGCGTACAGGCTGTGGCCGAGGTACTGGCGCTTGATTTCCTGTTCGGCGCGGTCGACGATGGCCTTGTCGAACGGCAGGCCTTCGCCGATGCCGGCGTCCTTCAGGGCCTTGACGAGCGTGTCCTTGTCGAACTCCTTGGTGCCCAGGAAGTTCACCGAGGCGATGGTGGCGCGTTCGTCGACGATGACCACGACCACGTCGCCTTCGACGTCGATGCGCACGTCCTTGAACAGGCCCGTGGCGAACAGCGCGCGCAGCGCCGCGGCCGCCTTTTCGTCGCTGTAGCCGTCGCCGACGCGGAACGGCAGCACTGAGAAGACGCTGCCCGGATCGGTGCGTTGCAGGCCTTCGACGCGGATGTCGCGGATCTGGAAAGGTTCGATCGCTTGTGCCGCGAACGGCAGCACGGCGCCCGCGAAGATCACGCAGGCAGCAACAGGGCGCATCAGGCTCGGAATGAGTGAAGACATCAGGAGTTTATTGCGGGCCCAGGAAGCGGACCACGTCGTTGGAAAGGGCGAGAGTCATCAGCAGCAGGAGTATCAGAGCCCCGCCGCGCTGCAGCCAGATTTGCCACAGTTCGGAGACCGGGCGACCGGTCGCACCCTCGAACAGATAATACAGCAGCATCCCCCCATCGAGCATGGGGATGGGCAGCAGGTTCAGCACGCCGAGAGCCAGGCTGACCATGGCCAGAAAGCCCAGGAACCACGTGAATCCCTGGTGTGCGGCCGCGTTCGCCGCCACGGCGATGGTGCCCGGGCCGCCGATCGCCTTGGTGGAAATGCGGCCCGTCAACATGAGCCCGAACATGCGCACCGACGACTCCGCTTCGCGCCAGGTCTGCACGGCGCCGAGTCCGATCGCGGCGAGCGGCGCCGCGCGTACGATTTCGTGCAGGAAGCCGATGCCCATACGCGCCACCGGCGCGCCATCGGTGGCGTCCATGCGCGCGGTCACGACCAGGCTGAGCGACTGGCCCGCGCGGTCCACGTCCCAGGTCATCGGCTTGGCCGTGCCGCTGGCGCCGCTCGCCTCGATCGCGCTGCGCAGCGCCAGCACGTCGTCGACCGCCTGGCCATTCACGCGCAGCACCAGGTCGTCGACCTTCAGGCCCGAAGTCGCCGCTGCGCCGTCCGGCAAGATGGTGCCGATCTGCGCCACGAGGCCCAGGCCGAGCGCCTTCGAACCCGGTGACGGCGCCACGAACGGGTCGATCGTCCCGACTGCGGCGGTCAACGTGCGGGTGGCCGTCGCGCCATCGCGCGTGACTCGCATCTGGAGCGGCGCGCGCTCCACCAGCGCGCCGTTGAGGGCCCGCGAGACGTCATCCCACGACCGCACGGGACGGAAGTCGTCGTCGCCAGCCTCGGCGCCTTGCGCGGTCGCCACGATGCGATCGCCGCGCTGCAGGCCGGCATCGGCCATCACGCTGCCGACGGGGGGCTGGCCGACGACCGGCGCCGGCAGGTCCTTGCCGTACCAGTTCACGAAGCCGTAGAGAAGTACCGCCAGCGCGAGGTTGGCAATCGGTCCTGCCGCGACGATCAGCGCGCGCTGGTAGAGCGGACGGCGGCCGAAGCAGCGCGGCAGATCGACGGCGTCGACGTGGCCTTCGCGTTCGTCGAGCATCTTCACGTAGCCGCCCAGCGGCACCATGCTGAGCGCGAACTCCGTGCGGTCGGCCCCGAAGTTGCGGCGCCACAGCACGTTGCCGAAGCCGATCGAGAAGCGCAACACCTTGACGCCGCAGGCGCGGGCGACCCGATAGTGCCCGTACTCGTGGATCGGGATGAGGATCGCCAGCGTGACGAGGAACCAGAAAGCCGTCTGCAGGAATGCCATCAGGCGTCCTTCCCCAATCTGCTCACATGGGCGCGAGCCGCGTCACGCGCGCGCGCATCGAGCGCGAGCAGCGCGGTGATCGATTGCGCATCGCCGGCCGCCGGCAGCACCTCCTCGAGCGCCTGTGAATTCACCCGATGGATGCCGTCGAAGCGCAGCTTGCCGTCGAGGAAGGCCGCGACGGCGACCTCGTTGGCGGCGTTGAGCACGGTGGTCGAGCCGGGCGCGGCACGCAGCGCGGCCCACGACAGGTGCAGGCCCGGGAAGCGACGCTCGTCGGCCTCCTCGAACGTGAGCGCGGCCATTTTCGTGAAGTCGAGCGCGTCGCAACCGGAGGTCATGCGCGCGGGCCACGCCATGCCGAAGGCGATCGGGCCCTTCATGTCGGGCGTGCCGAGCTGGGCCAGGACCGCGCCGTCGCGTGCGACGACCATCGAGTGGATGATGCTTTGCGGATGGATCACGACCTTGATGCGCTCGGGCGGCAGGTCGAACAGCCAGCGCGCCTCGATCACCTCGAGCGCCTTGTTCATCATCGTGGCCGAGTCGACCGAGATCTTGCGGCCCATCACCCAGTTCGGATGCGCGCACGCCTGGTCGGGCGTGACGCTCGCGAGCGTGGCCGGGTCGCGCGTGCGGAACGGGCCACCGGACGCGGTGAGGACGATGTGGTCGACCGCCGCGTCCCAGGTCGTCGGGTCGGCGGGCAGGCACTGGAAGATCGCCGAGTGCTCGCTGTCGATCGGAATCAGGGTCGCCCCGCCCTGGCGCACGGCGTCGATGAACAATTGTCCGCCGACGACCAGCGCCTCCTTGTTGGCGAGCAGCAGGCGCTTGCCGGCGCGCGCGGCCGCCAGGCACGCAGGCAGGCCCGCGGCGCCGACGATCGCGGCCATCACCTGGTCGACGTCGGGATGGGCGGCCAGTTCTTCGAGGGCCCGCGCGCCGGCGAGCACCTCCGTGGCGATGCCGGCCGCCTTCACGCGCACGCCGAGCTCGTTGGCCGCCGCGGCGTCGGGCAGCGCGGCGTAGCGCGGACGCCAGCGCACGATCTGCGCGAACAGGTCGTCGACGCGGCGCTGGCCGGTGAGCGCGAATACCTCGAAGGCGTCGGGATGCAGCGCGACGACATCCAGCGTGCTGGTGCCGATCGAGCCGGTGGAGCCGAGAATGCACAGGCGCTGGCGACGTGCGGACGGGGTCATGGCCATCGTCAAGCCGCCCGGCCGCCCGAAGGCATTGACGCGCCCCCTTGGGGGGCAGCGAGTGAAAGGAGCGTGGGGGCGTACATTTCTGCTCAGAAGTTCATCACCAGCGCGAGCGCGGCCGGGAATACCGGCAGCAACGCATCGACGCGGTCGAGCACACCGCCGTGCCCGGGCAGCAGGCCGCTGGAATCCTTGGCGCCGGCTGCCCGCTTGACGAGCGATTCGACCAGGTCTCCGACGATGGCGAGCGCCACGAGCGCCGCCACCGCGAAGATCATGCCGGCGAAGCGGAAGCGGTCGTGCAGCAGCGCGAACAGGTTGCCGTGCGGATGCACCGTCACGACCACGACGATCACCGCCAGCACGATGACGGCCAGCAGGCCGCTGATCGCGCCTTCCCAGCTCTTGCCCGGGCTGATGCTGGGCGCCAGCTTGCGCTTGCCCAGCGCGCGCCCGCCGAAGTACGCGAAGATGTCGGCGGCCCAGACCAGGCCGCAGACCGTGGCGAGATAGGCCGGGCCACGTTCGCGCGAGGCGATCAACGCGGCCCAGGCGGCACCGATCAGGACCCAGCCCACGACGAAGCGCAGCACCGGATTGAGCGTGCGGAAGCCGTCGGGGCCGGCACGCAGGGCCAGCGCGCCGCCGACGATCCACAGCACCGTGATGGCGCCCCAGGCCTCGGCGGAAACCTCGACCTGCCACAGCAGGCCGATGCAGGCGCAGGCGATGCCCAGCGCCACGCCGGAGGCAACGGCGCCCGCGCGCGACAGTCCGCACAGGCGCCCCCACTCCCAGCCGGCGGCGGCGATCAGGATCAAGGTGAGGGCGGCGAACGGCAATGGCGAGGCGGCCATCACCGCCGGAATCAGCAGCGCCAGCAACACCAGCGCGGTGATCACGCGTTCACGCAGCATCAGGGCTCCCGGCCAGCTCGGCCGCTTCGGGTTTCACGCCGCCGAAACGGCGGTCACGCGTGGCGTAGACCTTGAAAGCGCGATCCAGTTCCGTCTCGTCGAAGTCGGGCCAGAGGCAATCGGTGAAATGCAGCTCGGAATACGCGACCTGCCACAGCAGGAAGTTGCTGATGCGCACTTCGCCGCCGGTGCGGATGAACAGGTCGGGATCCGGCGCGTCGCGCTGCGCCATGTAGCGCGACAGCGTGTCCTCGGACAGTTCTGTCGCCGGCACGCCGTCCTGGATCGCACGCTGGCAGGCCTGGACGATGTCCCAGCGCCCGCCGTAGTTGAACGCCACCCACACGGTGATGCGCGTGTTGTGGGCCGTCGTGGACTCGGCGCGCTCCCACGCGCTGCGCACCCGCTGCGAGACCGCGTCGCGGTCGCCGATGATGCGCACGCGCACGCCATCGCCGGCGATCTTGGTGAGGTAGCGCGTCATCGCGCTGAGAACGAGCCCCATCAGCCCGGAGACTTCCTCTTCCGGCCGCTTCCAGTTCTCCGACGAGAATGCGAACACCGTGAGGTGTTCCACGCCTCGCACGGCGCAGGCCTGGATGGTGTTGACGAGCGCGTCGACGCCATGCTTGTGCCCGAAGATTCGCGGCATGAAGCGCTTCTTGGCCCAACGGCCATTGCCGTCCATGACGATGGCCACGTGGCGCGGCACGCCGGGATGGTGCGCCTTCGAGGCCCCGAAAGTGGACACGGGCGAATTCACGGCTGGCCTCAAACCGCGAGGATCTCGGCTTCCTTGCCCTGCACCAGCTTGTCGATCTCCACGATGGTGCGATCGGTCAGCTTCTGGATGTCGTCCACCAGGCGACGCTCGTCGTCCTCGGTGATCTCCTTGTCCTTGAGCATCTTCTTGCCGTGCTCGTTGGCTTCGCGGCGCAGGTTGCGGATGGCGACCTTGCAATCCTCGCCCAGCCCCTTGACGACCTTCGTCAGGTCCTTGCGGCGCTCCTCGGTCAGCGCGGGCATGGGCACGCGGATGATCTCGCCGGTGGTCGACGGGTTCAGGCCCAGGTCCGACTCGCGGATGGCTTTCTCGACCTTGGAGATCATCGGCTTTTCCCACGGCTGGACGCCGATGGTGCGCGCGTCGAGCAGCGACAACGCGGCCACCTGGCTCAGCGGCACCGGCGAGCCGTAGTAGTCGACGTGGATCTGGTCCAGCATGCCCGGGTGGGCCCGGCCGGTGCGGATCTTCTGCAGTTCGCCCTTGAACGATTCGATGGAGCGGCCCATCTTCGTCTCGGCGGTCTTCTTGATGTCGGCGGTACTCATGATCTCTCGTCACTCCTCACTGGCACACGCACGCCGCGGGGGCGCCGTGCTTCGAACATGCGTTCAACTCGTCAGACGTGCACCAACGTGCCTTCGTCCTCGCCGAGGACGACGCGCTTGAGGGCGCCCGGCTTGAAGATGCTGAACACCTTGATGGGCAGGTTCTGGTCGCGGCACAGCGCGAAGGCAGTGGCGTCCATCACCTGCAGGTTCTTGCCGATCGCCTCGTCGAACGTGATCGACGTGTAGCGGGTGGCGTCGGGTACCTTCTTCGGGTCGGCGCTATAGACACCGTCCACCTTCGTCGCCTTCAGCACGATCTCGACGCCCATCTCCGCGCCGCGCAGCGCGGCCGCGGTATCGGTGGTGAAGAACGGGTTGCCCGTGCCGGCGGCGAAGATGACGACCTTGCCTTCTTCGAGGTACTGCAGCGCCTTGGGTCGCACGTAGGGCTCGACCACCTGCTCGATGGAGATCGCCGACATCACGCGGGCGACCATGCCTTCCTGGCGCATCGTATCGGCCAGCGCGAGGGAGTTCATCACCGTCGCGAGCATGCCCATGTAGTCGGCCGTGGCGCGGTCCATGCCGACCGAGCCGCCCGCGACGCCGCGGAAGATGTTGCCCCCGCCGATGACCACCGCCACCTCGGCTCCCAGGCGCGTGACTTCCTGCACCTCCTGCACCATGCGGACGATCGTGGCCCGGTTGATGCCATAGGCGTCGTCGCCCATCAGCGCTTCGCCGGAAAGTTTCAGAAGGATGCGCTTGTACGCCGGCATGGATGAGGGCTCCCGAAGGCGCTGGGTTGGGTTTCAGTGTTGCAGTGTAAGCCGGGGCCCGAAGGCCCCGACTCACATCTTGCTCTCAGCGGCGGCTGCTTTACTGGCCGCGGGCCGCGGCGACCTGCGCGGCGACTTCGTCGGCGAAGTTGTCGACCTTCTTCTCGATGCCTTCACCCACCACGTAGAGCGTGAAGCCCTTGATCGTGGTGTTGGCGGCCTTGAGCATCTGCTCGACGGTCTGCTTGTCGTTCTTCACGAACGTCTGGTTCAGCAGCGAGACTTCCTTCAGGTACTTCGTGACCGAGCCTTCGACCATCTTGGCGACGATGTCGGCCGGCTTGCCCGATTCGGCGGCCTTGGCGGTGGCGACCGAACGCTCGGTCTCGACCAGGTGCGCCGGCACGTCGGCCTGCGACAGCGCCTTCGGCTTCATGGCGGCGACGTGCATCGCGACGTCCTTGGCGGCCGTGTCGTCGCCTTCGAACTGGACGACCACGCCGATGCGCGTGCCATGCAGGTATTGGGCGAGCTGGGCGTTCTCGACGCGCTGGAAGCGACGGATCGACATGTTCTCGCCGATCTTGCCGACCAGCGCCAGGCGCACGGCGTCGACGGTCGAGCCTTCGAACTCGAGGGCGGACAGCGCGGCGACGTCGGCCGGGTTCTTCTCGGCGATCAGCTTGGCCATCTTGTTGGCGAAAGCGATGAAATCGTCGTTCTTGGTGACGAAGTCGGTCTCGCAGTTGACTTCGACCATCGCGCCGACGCCGTCGGCGACGTACGACGCAACCACGCCTTCGGAGGTCACGCGCGAACCGGCGCCGGCGGCCTTCGTGCCGAGCTTGACGCGCAGCAGTTCCTCGGCCTTGACGGCGTCGCCGTCGGCTTCGGTCAAGGCCTTCTTGCACATCATCATCGGCGCGTCGGTCTTGGCGCGCAGGTCAGCAACCATGCTTGCGGTAATCGCGGGCATCTTCAAACTCCATCATCTGCGCCGGCCAGTTTGCTGGCCGACAGTGAACAAAATGCTTCCGTCCTGTAAGGGCCACGAGCGCATGAGCGCTTCGCGCCTGTGCAAAGGGGGCCATGAAGCCCCCTGTGTCACAGCCCCGGCACAGGGCCGGGTCGGGGGATCAGCCTTCGGCGCCGACTTCGACGAATTCGTCGCCAGCGGCCGAGATCTGCTGCACGACTTCGTTCGTGGCGTTGGCCTTGCCTTCGAGCACGGCGTCCGCGACGGCCTTGGCGTACAGCGCCACGGCCTTGGCCGAGTCGTCGTTGCCCGGGATCACGTAGTCGATGCCCAGCGGGGAGTGGTTCGTGTCGACGACGCCGATGACCGGGATGCCCAGCTTGTTGGCTTCGAGGATGGCAATCTTGTGATAGCCGACGTCGATGACGAAGATGGCGTCCGGCAGGGCAGCCATGTCCTGGATGCCGCCGATGTCCTTCTCGAGCTTGGTCAGCTCACGTTCGAACATCAGGGCTTCCTTCTTGATCACGGCGAGCGTGCCGGAATCCTTCTGGGCCTGCATGTCCTTGAGCTTCTTCAGCGAACCCTTGACCGTCTTGAAGTTGGTCAGCATGCCGCCGAGCCAGCGCTGGTCGACGTAGGGCATGCCGCAACGAGCGGCTTCCAGCGCGACCACTTCGCGCGCCTGGCGCTTCGTGCCGACCATCAGCACCGTGCCGCGCTTGGAGCTCAGCTGGCGGACGAACTTCAGGGCATTCTCGAACGCGGGCAGCGTCTTCTCGAGATTGATGATGTGGATCTTGTTGCGATGGCCGTAGATATACGGGGCCATCTTGGGGTTCCAGAAGCGGGTCTGATGTCCGAAATGGACACCGGCTTCCAGCATTTCGCGCATGGATACAGACATGGAGTACTCCAAAGGTTGGGTCTAGAATCCCGGCATACATTGCATCGAGTCACAGGATTTACGGTTTCTAACCCGCTCTTGTTCCTGCTTGCTCGACCACAACACCTTGATTGCCGGGTTCGCGTGTTTGGGATCGATCACTCTCTTTCGAGAGGTGATGCGACCCCGTTTTCACCGAGCACCGCGCGGGGTTGTAACACCTACGCATGGCTACCCAGAAAAACCCAAAGAGTATAGCAGGCCGCACGCGGTCTTGCACCATTTCCGCCACCGCCCGCCTCTTTTGTGGCGCTGCGTGCCACTGCGCGACGGAGGCCCGATGAAGATCGCGGTGATCGGCGCCGGCATGGCCGGCGTCGCGGCCGCCCAGGCGCTCGCATCCGACGGCCACGACGTGACGGTGATCGAACGCCGCTCGAGCGTCGCCGAGGAGACCAGCTTCGCCCCCGCGGGCATCGCCGCGGCCGGCCTGGCCGCGCCGTGGCTGCCCGCGCCGGGCCGGTTGCAGGCGATGGCCGGCGGCGCCGACGAGCCGAGCCGCCTGCGCGGCACCGGCGCCGCCTTCGCCAAGCCCTCGCTGTTCGGCAAGGGCGACGGGCCCGACGCCACCCGCCGCGCGGAGCGCGCGCTGGCGCTGCACAAGCTGCTTGCGACGGGTGTCGGGCGAATCGACGCCCTCGCCCACGCGCTGTCGCTGGACTTCGAACGCGGCGACGGCCTGCTGGTCACGCTGCCCGATGCCGCCACGGCGGCGCAGGCCGAGCACGCGGTCGCCTGGCTGCAGCAGGCCGGCGAGGCGGTGGAATGGGCCGACGCCGCGCGCCAGCGCCAGGTCGAGCCCGGCCGTGCCGTGGCCGACGACGCGCCGCGCGCCGTCTACCTGCCCGGCGCACGCACGGGCAACACGCGCGAGTGGACGCAGTTGCTGCGCGCCCATGCGCAGCAACTGGGCGTGCGGTTCCTGTTCCAGCACGAGGTCGCGCAGGTCTCGGCCGGGCCGCAGCCCGTCGTGCGCTTCGCCGCGGCCGGCGAGCCGGCGCGCGAAGCCACGTTCGACGCCGTCGTCATCTGCGCCGCGCTCGAGTCCGCGCGCCTGCTCGCGCCACTGGGGGTGAAGCTGCCGTGGAAGCCGATCCGCGGCTACTCGGTGACGGTGGCGCAGCACGTGCGCGAAGCCGCGCCGGACAGCGGCCCGCGCGCCGCGCTGCTGGACATGCGCAGCGGCATCTCGATCAGCAGGCTCGGCGCCCGGCTGCGCGTGGCCGGCGGCCACGAGTCGGCGTCCGCCGCGGTGCCGATCGCGCCCGCGGCCGCGCCGACGAAGAAGTCGCTGCAACCGCTGTACGACGCCGTCGACACCACCTTTCCCGGCGCGGTGAACTGGCAGCAGGCGCAGGTCTGGCAGGCCACGCGCGCCGCGTTCGCGGACGCCCTGCCCGCGGTCGGCGCCAGCGGCGTGCCCGGCATCTGGCTCGACGTGGGCCACGCGCATCACGGCTGGGCGCTGAGCCAGGCCGGCGCCGGCCTGCTATGCACGATGATGGCCGGTGAGGCGGCGCCGGCGGAGGCCGGTGCCCTCGCTCCGCAACGCCTGCGCTGACTTTTCCCGAGGTCCGTCGATGACCGCGCCCCGCCGCCTGCTCTCTCGCCCCGAAGACCAGCCGTTGTTCGACGACGCGACGACGCGGCGCATCGAGCAACGCGCGGCCGCTGGCCTGCCCGCGCACGCGCTGATGGCGCGCGCGGGCATCGCGCTGCTGCGTCTCGCGCGCGCGGTCGCGCCGCACGCCCGCCAGGCCTGGATCGCGGCCGGCCCGGGCAACAACGGTGGCGACGGGCTCGTGCTGGCCACGTGGCTGCACCGCGCCGGCGTCGCGACGAGCGTCACGCTGGTGGGTCATGCCGCAGGCCGCGTCCTGCCGCCTGACGCGGCCTGGGCGCTGGACGAGGCCCGCGCGGCCGGCGTCCGGTTGCGCGACGACCTGCCGTCCGCCGAAGAACGCGAGCGCATCGACCTGGCCGTCGACGCGCTGCTGGGCGTCGGCCAGACCCGGGCACCGGAAGGCGCGCTCGCCGCGGCGGTCGCCGCGTTGAACGCGCTGCACGCGCCACTGCTGAGCGTCGACGCGCCCACCGGCCTGTCCACCGACACCGGGCAGCAGCTCGGCGATGCCGTCGTCCGCGCCACCCACACGTTGACGCTGCTGACGGCCAAGCCCGGCCTGTTCACCGGCGCCGGCCGCGAAGTGGCCGGCGAGCTGTGGTTCGACGACCTGGGCGTCACGCCCGCCGACGACGACCTGCCCACGGCCACGCTGGCCGGTTCGCACGCGGTCGCCGAGCGCCTGCCGCGCAGGCGTCACCTCGCCAACAAGGGCAGCTTCGGCGACGTGCACGTGGCTGGCGGCGCGGCGGGCATGGTCGGCGCGTCGTTGCTGGCGGCTCACGCGGCCTCGCTGGCCGGCGCGGGCCGCGTGCTCGTGCATGCGCGTTCCAGCGATGTCGGCGGCGTGCTGCCGGTCGACGTCCGCCACCCGGAGCTGATGCTGCGGCCCGTCGCCGAACTGCAAGCCGCGTTGCGCGCCAACGCCAAGGCCACCGTCGTGGCCGGCTGCGGCGGTGGGGACGACGTGATCGCGGAGTTGCCCGGCTGCCTGTCCAACGCGCACCGGCTGGTGCTGGATGCCGATGCGCTGAATGCGATCGCGCGCGATACGGGCCTGCGTGCACAGCTGCGCGCGCGAGGCGCACGCGGCTTGGCGACGATCCTGACGCCGCACCCGCTCGAGGCCGCGCGCCTGCTGGCGATCACGGCCGCCGAGGTGCAGGCCGACCGCTTTGCCGCCGCTCGGCGGCTGGCCGTCGAGCTCGACGCCGTCGTCGTGCTCAAGGGTTCCGGCACGCTCGTCGCAGCGCCGGACGGCCGCGTCGCCGTCAACCCGACCGGCGACGCGCGACTGGCCACGGCCGGCACCGGCGACGTGCTGGCCGGCTGGATCGGTGGCCTGTGGTCGGCCCAGCCGGCCGAAGGCGGCGCGACCGACCTGGCGTTGGCGGTCGCCCGCGCCGCGGCCTGGATCCACGGTCGTGCTTGCGACTTCGCGGCGGGCGACCGCCTGCCGCTGGTGGCGGGCGAGCTCGCCGCGCACATGGCGCGCGCGGCACAGGCGCTCGCGGACTGACGTCGGACGCGCCGCGGCGGGAGCCGCGACGACCCGCAACCGCCCTCTTCACTGACCACCGACTGCAGCGCGCGGATGCGCCGCCCTGCGGCGTCAGTGCGCGCCGTGACTTTGTGCCGAGCGTCGAGATCACCTGACAAGACAGCCGGATTAGCAGTTCTTTTCGGGCCAAAGGACCGGCCCTGTCCAGCCGATAGTTCTCCTGAAACCGGAAATAGGTTGCAAGGCTGGCTTAAGGCATTGCGATTTCTTGCCGACAAGCCCTATTGGAACCGTCCCATCTTTTTCCAGAAGTCCCATGACTCTTGCGACCCATGCCTTGACGACCCTGATGCGCGCCCCGCGTGCACCGGTTGACAGGTCATGGGCCGCCAGAGCCGAAGCATTGATTCGACAGGCGCGGCCGTCCGCTGCCGACCGTCGCCACTAAGTCACCGTCCAGGAACAAAAAATGTCCATCATCACCTCGCTGTCCACCACGCAGATCGCCGGCCTGTCCACGACGACGATCGCCAGTCTCGGCACGGCTGACTGGGCGGCATTCACCACGGCGCAGATCCAGGCACTCACCACCGCCCAGATGGCGGTGATCAGCAGCACCGGGATCTCGGCCATCGGCACCGCGGAGATCTCGGCCTTGCTGACCACCGAGCTGGCGGCGCTAAGCACGGGCAGCCTGCAGGCACTGACGACCAACCAGATCGCCGCGCTCGGCTCCAGCCAGATCGGTGGCTTCACGACGACCCAGGTCGCGGCGCTGACCACGTCCCAGGTCTCGAACCTCTCGACCACCCAGATCACCGGCCTGAGCACCGCCGACGCCGCCGCCCTCACGAGCAGCCAGGTCGCGGCGCTGAACACGACGCAGGTGAACTCGCTGGGCACCGACCAGGTGGCAGCCCTGTCCACCACCGCCCTGCGCTCGATGAGCGCCGCCGCGTTGGATGCGCTGACGTCCGCGCAATTGAACAGCCTGGCGACCGATCACGTCGCCGCGTTGACCACGGCACAGATCGCCGCCCTGACGACCGCCCAGCTGTCCACCCTCAGCAGCACCAGCCTGGATGCGTTCACTTCCGCGCAGATGGCCGCCCTGACCAGCAGCGAGATCGCGTCGCTCACGACCAGCCAGATCGCCGCGCTCGGCACGGCCCAGGTTGCCGCGCTGACCAGCACGCAGGTCGCCGCGCTGACGACCGCGCAGGTCAACGCCCTGACCACCACCGAGATCGGTGCGCTCACCAGTGGCCAGGCCGCCGCATTGACGACCGCCCAGGTTGCCGCGCTGACGACCGACCTGCTCGCCGCCCTGTCGACCACCGACCTGCGCGCGCTCGGCTCGGCCCAGATCGCCGCGCTGACCTCGACCCAGCTCAACGCGCTCGCCACCGACCACGTCGCCGCCCTGACGACCGCGCAAGTGGCCGCCCTGACGACGACCCAGCTCTCCGCCCTCAGCACCACCAACCTCGACGCGCTGACCAC
>Ga0307516_10001143_pt1 | contig 37055 bp, 31 predicted proteins | sample 19_EM_MG_FD_203310 | JGI IMG/M metagenome (GOLD analysis project Ga0307516, IMG submission 203310) | Populus trichocarpa ectomycorrhiza microbial communities from riparian zone in the Pacific Northwest, United States - 19_EM | ecosystem: Host-associated > Plants > Roots > Unclassified | place... | reverse complement strand
ACCAGGGAGGAATCAAAAGAAGGGAGACCCGCCGGAACAAAACCGCTTTCCGCAGGCTGACCCAGGGAATTGCGCAGGTGGATCATCATCTTCCGACGGTCGAATCCATAATTGATCGCCTGCCGCACGGCGCGCAACCGCAGGGGGGAGTTCTTCACTTCCTCCCGGCTGCTATCGACAAGGATCCCCAGATATTCCGTATTGAGCTGCGGATGCAAAGACAGGATGATCTTACCCTCCCACTGCTTTTTCAATATTCCTTTTTTGCTGAGTACTTCATCTTTAAAAGAAGGATCGATCTCGTTGATAAAATCAAGCTGTCCCTGTTGAAATAAGAGGAATTCGGTGGCCTTGGCATCGTAGAAGCTTATTTTGATCGCATCCAGATAAGGGAGCCGGCCACCCGTGCTGTCTTTCTCAAAGTAATGTTCGTTCTTCAGCATGATCAGGGCCTGTCCCTCTTCCCAGGACTTAAATTGAAAAGGACCGGTGCCGCAGGGATGGCTGCGAAAATCCTTCCCATATTTTTCCACTACTTCCCGGGGAATGATGGAACAATACTGCATGCTGAGGATCTCCAGGATGGGATTGAAAGGCCGGATCAGTTTCAATTGGAAAGTGCTGTCATCGATGGTCCCGAATCCGTCCGATGATCCGATGCGATCGTTGAAGATCCAGGCGCCGCTGCTGGCCGTATTCCGGTCGACGATCCGTGCAAAACTATACACCACATCCGAAGCCAGCATCCGCCGGCCCTTTCCTCCGGGGAAAGCCTCGTTATCATGAAAAAAGACATCGGTCCGCAGGTGAAAAGTATAGGTGCGCTTATCCGGCGAAATATCCCAGCTTTTGGCGAGAGCGGGCACGATATGAAGGTCCTTATCCGTTTCGACGAGCGTATTATAGAGTTGGTGGAGGGCCCACATGATGGAAAGGTTCTTGGCGAAGGCCGGGTCCAGGGATGCAATGCCCGCAAATTCATTATAATGGAATACCGTCTTCGCCGTTGCAGGATCGTTGGAGCGGCAGGCTGAGAACAGCGACAAACAAGCTGCAAAAAAAGCAACTACGTTAATTCTGAGGGCAAAGTTTCCACCATTCATATATTTTAATGAAGTAAGGGAGAAATGTTTATTTATCTTCATTTTTTGGAGCCTAAAAATTAAAATTAAGCAATGAGTCGCATAATCTTACTGGTTATCGGATGTTCCTTCTTCGGATCGTCCATTTGTTCTGCACAGTTGGCCGCCGGGGAAAAGACCACTTATACCCATGCCGATACCCTGCGCGGGAGTATTACTCCCGAACGCGCATGGTGGAATGTACTCCGTTATGATATCAGCGTTACTCCCGACTACAATAAAAAATTTATCAAAGGAGCGAATGCGATCCGCTTCGAAGTGCTGCAATCCGGCCAGACCCTGCAGATCGACCTGCAGGAGCCGATGAATATCGTTTCTATCCAATGGCATAAGACCTCTCTGCCATTTAAAAGAGAAGGTAATGCCTTTCATGTTCAATTCCCCAAACCTTTGCAAAAAGGAGATCGGGAAGTGATCTGGGTGAATTTCGAAGGATATCCCCGGGTAGCAGTCCGCCCTCCCTGGGATGGAGGCTGGATCTTTACAAAGGACAAACAGGGCCGTCCCTGGATGAGCGTCGCCTGCCAGGGATTGGGAGCCAGTGTATGGTACCCCTGCAAGGACCACCAGAGCGATGAGCCGGACAGCGGCGCCTCCCTGAATATTACGGTCCCGGATACCCTCGTAGCCGTGGGCAATGGCCGGCTGAAGGATAAAATATCGAACAATAACGGAACGACCACCTATAGCTGGGCCGTTGTCAATCCGATCAATAATTACGACATCATCCCCTACATCGGCAAATATGTCAACTGGCAGGAAACATACGCAGGTGAGAAAGGTAAACTGGATTGCAACTACTGGGTCCTGGACTACAACCTGGCGAAGGCGAAACCACAGTTCAAGCAGGCGGATACCATGCTGCATTGTTTTGAGTACTGGCTGGGACCCTACCCTTTCTACGAGGATGGCTACAAACTTATAGAAGCCCCGCACCTGGGCATGGAACATCAGAGCGCTGTGGCGTACGGTAACCGTTTTGCCAATGGCTACCTGGGCCGCGACCTTTCCGGAAGCGGATGGGGCCTGAAATGGGATTTCATCATCGTACATGAAAGCGGTCATGAATGGTTTGGCAACAATATCACCACCAACGACCTGGCGGATATGTGGGTACACGAAGGCTTTACCAATTATTCCGAGACCCTGTATACCACCTGCCAGTATGGGGTGGAAGCCGGTAATGATTATTGCATCGGCACCCGGATGAATATCCGCAATGACAAGCCGATCATCGGCACCTATGGCGTCAATGCGGAAGGTTCCGGAGACATGTATTATAAAGGAGGAAATATGCTGCATATGATCCGGCAGATCGTCGGGGATTCGCTCTATCGCAAGATCGCAAGGGGTCTCGGTGCGGATTACTACCATAAGACGGTGGACTCCCGGCAGGTGGAGGCTTATTTCAGCCGCTATGCCCATAAAGACCTTTCGAAGATCTTCGACCAGTACCTCCGAACCATCAAGATCCCCGTGCTGGAATATAGAGCGGACGGAAAAGGGCTGGCCTATCGCTGGACCAACTGCATAAAAGGTTTCGACATGCCCATCAAGGTATCCGTAGGCGCTGCCGCACAGGCAAAGACCCGTTGGGTACAACCTACCGAGAACTGGCAATCCTTATCCGATGACGGGGCCGGAACGGGCACTGCACCTGCGGGGGGCGATGCGGGCTTTTCCGTCGACCGCAATTTTTATATTACCGTTAAGAAAGTGGATTAAAGCAAAAGCCGCATCTTTGCTGCCAACAACAAATTTTATCCCTGCATGAGCACCATCCGGCGGCAAAGCATTATTTCTTCGGTGATCGTTTATTCCGGCTTTGCCCTGGGCTTCTTAAATACCTATCTTTTTACCCGGGAAAAAGGAGGATTTACGCCGGATGAGTATGGACTGACGGCCATCTTCATGTCCGCTGCCACTGTGATGTACTCCTTTGCCAACCTCGGAATGCAGGCCTATATCTACAAGTTCTTCCCCTATTACAATGACAATCTGCCGCCCGAAAAGAATGATATGATCAGTTGGGCGCTGCTGACCAGCCTGCTGGGTTTTGTCCTCGTCATGACTGCCGGGATCGTTTTTAAGGGCACTGTTATTCAGAAATTTGGCGCCCATTCGGCGGGGCTCATAAAATATTATTACTGGATCTTCCCCTTCGGGGCGGGGCTTACCTTCTTTTCCCTGCTGGAGGCTTTTGCCTGGCAATTGAAAAAGTCCGTCCTGACCAGTTACCTCCGGGAAGTTCAGTTCCGCCTGTTCACCACCGTACTAATCCTTCTCTGGCTGGTGGGTGTCCTGAGGAATTTTGACGCTTTTATCAAAGTCTATGCATTCAGCTATATCCTGACGGGCCTCATCTTACTGATCTATCTCGTCCGCACCCGGAAAATATTTTTTATGCTGACTCCCAGCCGGGTCACGAAGAAATTCGCTTCGAAGATCAGGTCACTGGTGCTGCTCGTATGGAGCGGCGGCCTGGTGTACAATATCTCTTTATCTTTTGCGCAGATCGTCATCGCGGCCGTCGTTCCCGATGGATTGACCTTTGTGGCCATTTATACCCTGGCCCAATATATAGCCAGTATCATGCAGGCGCCGCAGCGGAGTATCATTGCAGCAGCCATTCCTACCCTCTCCAAGGCATGGAAGGATAAGGACTACGCGAAGATCCAACGAATCTACCATCGTTCCTCGATCAATCAACTGATCTTTTCCGTCGGCATTTTCATCCTGATCTGGATCAATTTTACGGATGGGGTATTCACCTTCGGATTGAAGACCACCTATCTGAATGCACAATATGTGTTCCTCTTCATCGGGTTGACAAAGATCATCGATATGGGCACCGGTGTGAACAGCCAGATCATCGGGACTTCCACGTTCTGGAGATTTGATTTTTTTACCGGGGTGATCCTGGTTGCCCTGACCCTGCCCCTCAACTATATCCTTGCCAAGGAAAAAGGCGCCATCGGACCGGCCATTGCCGACCTGATCACGTTCACGATCTATAATGGTATCCGATACCTGTTCCTTTACCGGAAATTCGGGATGCAGCCACTGACCCTTCAATCTCTTTACACGCTGTTATTGGGTGCGGGATGCTTTTTTATCTGTCATTTCCTGTTTGGCGGCCATCAGGGGATCTTATGGATCATTGCCCGAAGCAGTGTATTTGTCCTCCTTTTCGGAACCGGGGTCATCGGACTCGATCTATCCGAGGATATCCTGCCCCTCTGGGTGACTTTGAAGAAAAAACTGGGACTGGGGGGGAAGAAATAAAAGCCTGGTGGCAGCCAGCGGCCGGATCTCTCAGCGGCTTGCCTGCCCTTGCGGACCCTGGGTCTGGGCCGTGGTACCGGCCTGGTTCAGCACCCTTCCGGCGCCGATAAAATGCTTGTCATAATATCCGTCATTCATATCGCTGATCATTACTCCCGAGACGGAAGCATGGACGAATTTGTTATTTCGAAGGTAGACTCCCACATGGGTGACGGCCTTGCGTTTGCCTAAAGTGTGAAAAAACACCAGGTCCCCTTCCTGCAGTTCATCACGGTGGATCCTTTTACTGGCTGCATACTGTTCCTTGGCCGTGCGCGGCAGGGCCGCTACGCTGTAAACGGAGGACATTAGCAGGAAGGCAAAGGCCGAACAATCGATCCCATCCCGGGTACTACCTCCGTATTGATAACGGGTGCCATACCAGTATTCCATGAAACTCAATAATTTATCATTATCCAGCTCTTCGACGGTGGAATTTTCCAGGATGGCGAACTTGAACTGAAGCGCAGAAAGTTTCTCCAGGCTGCCGGGGTCGGCCTCCGAATGGGTGGAATTATGGAGCACGTACCGGCTTGTTTCCTTAGCGTCAGCGGTCGTCCCCTTATCGGTATTGGCTGTATTTTTCCCGGAAGGGTTGATCGAGATAGTGCTGATAAATTCTATCGAAGAAGTGGGCTGTGCCTTGGCAGGGGTAGTCGCAGCGGCAGACTTTGAAGCGGAGGGCCTCAAACTGGTGCAACTGGTTGCCAGGCAAGCAAGAGATAATATGGCTAAAAGATTTTTCAACATATTTTCCACTTATAAGATATTGGCACGCCCAAAAATAGCAAAAATTCAGCCAAAATGCAAACGGGGGAAACAGGGGATTATTCAGGGTTGGAAGCATGGTGGTCGGAAGCGGGAAAGTCACCGGGGTCCGGAGAGATCGTCCTTTCGATACGGGGGTCAGGGATGAACCAGGTGGCTGCCACGATCCAATAGAGGCCAAAGGCGATCCAGGGGCTAATAAAGGCCAATCCGATGGCCACGCCATAGATGAGCACGGAGAGCCATCCCTTCCAGTTCTTTCCGAGTGCCCGGGCAAGGCCGGAATCTTTTCCCGCATGGCGGATCAAGGTGGTATACAAGATATTAAATGATAACCCATTCATTATCAATACCAGGCCATAAATCATCACGGGGCCCTTTGCAAAATGGCTTTCGCCCATCCATTCGGTAACAAAGGGGATCAGGGAGAGCCAGAACAGGAGATTGAGATTGGCCCAGAGCGTGGCCCCATTGATCGACCTGACCGCATAGATCATGTGATGGTGGTTGTTCCAATAGATCCCTACATATGTAAAGCTCAGCAGGTAGCTCAGGAATGCGGGGAGCAGGGGGATCAGGGCGGAGATCTCATGGGTGTGCGGTACATGCAGTTCCAACACCATGATGGTGATGATGATCGCTATAACCCCATCGCTGAATGCTTCCAGCCTGCTTTTTTTCATTTATCGATCGCTTTGAGTAATTTGACACCCATTACAAAATAAATATAACCCGATAAACAGATAAAAAACTTCGCGCATGAAAATAAAACATACCCTTCTCCTGCTGCTGGCCGGATTTTGCCTTGAATTCCTGGGAGCCTGGTTAAAGATCATGCATACCAAATATGCGGATCTCACCCTGATGTTGTCGATGGTGTTTAAGATCCTCGGAGCCATCCTGTTCTGCTATAAGATCCTTGTCCATCCCAAGTTAAAGCAGTTCATGAATTCCTGATACGAGCGCTGAAATATTTAATTATTGTAAGAAAACGGTGGATATGAAAGTTTGCCGGAAAGGCATTGGAAATGTTTTTAGCTTTGTGATAGAAACCTGTTTTTATGAAAAGTGTAGGATCTGCCGCTATGAGTAATCTATCCAACATACGGATCTATGATATTTTCCGAAAAGATCTGCGCCTACCGGACCAGAAGGCCTTTGAATTGGTACAAGCCATTGATGATGCCGTGAAAGGCAATGGCGAGGAGTGTTTGAAAGAATAGGGGGCGAAATGTGGAAAGAATGTCTCCGATAAGCACGAACTTTGTCGTTATTTGCGTGTTTAGGAATCTATACTTTTCATGAGCAAATTCTCTCATTTACATACCCATACGCAATTCTCCCTGCTGGACGGGGCCGCTTCCATCCAGAGCTTATATAAGAAGGCTGTAAAAGACGGCATGCCCGCCCTGGCGATCACCGATCACGGCAATATGTTCGGGGCCTTCGAATTCGTCGCGGAAGCCTATAAGCATAAGAACGAAGACGGCACCCTGAAAGTAAAGCCCATTGTCGGTTGCGAATTTTACGTGGTAGCCGACCGTCACCGGAGGCAGTTCACCAAGGAGCAGAAAGACGAACGATATCACCAGGTATTACTGGCCAAAAATAAGATCGGCTACCAGAACCTCATTAAACTGACCTCCCTGGGCTATATCGAGGGCATGTACAGCAAGTACCCCCGTATCGATAAAGAACTCATTCAACAATACCACGAGGGATTGATCGCTACCACCTGCTGCATCGGCGCCTATGTCCCGCAGACCATCCTGCATGACGGAGAAGAAAAAGCGGAAAAGGAATTTCAATGGTGGCTGGATATTTTCGGCGAGGATTATATCATTGAATTACAAAGGCACCAGATCAAGGAGCAGGAGACGATCAACCGGGTCCTGCTGAAATTCGCGGATAAATATAATGTGCCTGTGATCGCCACCAATGACAGCCATTACACGGACCGCGACGACTATAATGCCCACGATATCCTCCTTTGTATCAACACCGGCGAGAAACAGGCGACTCCGGGGTACGATGATTTTGTGAACGACGATGCTAATACGAAGAACCGCCGTTTCAAATTCCCCAACGACCAATTCTATTTCAAGACCACCGAAGAGATGAGTACCCTCTTCCGGGATGTGCCCCAGGCTATCGACAATACCAACCTGGTCGCGGATAAGGTGGAAGTGCTGAACCTGAAAAAAGACATCCTACTCCCCGCCTTCCCTATCCCGAAGGAATTCCAGATCCATAACGAGAGCAATCTCGATCAATGGGAATACCTGAAATACCTTACCTGGGAAGGAGCCAAGTTGCGATATAGCGATCTGACCCCCGAGATCCAGGAAAGATTGGATTTCGAATTGTTCACGATCAAGACCATGGGTTTTGCCGGATACTTCCTGATCGTCAGCGACTTTATCAAGGCCGGCCGGGAAATGGGTGTCTTTGTGGGGCCCGGCCGCGGATCGGCAGCCGGCAGTGTCGTAGCCTATTGTATCGGCATCACCAATATCGATCCGATCAAATACAATTTGCTGTTCGAAAGATTTCTGAATCCCGATCGTAAATCGATGCCGGATATCGATACGGACTTTGATGATGAAGGCCGGCAGAAGGTCATTGACTATGTAGTAAAAAAATACGGAAAGAACCAGGTGGCCCAGATCGTTACCTATGGTACGATGGCGGCCAAGATGAGTATCAAGGATGTGGCGCGCGCCCTGGACCTTCCCCTGGCCGAATCCAATGCTCTCGCGAAATTAGTCCCCGACAGGCCCGGCATAGAATTGAAAAGGGTCCTGCATGCTCCGATGACGCCCAAAGACGGAGAGAAATCCCTGGAAGAAAAGGATGGCGTAGGTCCGGACGATATGGAAAATGTGAAAAGGCTTCGCGAGATCTATAAGGGCACCGATATCGGCAGTAAGGTATTGCATGAGGCGGAACGACTGGAAGGTTCGGTCCGGAATACAGGATTGCACGCGGCGGGCATCATCATTGCGCCGGACGACCTGCTGACGATCCTGCCCGTATGCACGGCCAAGGACTCCGACCTGCTCGTGACCCAGATAGAAGGCAGCATCATCGAAGATGCAGGCGTTATCAAGATGGACTTCCTGGGGTTAAGGACCCTGAATATCCTCAAGACGGCGCTGGAACTGATAAAGGAAAATCATAACGTCATAATAGATATCGACCTCATCCCCCTGGACGACAAAAAGACCTATGAATTGTACCAACGGGCCGAGACGATCGGCACGTTCCAGTTCGAAAGTCCCGGCATGCAAAAATATCTCCGCGACCTCAAGCCGGATAAATTCGACGATCTCATCGCCATGAACGCCCTCTACCGGCCGGGTCCCATCGCGTATATCCCGAACTATATCGATCGGAAACATGGCCGCGAAACGATCGTCTTCGATCTGCCTGAGATGGAGGAATACCTGAAGGACACGTATGGGATCACCGTCTACCAGGAACAGGTGATGCTGCTGGCGCAAAAGCTGGCAGGATTTAGCAAGGGCGATGCGGACGTATTGCGAAAGGCGATGGGGAAAAAACAGAAATCCATCCTGGACAAAATGAAGGGCCAGTTCATCCGGGGAGCCACGGAAAGAGGGCTGGCTGCCGACAAACTGGAAAAGGTATGGACGGACTGGGAAGCCTTCGCACAATATGCTTTCAACAAATCACACTCGACCTGTTATGCCTATGTAGCTTATCAGACCGCATATCTCAAAGCGCATTACCGGTCGGAATATATGGCGGCCGTATTGAACCATGCCGGCAGCATTGAAAAGATCACTTTCTTCATGGAAGAATGCAAGCGGATGGGCTTGAAAGTATTAGGTCCGGATATCAATGAATCGAAAAAAGGCTTTGCCGTCAATCAACGCGGAGAGATCCGGGTCGGGCTGGGCGGGTTAAAAGGAGTGGGCGAAGCCGCCGTGGAAAGCATTATCGAAGAACGAACGAAGAACGGGCCCTATACGACTATTTTCGACCTGATCAAAAGGATCAATCAACGCACCGCGAATAAAAAGACCCTGGAAAGCCTCGTCTATGCAGGAGGGTTCGACTCCTTCAAGGAGTTGCACCGCGCGCAATATTTCTTTATGCCTGCCGGTGACACTTCCACGGGACTCGAAAAGATCGTCAAATTCGGGAATGTATACCAGACCAATTCGACGCAAAATACCAACAGCCTGTTCGGAGATCTTGTTATGCCCGATATAGTCACGCCAAAAATCCCTAACTGCGAACCCTGGCCCCTGACCGAATTACTGGACCATGAAAAAGATGTCACCGGCATGTTCATGAGCGGGCATCCCCTGGACCATTTTAAATTCGAGATCACCCATTACGGGATCACGCAACTGGGAGAGTTCAATGAGATCAAAGAAGCCGTGACCCTGCAGGCCAATCCCGGGAAATCCTACCGGCTGGCCGGGCTCGTGGTGGACGCTCAACACCGGGTCTCTAAAACAGGCAAACAATTCGGCTCCCTCGTCATTGAAGATTATACCGGCAAGTCGGAATTCATGCTCTGGAGCGAGGATTATGCCCGTTATTCCAATTACCTGGAAAAGGGTAAGAACCTTTACCTCACCGGAGGCTTCCGGCAACGGTTCAACAAGGCGGAATTCGAGTTCAAAATAGAGCGTATGATGCTCCTGGAAAGCATTAAGCCCATCCTGACCAAACAAGTGGTCGTGGAAGTGGAGGCCCGGTTCATCAACGAAGAAATGGTCACTTTTGTCGAAAAGAATGTTAAAAAATACCCCGGAAAGTCCTCTTTAAAGTTCAATATCGTCGAACCCAGGAACAATCACCGCATTAGTATGTATACTATGGGCGGAGGGTTTGAAATGAATGACGAAATGGCTGCTTTTTTTGAGAATATGCCTGAATTGGACATCCAGGTCGTCACGGTATAGGGCATAAAGGCAGCAGAAGGAGGAAGGCAGGGATTTTGCATTTATACCGGGAAACCAGCCTATCTTGAGGACCCGGCCGGAAAGGGATGAATGGACTGTCGCGGAGGCGACGAAAGTTTCCGGAAAAGAGTCCGAAATTTGTGGTCTGGTAAGAATAGTCTAGTAAAATACTTCAATAACATATAAAACGATTATTATGGCTTTAGAATTAACGGACACTAACTTTCAGGACAAAGTAATTTCTTCCGATAAATTGACCATCGTGGATTTCTGGGCTGAATGGTGTGGACCCTGTCGCGCTATCGGACCGGTCATTGAAGAACTGTCAAAGGAATATGACGGCAAGATCAATGTAGGAAAGGTCAATGTGGATCACAATCCTCAGTTATCGATCAATTACGGCATCACCAGCATTCCTGCCATTCTTTTTATCAAGGACGGCAAGGTAGTGGACAAACTGGTAGGTGCGCAGCCCAAGTCTAATTTCGTCAAGAAGATCGAATCTCATATATAAAGGTTGCAAAAAAGTTAAGAAACCCATGCAGAGATGCGTGGGTTTTTTCTATTTTTAGAGACTCAAACCTCCGGCATGTACCAGGCAACGATCGTTACTACCCAGGACGAACTCTTACAGATCCATCGTCTGAATAAATTGAACTACAAACATCAGCTGTCTGCGGAAGAAAAAGACCGGGAAGGCTTTGTAAGCTGGCTTTACCCGATAGAGTTATTGGAGAAAATGCAGGAGCTGGCGCCGAATGTCATCGTAAAGGACGGCGATAAAGTGGTGGGTTATGCCCTGGTAGCTTTTCGTGAAGCCGCGCCCTTTCATCCCGACCTGCAAACCATGTTTACGCATCTCGACCAACTCATCTACAAGGGTCAATCGCTGGCAGACCTTTCCTTTTATGTTATGGGGCAGGTATGTATCGACCAGGCTTATCGCGGGAAGGGCATCTTCCATCAACTGTACCAGCATCACAAAGAATTATATAGCCCGCGTTTCGACCTGCTGATCACGGAGATATCGACTTCCAATATACGCTCGCAGAGGGCACATGAAAAGGTCGGGTTTACCACTTTTTTCACCTACCCGGATGCTATGGATGAATGGAATGTGGTCGTATGGGACTGGGTTTGAAAATTTCAGGTACGGCATGCTCAATGCCGGATCGCTTCCAATCTGGCGGGATCATGCTTGTATTTAAACACCAGTGGAAAAATGATGCCCAGCAGGAGCGCATAAGCGGCAAAGACAAACCATATGGACTGCCAGTCCCTTACCTTGTCTGTCGTAAAATAATCCACTACCCTTCCACTGAGATAGGTTCCCAGAAAAGCGCCGATCCCATTGAGCATAAGGGTGAACAGGCCTTGTGCGCTGGCCCGGATCTTTATATCCGCCTCTTTTTCCACGAATAGAGAGCCCGAGATGTTAAAAAAATCAAAGGCCATCCCGTAAATAATCATGGAAAGAATCAAGAGAGGAAGGCCGCTGCCGGGGTTACCGATGCCAAACAGCCCGAATCGGAATACCCAGGCAAAAATGCTCATGATGATGACCTGTTTGATACCGAATCGTCGCAGAAAAAAAGGAATAGTCAGAATAAACAGGGTTTCCGATATCTGGGAAATGGAAATTAAAAGGTTCGAATGCCGCACCGCGAAAGAGCCGGCATATGCGGGGGACTTGGCGAAATCATCGATGAATGCGCTGCCAAATGCGTTCGTAATCTGAAGGGCAGCGCCGAGCAGCATGGTAAATATAAAAAAGATCAGCATTTTTTTATTTTTGAATAAAACGAATGCATCCAGGCCCAGCGAAGAAACCAGGTTCCGCTTTATTTCCTTTCCTGCCGGCAAGCAAGCGGGCATGGTAAAGGCGTATATTCCCAGGGCCAGGCCCGCGCCGCCACTGACATATAATTGAAAAGGGCTTTTATTCCATCCACAGAAATCCACTGTCCACATAGCACATATAAACCCAATGGTGCCCCAGACGCGTATCGGAGGAAAATCCTTTACGATATTGAAAGCCCTTTTTTCCAAGATAATATAGGAAACTGTATTGTTTAGGGCGAGGGTCGGCATAAAGAAGAGCGAATTAATCAGCATAGCGACATAAAAAGTATTGAAATCGGTCAGCGTCGACGCCCACAGCACCGATAGGGCGCCCATGATATGGCAGAGTCCCAGCACCCGTTCCGCATTTACCCAGCGATCGGCCAGGATGCCGAACAAGGCGGGCGTGATGATAGCCCCAATTCCCATAGTACCGTAGATGCTTCCTACCTGTACGCCAGTAAAATGCAGCACATTGAACATATATCCGCCGAGTGAGATCAGCCAGGCCCCCCAGACAAAAAATTCTAAAAAGTTCATCACGATGAGTCGGAGCTTAATATTCGCCATATTTTCCGGGGTTAGTTTCGTTTAATATTGGAAGATAAAGAATTTTTAAAGGAAACAAGCACCTGAAATAGGCGGATGGGGAACCCGAACAATCTGTAACTTTGTACCCTGAAAAAAGGACCCGATATGAGTACAACGATGCAGGTAGAGACGATCATACGAACTACGGACAAGGGGCTGGCAAGGATAGGCGAGAAAATACTGGCCGGGGAAAGGATCACACAGGAGGAAGGGCTGGAGCTTTTTGAGAGAGGAACTCTCCCCTACCTGGGCGCCCTGGCTAATTATATGCGGGAAAGGCTGCACGGTGATAAGACGTATTTCAACCGCAATTTTCATATAGAGCCCACCAATGTCTGTGTGTTCACCTGCCAGTTCTGTTCCTATTCACGGCTTTATGCCCATCGGGACGAGGGTTGGGAGCTCGGCCAGGAGCAGATGCTGAATATCGTAAAAGGGTATGACGGCAAGCCGGTGACGGAGGTGCATATCGTCGGGGGCGTCCATCCGAAAATGAACCTGGAGTTCTTTATCGAATTAATACAAAAAATAAAGGCGCATCGCCCGGACCTTCATATCAAGGGCTTCACGGCCGTGGAACTGGACTATATGTTCCGCAAGGCCAAATTAAGCGTGGAAGATGGCATGAAAAAATTACACCTGGCCGGGCTGGATTCCCTGCCGGGAGGCGGGGCGGAGATCTTCCACCCGGATATCCGGAATATCATCAGTGCGGATAAAGTGGATGGTACGGGCTGGCTGAAGATCCATGAGGCCGCGCACCGGGAAGGGATGCATACCAATGCTACCATGCTTTTCGGGCATATCGAAAAATATATTCATCGCCTCGATCATATGGAAAGGCTCCGGGAGCTCCAGGACCGGACAAAAGGATTCAACACCTTTATCCCCCTGAAATTCCGGAACAAAGACAATGACATGAGCCATGTGCCGGAATCATCCGTCGTGGAAGACATGAAGATGTATGCCGTCGCCCGGCTCTATATGGATAATTTCCCGCACCTGAAAGCCTATTGGCCGATGCTGGGAAGACAGAACGCCCAATTGACCCTCTCCTTTGGGGTGAATGATCTCGATGGAACGATCGACGATACGACCCGCATTTATTCTATGGCCGGCAGCGAAGAGCAGACGCCGAGCCTGTCTACGGCTCAACTCGTCTCCCTGATCAAACAGGTGGGAAGGGAACCCGTGGAACGGGATACCCTTTATAATATCGTAAAGAATTATAAGGACGTCGATCTCAACAGCGTGGAGCTGGATCCGACCCTCAATTAATTTTCAATAAGCCGCTGCCCTACTCCGATCGCAGGCTGTTTGTCGGGTTGGCCATTGCGCTGCGAATGGCATGGAAGCTAATGGTCACGACGGTAATGAGTACGGCCAGGGCGCCAGCCAGGAAGAAAACGCCGGGCCCGATGCTGATGCGATAATCGAATTTCTCCAACCACCTGTGCAGGAAGTAATAGGCTAACGGCGAAGCTACAACGCAGCCAATGATCACCAGCACGATAAATTCCTTCGACAGCAGGTACCATAATTGAGACCAATTCGCGCCAAGGATCTTACGTATACTGATCTCCCTCGTCCTTTGTTCGGCCACAAAGGCGGCCAGTCCGAACAAGCCCAGGCAGGAAATAAAGATGGCAAGCCCGGAAAAAAGAGCGGCCAGCCTGCCTACCAGCACTTCCAGGTGGAATTTATCCGCATAGCTTTCATCGGCAAAATGATAACTGAAAGGATAAGCCGGATTGTATTTATTGAATAAAGGAGTCAGGCGGTCCATAGCTTCGTGCGTATTGGCCGAAGGGGAAAAACGGAACATGATATTCAAAGTTTCGTCGGGGTTGTAAGCAAAAAAAGTAGGCTCCGCAGGAGAGAAGGGGGACAACATGAGAGCGTCCTTTACCACTCCGATGACCTTGCTATGCCGGCCTTTACGCCAGGTGATCGTCTGGCCGATGGGATCTTTAAAACGAAGGCGTTTGACGGCGGCCTCATTGATGACGACCGCTGCCGAGTCGATGGAAAAGTTGCCTATGAAATTCTTTCCCGCGACGAACTGCATGCCCAAGGTTTTGAAATAATCATCGGAAATATCTACGGTGGCCATTGAAAGGGTTTCATCGGAATTGCGGCCGCTCCAATCCTTGACCGTCGACCAGTTCCAGAGCACCGTAACGGGGCTGGAGGATTGGGTCACATCTTCGACCAGGTGTGTTTGCAGCATCTCATTTTTCAGCGCCGTATAGTTGCGATGCAGGTCGGCACTGCCATCGGCCAGCACCAATCGATGAACCTCATAACCCGCAGGACGATCCTTTGCATATTGGATCTGCTGATAGATCAAAAAAGTGCTGATGATCAATGCGACGGAGCAGGTGAATTGAAGGACCACCAGTATCTTCCGGGGTAGCGCCGCGGCCCTGCCCGCCCGGATACTCCCTTTCAAGACTTTTACCGGCTGGAAAGAAGACAGATAAAAGGCTGGCCGGCCACCGGCCAGCAGGCCGGTGACGAGGACATATCCCGCCATGATCGCCCAGAAGAGGGAACTGGACCAGGGTATCCCGATCGCGCAACGGGTGAGGGTATTGAAAGCCGGCAGGGCCGACTGTACCAGCACGAGGGCCAATGCGGCCGCGGCCATTGTGATGACAAGGGATTCGACCAGGAACTGGATGATCAGATCTTTACGACTGGAGCCGATGGCCTTTCGCACCCCTACCTCGCGCGCTCTTTTCTCCGAACGCGCAGTGGACAGGTTCATAAAGTTGATACAGGCAATCATGAGCACCAGGACGCCGATCAAACTGAACAGGCGCACATATTCAATGAAGCCGCCCACCGCCTCTCCATTCTTAAAGTCGGAGAATAAATGCCAGTCCCGCATGGGTTGCATAAACACTTCCTGGCGGCTGACCTTTACCGCTTCCGGATCATATTTTTCCATAATGGTCTTGAGCCTGGGCTGGATCTGCGCATAGGTAGTATTGGGCTGGAGGGCGACAAAGGTCTGGAATGAATTATTATGCCAGTTGTTGACGGCTTCTTTCACCCAACTGCTCGTTAAAATATGATAGCTGAAAGGGATGACATAGTTGAAATTGAAAGTGGCGTTGGCCGGGAGGTCCCGTATCACGGCCTTGACAATGAGGTCCTGCCGGTTGTCCACCCGCAGGGACTTATTCATGGGATCTTCGCTGCCGAAGAGGGCCCGGGCCGTGGACTCCGTAAGGACGATGGAATAAGGCTCTTTCAGGGCATTGGCCGGATCACCCTTAAGGGCCGGGTAGGAAAAGATCTTGAAAAAATCTTCTTCCGCCTGCGCTCCGGCAATAAACAGCTTCCTGTCCCCGACCGCCAGGTTGTGCTGGCCCATCCAATCGGTATGTGCGGCATAACGGACACCGGGGATCTCCTTGCGCAGGGCCTCGGACAACGGTAAAGAAGTGGCCATCATCTGCTGCAACTCGCCATTGCGGGTGAAGCGGAGCCTGGCCTGGTAGACCTGTTGGTAACCGGGAAGGTCGCGGTCGTAGGACACCTGGTATTGCACCCAAAGACCGATGAGGAGGGCGACGGCCATCCCGATGGCGAGACCAAGAATATTCAGGGCGCTGTAGGCTTTGTTCTTAAGAAGATTGCGCCAGGCGGTGGTGAAGAAGTTCTGGAACATAGAGCAGACATTAGTGTAAGACACGGAGGACGAATAAGGTGCCGGATTCATTCGAAGTTGGAACTCAGGTGCTTAGGCGAACAGGCAGAAGAGTCCTTGTTCGGTTATGATACAACGACTGTACGCTGAACGAACAGGCCCCGGGCCATCACCGGTAGAGATCAGCACTCGCTCAATCCCAGTGGGATCTGTACGGCCAGCCCGCCATCGGAGGTCTCTTTATACTTGCTGTTCATATCCTGCGCCGTATTCCACATGGTGCGGATCACGGCATCCAAAGATACTTTTGCAAAATCCGGTGTGCTTTGGAGCGCCAGTTGGGAGGCGGTAATGGCCTTGATAGCCCCCATGGTATTTCTTTCGATACATGGTATCTGGACGAGGCCCCCGATCGGATCACAGGTAAGTCCCAGGTGGTGTTCCATAGCGATCTCCGCAGCCATCTGGGTCTGCCGTTGGGTACCTCCGACACATTCCGTCAGGGCTGCCGCGGCCATCGCAGAAGATACCCCGATCTCCGCCTGGCATCCGCCCATTGCTGCGGAAATAGTAGCTCCTTTTTTGAAAATACTGCCTATTTCAGAAGCGGTCAGCAGGAACTGGATGATCTTATCCTCTTTCAGCCCATCGCAGAAGATAATATAATATTGTAATACCGCGGGTATGACCCCGGCCGCTCCATTGGTAGGCGCCGTAACGACCCTTCCGAATGAAGCGTTCTCCTCATTCACGGCCAGGGCAAAACAACTGACCCAGTCCAGGGTGTATTTAAAATCATTTCCTCCTGCCCGTATCGCCTGCACCCATGAATCGAAATCTGTATACACCCGGTCACCGATCAATTTCTTATTGAGGTCCGCCGCACGCCTTTTCACTTTCAATCCTCCCGGCAACAGACCTTCGGCCGCATGACAGCCCCGGTAGATACATTCTTTCATAACCCGCCATATATTCAGGACACCGGCAAGGGTCTCTTTCTCGGGACGCCAGGCACCTTCATTTTCCATGACCACCTCGCTAATGCTCAGGCCCGTCTTCCGGCACCAGTGGAGCAGATCGTCTGCTGTATTAATCGGGAAAGGTAATTGTACTGCCGAATGACCGCCTGCCTCCTCTCCTTCTTTTTTTACGAAGCCTCCTCCGATGGAATACCAGGTCTCGGCGAAGGAATCCCCGTTATCCAGGGTGGCCAGGAAGGTAACGGCATTGGGGTGATAAGGCAAGGTCTCCGTATAAAGGAATTCGATGGCTGTCGCCGGGTCGAAGTCGATCTCCTGCTCCCCGTTCACGCGTAAGCGGCGGCTTTCCCGGATGGCTTCAATACTACGATCGATCAGGGCAGGATCGAAAGTGACGGGGTCTTCTCCTGCAAGCCCCAGTTGAATCGCGATATCGGTGCCATGTCCTTTACCTGTCTTGGCCAGGGAACCATACAAAATGACCTTGAGCGCTACGAGGTTGGAAAGACTTCTTTTTTTCTGCAGGGAAGTGATAAAACGCTGGGCTGCCCTCCATGGGCCGAGGGTATGCGAACTGGAGGGGCCGACTCCTATTTTAAACATGTCAAATACGGAAATGGCTTCGTGTGGCAAGTCGTTCGATTTTTACAAAGGTAGAGAAAAAAATAGCCCCGGAGGATCCGGGGCCGTTAGCAGGTAGTTCATGGTTACTGCACATCAAGCAGATGTATATTAAAAATCAAGATAGAATAAGGAGGAATAGATACATTTGGATTGGCGGTATTTACAGCCTGGCTTCCGTAACCTAAAGAAGGGGGAACATATAAGGATATGCTTCCGGACTTCTGGATCAGGGGAACTCCTATTTGCCATCCATCGATCAGATTGGACAGTTCTGTTGCGAAACTATCCTGCTGATCAAACACCGTTCCGTTAGTCAATTGACCCGTATAACCAACTGTGATCTGAGAACATCCACCCGGCGTTGCACCTGAGCCTGCATTATTGATCTTATAATAAAAACCTCGCGGGTGCAGGGTGGCTGTTATGCCTAAAGAATCTAGATAATGTTTAACTGCCTGTTGCTCAGTAGCGGGAGCAACCAAACCATCGTCTTTGTAATCACATTTTTTCTTGCTACAAGCGACAAAACAAAAGGTAACGGAAAATAAAAACCAGGATAAATACCTCATGCAAAAATTTTTGCAAATATAACCCTACAATAATTAGACAATGCATTAAGTAGAATTGCTGCAACAAAAACCCAAAAATTATTTATTTATTATTTTGAAGTTCTTTCCCGGGGTCTTCTTCCTCCCTGGATTGCCTGCTCAGCAACTCCCGGTAACGTTGTTCGTATTGATCCCAACGATGCTGCCGGTAGAAAATGGCCGTAAAACCAACGATGAGCAAGAGAGCGATCAGTAGCACTAAAGGATTGAAATCTTGTGAGTTAGCCTCCATACTAGCCCGCTTGTCCCAACCGGAGGCAAAGTTGATCGCGATGGGAATGACGAAGAGCAGACCGATAGGGATCCCTACCAGGAATTGCCGGAATATTTTTTTCTGGCGTGTACGATTTTGTTCCCAATAATGCAGAAAATCCTTTTCCTCCTGTGTCAACATACTGAAGATTGTCCTGCAAAGTTAGCCGGACGGGTAGAATAAAAACCATCTTATCCCGTTTTAAATGGACGTTTTTTATCCTTAACTTGTGTCAAAATCCATTCGCTTTGAAATTACCTCAACTTTTGTCGCAGTTCTTATACCAGGCTAAAAAACTAGACCTGCCCGGAATCGGTAGTTTTACCCTGGACCCCTCGGTCATTATCCCTGCAGAATCAGATAAAAGTCTGCAAACCATCGCTTCAGGCATAACTTTTAAAAATACTATTATCCGTGAGCCGGAGGATGCCCTGATCCTTTTTATTAAGGAACATACCGGCAAAATGAAGCCTCTCGCGGCATCTGACCTCGATTTTTTCCTGACCACCGGTAAGCAATTACTGAATATCGGCAAACCCTTCCATCTCGATGGGATCGGTACCCTGATCCAAAACAAGGAAGGAAAGCTTGATTTCACCCCCGGCGAGTACAGTACCGCCAAACTGGAAACCGACAGCCCGGAAAAAAAGGAGGCCGCCGAAAAAAGAAAGACCTCTTTTGAAGAAACGGGTCGTGAATACGAACCCCGGTCCAATACGCCCCGTCAGGCCATCCTTCTGGCAGCCATCATCGGCGGATTGATCGTCATCGGATGGGGCGGCTATACCCTCTATAAGAGAAACACTTTCACCGAACCCCCTCCGCAAGAAAATGTCGTGGCGCCTGTTACAAAAGACAGCGTCGCCCAGCGTACCGAACCTGCGACCCGGGATTCCGCAAAAGATACCCTCGTTCATGCGGCTGCCCCTCCCGTCACGGTTGCGGCGCCCGGTATGAATCCTTATAAATTCATTATTCTTGAGACGGACAGGAAGGGCAAGGCTCTCCGGAGATATAATCAGTTACTGGGCTTCCAACTGAATATAAAGATGGAGACCCGGGATTCGTCCTCCTTCAAGCTTTATTTCCCGATCGCCGCCTTTCCCCGGGATACGACGCATATCAAAGATTCACTGGCCGACATATACGCGGCCCATGTACGTATCGAACGTCCTTGACCCCAGCCGGCAGAAATTGACCAGACCCAACATTAACCATGAGACCTGACGCAGCTTACTGGATAAAAAAACTCCAACTGACCCGGCATATCGAAGGGGGTTCTTTCCGGGAAGTCTATCGCTCAACGCTGTCTGTTCCACAGGACTCGCTGCCTATTCTTTTCCAGGGCGACCGGAGCATTTCCACCAGTATTTATTTCCTGCTTGAAAAAGGACAATTCTCCGCTTTCCATCGGATCGCTTCCGACGAGCTCTGGCATTTTTATTCCGGCGGCGCCCTGCTCATTTATGAGATCAATCATTCAGGGGGACTTGTTATGCACCGCCTGGGGCCCGATGCGGAAAATGGAGAGATGTTCCAGACCGTGGTCCGGGCAGGTAACTGGTTTGCCTCCGTTCCTGCAGAAGGCTCCGATTATTCGCTGGCAGGTTGTACGGTAGCGCCGGGTTTTGATTTTGCGGATTTTGAACTGGCCGACCGCGAGGCCCTAAGCGGGCAATACCCATCCCATGCGGCATTGATCCGGGCCCTGACACGTTGATGATCACTCCGGCTTATAAGTGACCCCTTCCTTCATCACCCATTTTACTTTGCGGACCTGGGCAACAGCAACGGAAGGATCTCCTTCCACCACCAGCAGGTCTGCCAGTAGTCCCGGTCTTATCCTTCCGACTTTATTACTGATCTTAAATACATCTGCATTGACCGAAGTAGCAGAGCGCAGCACATCGAGCGGCTTCATCCCATAGTCTTCCATCGCCTCCATTTCCCGTGCATTATCCCCATGCGCATAGACTCCTACATCCCCACCCATGCAGATCGTCACGCCGGAAGCCAGGGCTTCGCGAAAAGTCTTTCTTTTTTCTGTCATGCGGGCCGGCTCAGGTCCCGTTCCCTTATGCCAGCCATGGTATTGTTCGATCGCTTCGCCTGCGGCAAGAGTAGGGCAAAAGGCAATCCCTCTCTCTTTCATCAGTGCGAATAGTTCCGGGGTGCCCCCGTCTCCATGTTCGATGGTGGATACGCCTGCCAGAATAGCCCTGCGCATCCCTTCCGGGGTAGAAGCATGAACGACGACCTCCCGACCGCTGCTGGAAGCCACTTCCACTACTTTTTTCAATTCATCCAGGGTAAATGTGGGAGCAGCCTGATCGTTCAGGCCCCAGCGATAGTCCGCATAGACCTTGATAAGATCGGCGCCTTTCCCGATCTGCGTCCGGGTCTCTTTTATGAGGGCGTCCATCCCATCGGCTTCAGCCGCACCCCGGGGCACTTCTATTTCGTAGCTCAATTCTTTCGGTCCGTAACTTCCGGTGGCTACGATCGCGCGGGTGGCTACGATCATATGGGGTCCTGGGATAATACCTTTTTCAATAGCCTGCTTCAACCCTACGTCATCATATCCGGCGCCTTCCGTGCCCAGGTCCCTGACCGTCGTAAATCCTGCCAATAAGGTCTTCCGCGCATGTACCGTGGCCCTTGCCACCCGCTCCGCCCTCGATTCCTTCAGTACCTGCAGGTTCCAGGGAACTTCGTTATAAGGATGCAGGAATAAATGACTATGCCCTTCAATCAGGCCCGGCAGTAAGGTGCTGCCTTTCAGGTCCAGGATGACAGTTCCTTCCGGTATTTTTATAGACCCCGGTGCGCCAATGGCTTCTATCATACGTCCGCTCACCAATACTTCCCAGCCCGCATGCATTTGTTCCCCGTCGAATACGCGGTCGGGCCGGAGCAGCACCGGTCTGTTCTGCCGGACTGGCTGCCCGAAAGATGGCAGATCTATGATCAGTGACAAAGCCAGCAGGAATACGGCCGGGAGCCGGAGAAAAGAAAAAATTCTCATGTGGAAAAATTGAGACCGAATTTACTGTTAATAACAACACAGGAACCCCGGCTAGGACTTTTGTTTCTTAAAATACCAATAAAATGGTATTCCCACCGCCGTCAGCAGCAATCCGACGATCGAATTGATCACAGGCGCCTTGCCGCTGTTATAATTTGAAATATCGTTATATAAAGTTGTGCCAAGATAGAACAGGGTGAACAGGATAAAGATCAGGGGAAAGATGGAACTCTTTATCCGGTAAGGGCGGTCTGCATCGGGCAACCTTTTGCGGAGGATAAAAAAGCCTACAGCCGTCAGCCCATAAAACACCCAGGACATGAAAATATACATATCCGCCAGGATATCGAAGGAGCCGGTGAGCACAAAAAGTATGCTCCACACTCCTATCACGAGCACCGAATTTCCAGGTGTCCCAAAACGTGGATGTACTTTGCCGGCCCAACTGAAAAAGGCTCTGTTCTCTCCCATGGCAAATACGATACGGGCATTGGTAAGCAGGTTGACCTGGGTCGCTCCGAATGCGGAAAGGATGATCAACGCAGCGATAAACCCTGCTCCCGCCACTCCCAGCGCCTTCTCCATCGCATCGGCCGCCACAAGGGAAGAATGGGCCATTTGCCCGACAGGCAGTACATAAAGGAAGGCCAGGTTGATCAGCACGTAGATCAGGATGCAGGACAAGAGCCCGATCAGGAGGCTTTTCGTGAGATTGCGCCGGGGGTCCCGGATCTCTCCTGCTACCATATTGACGTTATACCATCCGTCATAAGAAGCGAAGGCGCCGGTAGTCGCTGCCATAAAAGCTGCAAAGACGACCCATCCCCGCATGTGGAACCCCGGAGCATCGGTAAAGAAATTTGCCGTACTTCCCCTCCCTGAGAACAAAATGCCGCCAATGAGCAAAAGGATAGCAAGGATCTTGACGACCGTCGCTACCGCCTGAAGGATATTGCCCGAGCGGGTGCTGAGATAGTTCACAGCGGTGAGCGCCACGATAATAAAAATAGTCAGGATCTTCACCCCGAAATTCTCCAAAGGATAGACATCGGCTATATAGGGGATATGCAATTTGAACGAAGCTTCCACGGCCGGATCGAACCGGGGCAAATGAATAAAATAGCCGGCATATTGGGCGCACACAAAAGCGATGGACGCAAGGGCCGCCGTATTGATAACGGCCATGGTCGACCACCCATAAAGAAAGGCCGTAAATTCTCCATAGATCTTTTGCAGGTATACATAAGGACCTCCCGTTGCGGGGAACATGGATCCCAGTTCGGCATAGATCATTGCACCGAAAATGGAGACAGAGCCCCCCACTATCCAGACGAGGATCAGCAATACAGGGGAGCCAAGCTGCCCGGCCATGGTCGCGGGCTTCATGAAAATACCGGAGCCGATCACACTGCCGATCACAATGGAAATAGCAGGACCCAGGCCGATACTTTTCTTCAGTTGTTCTGCCATTCGTTTAGCTGCAAGCTTCGAGCTACTAGCTGCAAGTAGTTTTGTATGTAAAAAAATGGCTTGGGGCTGAAAGCCCGGGGCTTCTAGCTAGTCTATGAATTCCGCCAGTATCCGGTGAAATTGATGCGTACCCTGCTCCCTCGTGACGGAGTAGCGTCCATGCGAATAGAACCGGGAACGGACCCCTTTCTGAACGGCCTCCACTACTTCTTCATCTTCCAGTTCCACGGCATCCAGGCCCGAACCTGCCCCTTTGTTAAACCTCGACTCATCTGCTATATAGGTCAGAAAAGATACTTTTGTTTCGTTGAGGCCGACGGGCTTGACGATATTCACAGATAGTCCCCAGGGATAGAAATTGAACATCATGTTGGGGAAAACAAAAAAATAATAAGCAGCCACTTTCTTTCCATAGTCCGGGGAAGACGGGGGCAGGTCAAAACAATCCTCCTCCTCTTTTGCAATGCCTAATTGAAGGTTGGAATAGGGGAAGAGCTCGGTCGTATAATTTCCAAAATCGATCACGGCGTTGAGTCCTGCATGGACAAAGGGAATATGAAAGCCTTCCAGGTAGTTCTCGCAATAGAGCGCCCAATGGGCTTTAACGGTAAAATCCCTGGACAGGTCTTCGCGAAAGGTAAATTTTTCCAGGGGCAGCCAGTGCAGCCGATCCATCATCTCTTTCCAGAAAATCCTGTGAGGAAACCAGCTATCGAGGGATGTGAACAGCCAGGGTCCCCATTGAACGAGGGGTAGTTGCCGGAGGTCATCGGAGGGTGAAGGGAAATCCTCCACTTCCCTGAATTCGGGCATAGACAGGAATTTGCCATCCAACTGAAATTGCCGGCCATGGTAACGGCATCGGAGATGGTGCAGCTTACAGGCTTCCATGACAAGGAGGTTTCCCCGATGGGTACAAACGTTCGGGAGCAGACGAAGTTCATCCTCCTTATCCCTTACGAGTACCAGCGGCTCATCCAGGAATTTCTCCAGGAGGGTGAACGGCCAGGCGTCCCCCGGCATTCCTGCAAGACCCGTGTGCCCGATGAACTGCCAGGAAGATGCGAAACATTTCTCCTTCATCTCTTCGAACAATTGCGGATCCGTGTAAAGATCCGTATGGGGGGTCCGGGCTTTGGCGATATCGGGATCGATGATAAATCGAGGCATAGTCGTTCTGGCTTATGATATGACCCCTGTAAGATAAGAAAGAGTTGTCGGTCCGTCTCCCCCAAATTGAGAAAAATTGAACGGGAGATCGTACATTTGCAGCATGGCGGAAGACCTGCAGATCGTCGCCGGCAATAAGACCGAGCGTTATACATCCCTGCTCCCCCAGATCAGGGCCCTGATGGAAGGAGAGACAGACCTGGTGGCCAACCTGGCCAATTTCGCGGCTGCCCTGAAAGAGCAGTTCGACTGGCTATGGATAGGATTTTACCTGGTGAAGGGAGATCAATTGGTAGTGGGACCTTTCCAGGGGCCCGTCGCCTGTACCCGCATACGAAAAGGTAAGGGCGTTTGCGGCGCCAGTTGGGAAAAAGCACAGACCCTCATCGTTCCGGACGTGGAAGCCTTCCCCGGTCATATTGCCTGCAGCAGCCTGTCCCGCTCCGAGATCGTACTCCCCCTTTTTAATAAGGGCGAGGTGATCGGGGTATTGGACATCGATAGTCAGCAACTGAATGATTTTGACGAGGAGGACCAGCGCTGGCTGGAAGAAATGATCGGCGCCATACCAGGATTGCAACCTTGATCGTTAAGGAAGAAAAACACCCCTTTATAACTATGACAAAGTATTTTGTTAGTGCTTGCCTTGGAATTTTCCTTTTTGCAGCCACCGCCCACTCCCAGGCATTGCCGGGGGCGAAAGTTCCCGATGCCTCCGTCATCCTCGGCCGCAAACAGGTACCCATCCTTTGCTACCACCAGGTCCGCGACTGGAAGCCTACGGATTCGAAGATGTCCAAAGATTATATCATCCCGCCTGCTACCCTGCGCGAACAGTTAAAATGGCTGGCCGACAGCGGTTATCATACGATCCTGCCCGATCAACTCTATGCCTATCTCACCACAGGCGCCGCACTCCCATCCAAGCCCATCATGCTGACCTTTGATGATACGGACGAGGATCAGTATACCGTGGCTTTCCCGGAACTGAAAAAACATGGTTTCAAAGCCGTCTTCTTCATCATGACCGTTTCGCTCAACAGGCTTCCGCATTATATGAGCAAGGAGCAGGTGAAAGAATTATACAATGCAGGCAATGTGATCGGCAGCCATACCTGGGACCATCATAATGTAAAGAAATACCAGGGTAATGACTGGGCGATCCAGATCGATAAGCCTACGAAACAACTCGAAGCTATCACAGGCGCGCCCATCCGCTATTTCGCCTATCCCTTCGGGCTGTGGAATCCCCAGGCGATCCCCGAATTGAAAAAAAGAGGTTTTATTGCGGCTTTTCAGTTGGCGGATAAAATGGATCCGCATGATCCGCTCTTTTCCCTTCGCCGTATTATCGTAGCAGGGGGATGGAGCCTGAATACCTTCCGGAATGCGATCCACAGTTCCTTTAAGTAGGGGGCTTATTTCCCGTTGAGCAGGTCTCTAAACCAGTAGCCGGAATTCTTGATCGTCCTTAACTGTGTTTTAAAATCTACATGGATGAGGCCAAAGCGTGCATGGTATCCTTCGGACCATTCGAAATTATCCGTAAGGGTCCAGGCAAAGAACCCTTTGATATTCACTCCTTCTTTCTTTGCTTTCAGCAGGGCGTACAGGTAACCCCGGAAGTAACTGATCCTCCCTTCGTCATGGATGACGCCGCCCGTGAGTTCGTCTTTAAAGGCCGCGCCGCTTTCGCTTACGATTATTTCTTTCACGCCTCCATATAACCAGAAGCGTTTGAGTACCCGATAAAAGCTGTCCGGGTTGATCTCCCAACCCATGGCCGTATGCGGCACTTTCCGGGAAGGGGCTTTTACTTCGGAAGCCTGTACGACGGGGATCAGGGGATTGTATTTGACCACGACGGGGAAATAATTCTGGACACCGATAAAATCGAAATTGAAGGTCATGCGTTCGGTATATTTCCAGCTTTTGTTATGGATCTCCAGTTTTTCCAGGAATTTGAAATCCTCACGGGGATAGCCTCGTCCCAGGGCCGGCTCAATGAAAAGACGGTTCATAAGGATGTCCAGCCTTTTGGCTGCCTGCTGATCTTCCGGAGAATTCGTATGCGGAATGACTTCCGAGCAGGAGAAAGTAGTGCCGATATGGGCGCCGGGGACTAATTGGCGAAGGATGCGCCCCCCATCGGCCTGGGCCAGCGCCGCATGGTGAATGGCGGACATAAAAGGAGTAAGCCCGATCCTGCCCGGAGCGTGTTTGCCGAGCATATAACCCAGGCTGGTAAATCCAAAGGGTTCATTGAGGACGATCCAATTCTTTACTTTATCCCCATATTCCTCTGCGCAAAGGGTCACATAACGATTGAACCATCTCCCCATCAGGTGGCTGGCCCAGCCCCCCTCCTTTTCAAGCGCCGCCGGCAGGTCCCAGTGATAGAGGGTGACATAGGGTATCAGCCCCAGTTGGAGGCATTCGTCGATGATCCGGTGATAAAAGGCGATCCCTTCTTTATTAACGCGGCCGGTCCCTTCGGGCAGGATCCGGGGCCAGGAAATGGAGAACCGAAAGACCTTAAAGCCCAGGGCCTTTACGAGCATCAGGTCGTCCTTATAGCGGTGGTAGAAATCACAGGCAATGATCGGCTTACCGCCCCCTTTGATCTTACCCTGTCTGCGGGAGAAATTATCCCAGATAGAGGGGCCCTTCCCATAGCTATTCCAGGCTCCTTCATTTTGCACGGCGGCCATAGCCACGCCCCATAAAAAATCATTTCCAAAGGTGGAGGCTGTCAATTTGTGCAGGTGATCGTTCACGGGCAGGGTTTATTTTAATGCGCAAATTTTGGATTAAACCATGTTACGGCAATATTAATCTTCCGTTATTTTTTTGAGATCATCCTCCGCATCGGTCCATTCGATAGAAGGGTCCTTTCTGAACCAGGTCATTTGCCGCTTGGCATACCGGCGGGTGTTCTTTTTGATCTCTTCGACCGCTGCGGACAAGGAAAGCCGGCCTTCCAGGTGGTCAAAAAGCTCGCTATAGCCAACGGTCCGGAGTGCGTTGAGATTTTTGTAAGGGAGCAGGCTTTTTACTTCCTCCAGCAGCCCCGCTGCCATCATGTGATCGACCCGTTCGTGGATCCGCCGGTGGAGTTCCTCTTTTGGCAATTGAAGGCCAATCTTCCGGATCCGGAAGGGCCGCTGTTTTTTTTGGTGGCTGCGAAAAGAAAGGATGGACCGTCCCGTCGAGCGTTTTACTTCCAGCGCGCGCATCAACCGATGGGGGTTATGGATCTCTCCTTCCGTATAAAACTCCTGATCGGCCTCCTGCACCTGTGCCTGAAGCCAGCCGATCCCCCCTTGCTCAAAGCCCGATCGCACCGCTTCCCGTATGGCAGGGTCGATGACGGGGATGGCGTCCAATCCTTCACAAAAAGCCTGTATATAGAGGCCGGTGCCCCCTACCATCACGAGGTGATCCCGCTCCCGGAAGATCTCTGAGGACCAGGCCAGCGCCAATTCTTCGAAAAGGGCAGCCGTTACGGGCTCGGGGATGGAATGGGAATTGATGAAATAATGGGGAACAGCCCGCAGTTCCTCTTCGGAGGGCTTGGCGGAGCCGATGGTTAACTCCCGGAAACATTGACGGGAGTCGGCAGAAATTATTTTCGTATGTAACCCTTTCGCCAGCCGGATGGCGGCAGCCGTTTTACCCACGGCAGTAGGTCCAACGATCAGTATGACAGTCCTGGGATTCAATTTTGCAGGATCTATTCTTCCGGGGCAGGTTCGTCACTGTCCGCTTCTTCTTCACTATCCTCTTCGCTGGTCTCTTCTTCGACCACATCGGTGCCATCCGCTCCTTTTACGCCAAATCCTTCCGGAGCCTTGGTGAGATCGTATTTTTCTTCTATTTCGGTCAGCTTGTCCCCTACCAGGCCCTTGGTGCCATACTGAGACGGGGGGATGCCTTCTGATTTGACGATGGCGGGATATTCCAATTTGCCATTTTCTTCTTTCGACACATTGATCAGTTCCACCAGGAAACTCCAGTTCTTGACGAAATCATACACATAGATGAATTTCTGGTTGGGGTCACGGATCTCCGAGCCGATCGTGGTCGTTTCCATCAGCAGGGGTTCGGCCTTATAAGCCTTCTCATATTTTTGCAGGGAGATCTCTCTTCCTCTTTGCCAGTTGTCATTACTTCTGTAGAAGGTAGCCTGGTGCTTATTGTCGAACTCATACGCCTTTAAGATCACCTGGTGCAATTGCAAAAAGCTTTGGGTATGCTTTGCCACCACATCCCGGTAAATGCTATCGTCTTCCTCAAAATAGATCCTGAATTTCAATACTGCCATAGATGATACGCAATTTAAAGCACACAATATACATAAATTCGCCAATTCTACTGCACTGCCACCAAGTTCAGGTCAGCAGCCCTTTTCATCATGAAGGCATAGGCCGCTTCATAATTATTTTCAATGACCCCATCCAGGATCGCTTCGCGGATGGCATTTTTCAGATCTCCCACGATACGGCCCGGGGGCAACCCGAATTTCTCCATGATCATTTCACCCGTAACGGGAGGCTGCCAGTTGCGGATGCGGTCCTTATCCTCTACGTCCTTCAACCTTTCCCGCACCATTGCGAAATTCTCGAGGTAACGTTTCACCTTTTGCTTGTTCTTCGAGGTAATATCCGCGTCACAAAGCATCATCAGGTGGTCGATATCATCTCCTGCGTCAAATAACAAACGGCGAATGGCCGAATCAGTGATATTTTCTTTGGTCAGGCTGATCGGACGCAGGTGCAATTCTACTAATTTCCGGACAAAGCGCATTTTTTCATTTTGCGGCAATTTGAGCCGGGCAAAGATCTTAGGTACCATCCTCCCTCCTACCACCTCATGACCATGAAAGGTCCAGCCCTGTTCTTTTTCAAATCTTTTCGTCGGGGGCTTCCCGATATCATGCAAAATGGCGGCCCAGCGAAGCCAGAGATCATCCGTATGACGGCTGATATTATCCAGCACCTGCAAGGTATGGTAGAAATTATCCTTATGACCCAGGCCATCGATGTATTCCGCACCGGCCAGGTCTACCATCTGTGGAAAGATGATCGTGAGGAGACCGCTTTGGTACAGGAGATCAAAGCCTACGGACGGCCGGGGGCTGAGGATGATCTTGTTCAGTTCATCCGTGATCCTTTCCTGTGAAACGATGGAGATCCTGTGTGCGTCTGCTTTAATGGCTGCGAAGGTGGTCTCTGCGATCGTAAAATCCAACTGCGTGGCAAATCGGATCGCCCGCATCATTCGCAGCGGGTCGTCGCTGAAAGTTTGCAGTGGGTCCAAAGGGGTGCGGATCAATTTCTGTGCCAGATCAAGCACGCCTCCGAAAGGATCGATGAGTTGCCCATAATCCTTTTCATTAAGGCTGATAGCCATGGCATTGATCGTAAAATCCCGGCGGTTCTGGTCGTCTTCGACGGTACCGGGCTCCACCGCTGGGTTTCGGGAGCTGGAACGATAGCTTTCTTTGCGGGCTCCCACGAATTCCACTTCCAGGTCTTCCAGTTTTATCTGCGCCGTACCGAAGTTCTTAAAGAACTGGACGGAAGGTCTTGGATGAAAGCGGGCCGCTACCTGGTGGGCCAGTTCGATCCCATCACCCACGCATACGATATCCGCGTCCTTCGTAGGACGGCCGATCAGCTTATCGCGAACAAATCCCCCGATCAAAAAACAGGATACGTTCAATTCTGCGGCGGCCAGAGCGATCTTACTAAGTATTACGGCTTCTTTCTCTGTGCATTTGATATCCATTGCTCTGCAAATTTACCTCCTGCCTTTTAAGGGGGCAATTTATTTTTAAAACTCATGTCAGGCTTTGCAGCAACTGCTCGTCTTCGATCCGGAGAGCGCATTTAAAATGCCCCAGCGGGCAGGCCTTATAGCCATGCAGGCCACAGGGGCGGCAATCCAGGGGTTCCTTTATTTCCACTATAAATCGTTTGTCCGAGAGGGGACCAAAGCCAAAAGCAGGTATGGTAGAACAGTAGATGGCCGTTACCGGCGCATTGACGGAGGAGGCGAAATGCATGGGCGCCGAATCATTCACATAATTCATGGCGGCATCTTTCATAAGGGCCGCCGATTGCAGGAAGGAAAGCTCACCGGCCAGGCTGATAGCGGAAGTTTCCCGACTGATCGTTGCGCACAATTCCCGGTCGGAAGGCGCTCCGAGGAGGTATACCTTATAAGAAGAGGGGATCTTCCGGATGAAGCTGATCCATTTATCAGCCGGGTATTGCTTGGTAAACCATACGGATGCAGGGCCTACCGTGATATAGGGTGTGCCTTTGTAAGCGGCGGCTTTCGCATAATCCTGCTCCGTGGGATACAAACGGGGCATGGCGGGCGTATCATCGGTAAAGTCTTTTATTAATTCCTGGTTGCGCCGGATCTCATGCAACGGAGCCCCTGTTGTACTGACCACGTGCCTGACCCTCTTCGTGAACAGCCGGCTAAGCGGATTTTTGTCAAACCCGATCGTTGCCTTAGCGCCTGAGAATGCCGTAAGCAGGCCCGTGGCGGCAAAACGCTGCACATTGATCACCTTATCGTATTTCCTGCGGCGTATAACCAGCAGCATTTTCCACAGATTCTTCAGCTTGCCCTTTTTTTTATCCCACACAAGCGTCTCCTGTAAGAAAGGATGCCCCGCCAGCAGGGATTCATTTCCTTTCCGAACGAGGAAGTCGATCCGGGCGCCGGGAAAATGAGCGTGTAATTTTTCAAGGATCCCGGTGGCCAGCACCACATCACCAATAAACGCCGTTTGTATGACGAGGAATTTTTGCACGCTGCAAACCTAGTATAAAATGCTGATAACTTACCTATGAACGGAGTACCATCACCGAGGCGTCCTTATTCCATTTCACGACAGCAGATGGCTGTTTGGGCAGATCGTCATCCTGGCGGTAGCGGACGATATAGTCCACTCCTTCCCGTACCGTTGCTCCGACCTCTCCGAAAAAAGCGGGAGCGGGCGAGCCGGAAATATTAGCGGAAGTAGATACCAGGGGCTTGCGGAATCTTTTGATAAGATGTTTGCAGAAAGGCTCATCCACGAGGCGGATGGCAATGGTCCCGTCGGAACCCGTGAGGTTCTCAGCCAGGCCGACAGGGCCTTCATAGATGACTGTAGTAGGTTTTTGAACGGTATGCAGAAACTCGAAGATGCGCAGGTCGGGGGCGCTGATATATTTCAGCACATCCCTTTCATCGGCCATCAGTACGATCAGGCTTTTCGACTCGTCCCGCCGCTTCAACCCGTATACTGCTTTTACGGCAATTGGGTTAGTTGCATCACAGCCTATACCCCATACGGTATCCGTAGGATAGAGGATAAGGCCGCCGGCATGCAATACCTTTAAACAATTTTCGATATCGGTCTGAAATTCCAAGTTCGAAGTTTTTGGCAAATGGACGTTCCTTGCAAAAATACAGGCAATCTCCCTGTATCTGCACAGCATGTAGTAAGTTTGCAAAAAAATATATTGAGATGGAATTGAAACAACGGATCGAAGAAGCCTGGGCCAACCGGAATCTGATACAGGACGTCGAATATAGCAATGCGATCATTGCCGTCATAGAAGACCTGGACAAGGGCCGTCTCCGGGTGGCTTCCCCTACAGCGGATGGCTGGCAGGTGAATGAATGGGTCAAACAAGCCATTATTTTATATTTCGGGATCCAACCCATGCAGACCTGGAGTCTCGGGCCTTTCGAATTCTATGATAAAATGTTATTGAAGAGTAACTATAAGGAGCTGAAGGTGAGGGCGGTTCCGCATGCGATAGCCCGTTATGGAGCCTTTCTCGCCCCGAATACGGTGTTGATGCCCAGTTATGTGAACATCGGCGCTTATGTGGACGAAGGCACCATGGTGGATACCTGGGCCACGGTGGGTAGCTGCGCTCAGATCGGGAAAGGAGTGCATCTCAGCGGCGGTGTAGGCATCGGGGGTGTATTGGAGCCCTTGCAGGCCGCACCTGTCGTCATCGAGGACGGCGCCTTCCTCGGTAGCCGCAGCATCGTGGTAGAGGGTGTCATCGTGGAGAAAGAGGCGGTCCTAGGCGCTAATGTAGTACTGACCCAGTCGACCAAGATCATCGATGTCAGCGGGAAAGAGCCCGTCGAATATAAGGGCCGCGTACCGGCACGCAGTGTCGTGATCCCGGGCAGCTACCCGAAAAAATTCCCGGCCGGAGAGTATAACGTGAATTGCGCCCTGATCATTGGTCAGCGGAAGCCAAGCACGGATAAGAAAACAAGTCTGAACGATGCGTTGCGGGACTTTAATGTAGCAGTTTGATCGTGGAAAAGAAAAATTCCCTGCTGGCAGGATTCCTGATCTCGTTCACCGGCGCGATCCTGTTCTCTACCAAGGCTATTATCATTAAAAAAGCCTTTCATGCGGTAGCTACGGACGCTTTGACCCTGCTGACCTTGCGCATGTTGTTCTCTCTCCCTTTTTACCTGGCAGCCGCTGTCTGGGGCAGCCGGAAAGAAGGAAATGTAAAAATGACCCGGCGGCAATGGCTCCAGGTCATCGGTCTGGGCTTCCTGGGCTATTATGTGAGCAGTTTTTTTGACTTCGCCGGCCTGCAATATATCTCCGCGGGCCTTGAAAGGCTGATCCTTTTTATTTACCCCAGCCTGGCAGTGCTTATCAATGCCGTCGTATTCCGGCAAAAGATCAGCCGGGCGCAGCGTTGGGCCCTCGTGTTGACCTATATCGGCATTGGCATCGCCTATTTCGGGGAATTGAAGGTAGACACGGGCAACCCGAATTTCTACTGGGGCAGCTTCCTGATCTTTTCGTGCGCCATCACTTATGCTTTTTACCTGGCTGGTACGGGCAGGATGATCCCCATCCTGGGCGCAGCTAAATTTACCACGTATAGCATGTTGGTAGCCACCATCGCAGTCTTCCTCCATTTCATGGCGCGCGCCGCCCTGCGGGGGGATGCTCTTTTGAGTATTTCCGGCAAGGGGTTGTGGGGTTATGCCATCCTGCTGGCCCTGGTGGCCACCGTGATCCCCTCTTTTATGCTGACAGCGGGGATGAAGCGGATCGGCGCCAATAATGCGGCGATCGTTACGAGTATCGGTCCTGTCTCAACAATCCTTCAGGCACATTTTATCCTCGGGGATAAGATCTTTGCGGAGCAGGTGATCGGGACGGTGCTGGTGATCATCGGGGTCCTGCTGATCGGCTGGAAGGGAAGGCAGGCGGCCGGTAATGAGACGACGGGATAAGAAATACGGAAAAACTATAGCTTGATCCATGAAATTGCTGAACCTTCCACTTTTATTGATTGCATTTGCCGAAGGCGTTCTTGCACAAACGCCCGATCCCGTGATGCAAAGGAATATGGACCATTGGTCGAAATATGCCATGGCTCATCGCTCCCCAGGACTGTACTTACACCTCGATAAATCTCTTTATTCACACGACGAGAATATATGGTTCACCGCCTGGCTATTGGCAGATGGAGAGGAACCCACGGATATTTCCGCGAGACATACGCTGTATGTGATGCTGGTGGATCTGGCAACGGGGCGTAATGTGGTTTCGGACAGGTTCGTCATGAATAAAGGGATCTCCAGCGGATACCTGTTCCTGAACGACTCTTTACAGGTGGGTGAATATCTGCTGATCGCCTATAGCAACCGGAAACTGGAAGGGGTACCCGAAAAGATCTTCCGACAGCCCATTCGTATAGAATCCTCTCAAAGACCTCCCTTTGAGCTATCCATGCAAACCCTGAAAGAGGCTGCTCCCGATTCTATAAGACTGCGAACCAGGATCACTACCGACTACAGGGGGCTCGCGGCGGGCGGCAGCTTCACCTATGAACTTTCAGCCGATAGTCAAATACTCCGGTCGGGGAAGGAAAAAATTGATCCTTTCGGGGAAGTCAATCTTACGCTACCGGCAAAGGACAGCCTGGCAAACCGTTTCCTGCTAAAGGCGCAGGTAAAAAGAGAGGACAAGAGCAGCTCTTTCTGGATGCCTTTCTCCATCAAGCCCGATGAAGTGCTGATCCATTATTATCCCGAAGGAGGCAATCTCGTGGACGGGCATCCGGCCATGATCGCGGTCGAGATCCATAGCAGGGACGGAAAGGCCGTATCAGCAGGATGGAATTTGCTCGAGGATGGGAAAGAAATAGCAAATTTCAGAACCGATCTCTATGGCCAGGGGATCCTCCATTGCATTCCACAGAAAGGCAGCCTCTATAGCGTCGAACGGGTCGGGGATAAAGCCGTCCCTCCCCTCGTCGGGCATTTCCCCGAGATCAGGCCGGAGGGTCTTACCTTAAATATCCCCAACGGAGTGGTCAAAGACTCCATCATCATTTATATTTACGGGAAGGAACAAGGCGGCAAATGTTTCCTGTTGATCCATAATTTACAGGGTATATTTTATGAGATCAAAATGCTCCTTCATGAAGCCCAAAGCAGGTTTGTACTTCCGGTAAAAGACCTGCCGGCGGGGATCCTGACGGCTACCCTTTTTACAGAAGAGGGTCTCCCTACGGCGGAAAGAACTTTTTTAGTCGAAGGAAAAAAATTGTTGGTCACTATGCTGACGGATTCAACCGATTATCACCGACGGTCGATGCTCCGGTTGCAGGTTAAGATCACCGACGATCAGGGGCAGGGTGTACCATCGGTATTTTCATTTTCTTCCGTCCTGGCAAGCCGCCTGGACCCGACAAAATATATGGACATCCTTCGATATTATTATTTTGATCAGTATCTGCCGGATGACCATGCATCCCTGCCTCCGCTGGAAACCCTGCATTCCGATACCGCCCTGGATAAAGTACTGCTTACCCGGTTCTGGACAAGATACAACTGGGAGAAAATATCCACGGATACGGCAGGGCCCGTACCGCATTTTCAGGAGGCCGACTACGGAATAGTCCGGTATGAGAGAAAGCAGATAAAAAAGCCCGTTCAGTTGATGTTACTGGGCAAGGCCACGCGACTTTTCGCATCGGATTCTTCCGGTCGTTTTCAGATACCTTATGATCTGCTCATCGGGGACGCCGAGTCAAGATCCATGGTGGCCGTTGCGGAGAACAGGGACCAGATCGGCTACCACATCCAGCTCCAAAATCTATATGATCCCCTGAATGCAAAGCTGGCGGGCTCCTGGTATGCCTGTCGGCCGGTGACAAAAGACGAAGCCCTTTTCGACGGGCAGCAAGCCCCAACCTTTCCGGGAACCATTAAAACTTTGAAGGCCGCCGTCGTGAATGCCCAAAAGCCGAAATTCGTCGATGAATATAGGAGCGACGCCTGCAGTGACTATGTATGCGTATACAATGTGCTCAATTGCACCAATCATCCGTTCAACGGGACGAGGCCGGTAAACGGCCATTTATATCATTACAGAAATGGCGACGTCATCTATCGCGGAACTTGTTATGTGTCCGATCCCTTCCTGGCCGGCATCAGTGGGATCCATATCACGAAAGAATTTTATGTCGCAGACTATGCCAAATTCAATCCGGCAGAACCTGAAGTGTATACCACCGTCTATTGGTCACCCCTTACCCTGACGGATGCCAAGGGAGAAGCCACGCTCAATTTCTACACAAACGACCTGACCGGAAAATTCATCTACCATATCCAGGGAATGAGCGACCAGGGCGTATTCAGCGGAAAAGGAACGTATAAGGTCGTAGAATAGGAGACCTGTCAAATGCTTAGGCTCTGTTAAATGTATCGAAACATTTCGTTTTATCGATCTATTTATCTTACCTTTGTTCGCGTTATGAAAAGAATACAAGAAAAGCACCGGGGGATCGTAACGGTATTATCGTTTGCATTAATTCCATTGACGGGATTTGCGACGGATGTCTATCTTCCTTCTTTACCGGCCATGACCAGCGACCTGCATGTAAGCAGCGCCGCCATACAAGCCTCGCTGCTCGTTTTCCTCGTGAGCGCCGGCCTTAGCCAGCTCTTTGTAGGAAGTTTGCTGGACAGTTTTGGACGTTATCGTCTGAGTATGACCGCCCTTTTCATTTTTTCACTGGCCAGTTTTGCCATCGCCCTGACGCATAATATCTATATGCTCTACCTCATGCGGGCCGTGCAAGGGATCACCGTGGCAGTGATCGTGGTGTCGAAAAGAGCTTATTTCCTGGATACCTTCAAAGGCGACAAGTTAAAGCATTACACCAGCCTCTTTTCCATCATATGGGCCACGGCCCCGATCATCGCGCCTTTTATCGGCGGGTATTTACAACATTCCTTCGGATGGCAGGCTAATTTTTACTTCCTGGGGTCTTTGACCCTTGTCATCCTGGCGCTCGATCTTATTTACGGTGGAGAGTCTTTAAAGGAATTCCAGCGCTTTGAAGCGAAGCCGATCATTGCGGTGTATGGTTCCATGCTCAAAACAACAGATTACACGCTTGGGTTGATACTCCTGGGATTAAGCTATAGCATGCTGATGGTGAACGGGATGACGAGTCCGTTCATCATCGAACACCTGTACCATTACTCACCGATAGTCACCGGCTATAGCTCCCTGCTTTCCGGCGTTGCCCTCATGCTCGGAGGCGTCATCTCAAAATCCATGCTGTCAAGGCCTTTAGAAAATAAGAT
>Ga0307516_10001142_pt1 | contig 37064 bp, 36 predicted proteins | sample 19_EM_MG_FD_203310 | JGI IMG/M metagenome (GOLD analysis project Ga0307516, IMG submission 203310) | Populus trichocarpa ectomycorrhiza microbial communities from riparian zone in the Pacific Northwest, United States - 19_EM | ecosystem: Host-associated > Plants > Roots > Unclassified | place... | reverse complement strand
AGAAGCCCGGCTCAAGGCCAAAGGCGTGAAGCGCGCCGGAAAACAGGGCGACTTGTACGTGCGCTTCTTGATCAAGCTACCCGCCCAAGACTCGGAAGCCATCGAGCAAGCGGTAGCGACACTAGAAAGCGCCATGTCCGGCGACGTACGCGGCGGCATCCACTTCTAGCCACTCGTAACGCGGGGCGCGCTACCCGTAATTCGTTGTAATCAATCTTCCCGGCCACGAGCGGCGCGGGCCTCGCGATGCCAAGCTGCGTGCATGGGCAAAGTCTCGTCGCGATGGGCACTCGTGCTCGGCGTGATTCTGGCGTCATTGCTCTTGGCGTGGGGGCCAGTCACGCAGCGGCTGCGCGCGGCGCGTTTTCTCGAACGGCTGTCGCAGAACGTGCCCGCTACGCTGCCCGACGCAGCGCTTGCCACCGAAGAGCTGACGATTCCCGGTAAAAACGGACCAATTCGAGCCCGACTCTACTTTCGCCGGGCAGCGCCCCCGGCAGAGGCCATCGTCGTTGTGCACGGCGTTCACTACCGTGGCATCGACGAAGGGAGGCTCGTGCCGTTCGCACGCGCGCTGGCCGAGACCGGGCTAACGGTGCTGACGCCCGAGTTGAGCGACATCGCCGACTATCGCATCACGAGCAGCGGCGTCGACGTGATTCGCGATTCGGTCGCCTACCTCGTCACGCGTCGCGACCACGTCGCGACTGAGCGCGTGCGGCTATTGGGCTTCAGCTTTGCCGGCGGCCTGTCGCTCGTCGCGGTCGAAGCACCGGAAACGGCCCGACACGTGGCATCAGTGACCAGCGTGGGCGGTCACCACGACCTGCGGCGCGTACTGCGCTTCCTGATTCACAACGAAATCGAAACGCCTAGCGGCGTCGTTCACGCCAAAGCGCACGAATACGGCCTAGTCGTGCTGGTTTACGGCAACCTGGAGCATTTCGTGCCGGCGACGGATTTGCCGGCCATGCGCGCGGGCTTCAAAGCTTGGCTGCAAGAAGATCAAAAGCGCGCCCGCGAAGCCGCCAAGGCTCGCACCACGCCCGAAGCAGACAAGCTTTGGCAGCTACTCGAGCGGGGCCAACTGCAAACGCTCGCGCCGGCGCTCGACGCGCTGCTCGACAAGCAACAGCCAACGCTCTCGGCGCTCTCGGCGGCCGGTCACCTGAAGGCGCTCAAGCTGCCCGTGTACTTGCTACACGGCGCGCACGACTCGGTGATTCCACCCTCCGAAACCGACGCCGCGAGTTTGGAGCTCGACGGCACCGAACACCAAGCGTTGGTCTCGCCACTGCTAGAGCACGTCGAGGTCAGTAAGACGGCAGGCCTTGCGGACGAGCTCGCGCTCGTCTCGTTCATGGCCAAAGTCCTGTAGCCGGCCCGGCGCCTATTCGGCGCTGGGCATGATGCTGGCCGAGCCGCGGCGCGGCTTTTCCGAGCTATGTACCGGAGATTTGAGGCTCCCGTCGATGTCGTCGTAGCGCTCGAGCTCGGCCGCTACACGCCGCACCGACGCCTGCTTCTCGTGAAAAGGCTGAAAGCTCGACTTCACGCCGGCGATCAGCATGCTCTTGATGTCGACGAACGGCACGCCCAGCTTGGTGTGCACGAAGAACAGCTCTTTCGACACCGAGGTGTCGGTGATCAGCCGGTTGTCCGTGTTGATGGTCACCCGTACACCAAGATCGAAGTAGAGCTTGAGCGGGTGCGTCGCGAAGTCTTTCACGGCTCCGGTCTGCACGTTGCTCGAGGGACAGCACTCGAGCGGAATGCGATGGTCGGTGATGTAGTGCAAAAGATCGCCGTCTTCACGCAGGCGACAACCGTGGCCGATGCGGTGCGCGCCGCACACGTGGATGGCCTGCGCGATGGATTCGGGGCCGTAGGCTTCGCCGGCGTGGATGGTGCAGTTGACGTTGTTGTCGCGCACCAGCTGAAACGCGGCACGGTGATGTTTAGGCGGAAAATCCGCCTCGGCGCCGGCCAAATCGAAGCCAACGACGCCGCGCCCCTTGTACGCCACCGCCAGCTCCGCCATCTGGTACGAAGACTCGGCCGAGATGTTGCGGATACCGCAAACGATCACGTTGGCCTTGATGCCGTAGGTCTCGCGCGCACGCCGCAGACCGGCGAGCACGGCTTCCACTACCTTGGTCAGCTTCAGACCCAAGCGCGTGTGCAACATCGGCGCGTAGCGCACTTCCATGTAGTGGACGTTTTCGCGGTGGGCGTCCTCGGCCAGCTCGAAGGCGATGCGCTCGAGCGCTTCTTCGGTTTGCATGACGCGCAACGTGATGTCGAAGCCGCGCAGGTATTCGACGAGCGAGCCGAAATTGCGCCCGCAGCCAATCGCGGCGTTGAGCCCGGGTACGTCGATGGCAGGCAATTCCACGTCTTGCTGGCGCCCCAGCTCGAGGATGGTCTCGAGGCGCAGCGAGCCGTCCAGATGCACGTGCAGATCGGTCTTCGGCAGCGCCCGAAACACCTCGAAAGGTACCTGCCCGGGGCCCGGAACTAGGGCCTCATCGTTCGACAATGTAGCCATGCAGGAGTGTACCACGCGTCCCCCAACGTGCCCGTGGCCGTGCCCGCTTACGTAACCGCGCGCCGCAATCCAAATCTCAAAATAAGTAACCAGCACAATGCGACCATTGGCAAGTACACATAGCCGGATAGTCCGCTCGTGCCTTCGCCGCGCGCTGCTCTTTCGAGGGCATCGGCCACGGTTTCGGGGCTCTGCACGCCGAGCAAACGTTTGCCGCCAATGTAGGTCGTCGGCAGCCCTTCGAGCTCGGGCGGAACCAACATGCTCGCTTCGTGGTCGACGCGCGCGTTGGTCGACGGGTCGAGCAGACAGGCGTCGAACAGTTTGGTGTCGAGGCCGACGGCTTCGGCCAGCTTGTCGACGGCGGCCGGCTTGAGGTCCGGCGTCGCGAACAGCGCTTCGGCCATGGGCTCGCCGCGCTGTTGCGCCTGCGCGCAGACGTAAGCGCGAGCGGCGTCGCGCGCATATTCGTGCATTTCGAGCGGCTTATTCAGACGAACGAAGCGGACGCGGTCGCCGTAAGGGACCAACGCTTCCTTCAAAATGCCCGAGAAGCGGCGGCAGGCGGGGCACTCGAAGTCGGCAAACTCGACCACGTTGATCTTGCTCTGCTGATACAGCGACAACACCGAGCTCGGAACCGGTGGCGAAGCCTTCAGCTGCGGCCACGCTAGAGGAGCCGCCAGCGAAAGCGCAGCCAGCGCCCACCAGGCCCAGGCGCGAAGGCGCGCTGTGAGCTCGTCTTCCCACATCGAGCTCTGCAGGCTCAGCGCCGCGGCCGCAGCGACGATGGCCGAAACGTCGGTCGTCACGCACAGCCAACAGAAGTGCTGCACGACGGTCGCCTGGATCCAAAGTAGCCAAACGGCCGCGAGCCCCCCAATGGCCGCCCCGACCATGGTCAGGCTGCGCGACAGGAACGTGGCGGCGAACAGCGCCGCGAAGCCGGCGACGCCGAAGGCCGGCAACGGAATGAAATGACCGTCGCCGAGCGTGACGTGGCTGTACTGGCTCTGCCTGACGATCCCGCAGCCAGAGGCGGCGCTACAGAAGCTGGGCGTACCGGCGACGTAGTCGCTGAGCAACGCCGCGGACGCAGCGAGCGCCACGAGCGCGGCAACACGCACCAACGTAAGCCAAGGCAGCTTCGGCACGCGGGCTCTATACCCAAACTGCGGCTGAGCGGGCAGCACGCCAGAAAATACCGGCCGAAACCCCCGATAATTCCCGCCCGCCGCGAAATTCCAGCCGTTTCCCGAGGACGGCCAGGGGGGAGCGAGCTATGAACCCGCCCTCCATGGCTCGCAGAACGCCCGAAAAATCCCGCCCTTCTCGGCCCAGCCGAGGCTTCGAGGGCCTTCTGAACATGAACCCGCGCGGGTTCGGCTTCGTGGCGGGTGGCGCGGGACAGGACGACGTCTACGTGCCGCCCGACTCCATCGGCGGCGCGCTCCACGGCGACCGCGTGCTGGTCAGCGTCGTGGCGGAGAGTGATCGCGGGCTCGAGGGACGCATCGACCAGATCGTCAAGCGGCGCAGCCCGCGCGTTGCTGGCGTGCTGCGTCGCCGCGGCAAGAGCGCCTGGCTGGAACCGGACGACTCGCGCTTGCGCGGCCCGATCGTCGTTAGCGATCCGGGCAAACTAGGCAAAGACGGCGACGCCGCCGTGGTGTCGATCACGCGCTTTCCAGATTTCCAAGACGAGAATCCGGAAGGCGAGCTGGTCAGCGTGCTCGGTCCACCCGGCGACCCCAACGTCGAGATCACGAAGATCTTGGTGCGAGAAGACGTGCGCGAGTCGCACTCTGAAGCGGCGCTGCGCGAAGCCGAGATGCTGGCGCAGCAGCTGCAGGTCAGCGGCCTGCAAGGACGCACCGATCTCAGGCAAATTCCCCTACCGACCATCGATCCCGAAGACGCCCGCGACCACGACGACGCCGTCTGGGTCGAGCGCCACGGCGACGGCTACCGGGCCTGGATCGCCATCGCCGACGTGAGTGAGTTCGTGCAGCCCGGCTCAGCGCTGGACGAAGAGGCGCTGTCGCGCGGCTGCACCGTGTACTTGCCGACCCGCGCCATTCCGATGTTGCCCACCGCGCTCGCCGCCGATTTGTGCTCGCTGTTGCCAGAGCGCGAGCGGCTGTGCTTGTGCGTGATCGCCGATTTGGATCGCGACGGCGTGCTCACCAGCTATGAAATCGTCGAAGGTGTGATGCGCTCGGCTGCCATGCTCACCTACGGCGGCGTCGCGCGCGCGCTCGGCTTCAGCGAGACGCCGCCCAAGAGTGCAGCCGCCGAGGCCTTCAAGAAAGATCTGAAGGTCATGGACGAGCTCACCCGCAAGCTGCGCCGTGCGCGCATGAGTCGCGGCGCGCTCGACATGGACTTGCCCGAAGCCCGTGTGCTGGTCGATCCCGAAACCGGCGCGCCCACCGACGTGGTGCGCCGAGCCCAAGATCCTGGCGTAAAACGCGCTTATTCGATGATCGAGGAGCTGATGCTCCTGGCCAACGAGGCCGTCGCCTTGTGGCTGGGCAACCGCAAAGCGCCGACCGTGTACCGCATTCACGGCCAGCCCGACGAAGCCAAGCTCGCGCGCTTGGGCGAGGTCGCCGAGCGCCTCGGCGTCGAGTTCGACCCCGAGGCGATGAAAGAGCCGCTGGGCGTGAGTCGCTTTCTTTTGCGCGTGCAGAAGCACGAACGCAAGCAAGTGCTGGAGATGCTCTTGCTGCGTTCGCTGAAACAAGCGGCGTACGACACCACCAATATCGGGCACTTTGGTCTGGCGTCGAAAAATTACGTGCACTTCACGTCGCCGATTCGCCGCTACCCCGACGTGCAGGTGCACCGCGCGGTGAAGGCGATCTTGCGCGGACAGAAGCCCGACACCAGCCCCGCAGCGCGCGAGGCGCTGCAACTCTCGGCCACGCTGGCTTCGGCGCGCGAGCGCGCGGTGATGGACATCGAGCGCGAGGTCGTGGACCTCTACCGCTGTCTGCTGATGCGCGAGCACATCGGCGAAACCTTCGAAGGCACGGTGAATGCGCTGGTTGGCACCGGCGCTTTCGTCAGCCTCGACTCGCCGTTCGTCGACGTTTTGGTGCGCTACGAGGCCATGGGCCCCGACCAATATCAGCTGTCGGAAGACGAGCTGTCAGTGGTCGGCGCGCGCTCGGGCGACACCGTTTCGCTCGGCGATCGCGTGCTGGTGACGGTCGACGACGTCGCGATCCTGCGTCGCCAAACCTACGGCCGCCGCGTGCCGCCCGAGGCTCTGCTCAAGCAACTAAAAGACGCGCCCGAAATGCCGCGTCGTGTGCAGCGGCTCGGGACCTCACACGGCGGTCCCGGCGCCAAGCGCGGCGATGCTCAACGGCAAGACTCCCGCGGCGGCCGCCCCGGCAACCCCAAACACCCTGCGGAGCAGCGCTCGGGCAACCGACCAGCCACGGGCAGAAGTCAGCCGCAGCGCCCCAGCAAGCCCGGCGGCAGCAAGCCCGGTCACGCTAAGCCCGGCGCGGGCAAGCCGAGCGGTTCCTTCCCGCGCAGCGACGCTACCGGCCGCGGCAAACCCGGCAAACAACGCGGCGGCCGCCGCAAGTAGCGGCGCCCCGTGTAAAGCTCGGCCTCACTCGCGCTCAGCGAAGCGCAACGCCCGTGATGCGATCGGTACCCATGAAGGCGTGCAGCGGCTCGGGCAAGAGCACGCTGCCATCGGGCTGCTGGTACTGCTCCAAAATGGCGAGCCAGGTGCGACCGACAGCCAGGCCGGAGCCGTTGAGCGTGTGCAGCAGCCGCGCCTTGGCCTTCGGCTCGGGGCGGTAGCGAATTTTGGCGCGACGGGCCTGAAAATCGCCAAAAGTGGAGCAGCTCGAGATCTCACGGAAGGCTCTTTGCGACGGCAACCACACCTCGAGATCATACGACTTGGTGGACGAAAACGTGAGGTCGCCCGCGCAATGCTCGACCACGCGATAGTGCAAACCCAGGCGGCGCAGCACTTCTTCGGCGTGGCTCGTCAGTAGCTCGAGCTGCTCCAGCGCGCTTTCCGGCGCCGCGAAACGCACGAGCTCGACCTTGTCGAACTGATGCTGGCGAATCAAGCCGCGCACATCGCGCCCGTGCGAGCCGGCCTCGCTGCGAAAACAAGGCGTGTACGCGCAGTAGGCGCGCGGCAGGTCAGCGGCCTCGAGCACTTCGTCTGCGTGCAGGTTCGTGACCGGTACTTCGGCGGTCGGCACCAGATAGAGCGCGCTCGGATCGTTCGGATCGCTGCGCCGCGTTTTGAACAAATCGTCTTCGAACTTCGGCAAATTGCCGGTTCCGACCAGCGCCTCGGCGCGCACCAAAAACGGCGGATACACCTCTGTGTAGCCGTGCTCGCGCGTGTGCAAATCTAGCATGAACGTGATCAGTGCCCGTTCGAGGCGCGCGCCCGCACCCCACAGCACCGAAAAGCGCGCGCCCGAGAGCTTGGCCGCGCGCTCCAGATCCAAGATGCCCAAATTCGTGCCAATTTCCCAGTGCGGCTTGGGCTCGAACGCAAAGCTTCGCGCTTCGCCCCAGGTGCGCACGGTCGGATTCTGCTCGTCGCTTTCACCGTCGGGCGCCGACGGGTGCGGCACGTTGGGGATGCTGAGCAGCCGATCTTGCATTTCGGTTTCGATCGCCGAAAGCTCGCTCTCGAGATCTTTGATGCGCTCGCTCAGCGCTTTGAGTTGCTCGCGGCGCTGACCCATGACGGCCTTGTCGCCGCTCTTCGCGAGCTGAGCCATGCCGTCATTGGCGGCGTTGCGCTCGGCCTGCAGCGCCTCTGTCCTGCCGATCAGCTCGCGGCGTTTGCTGGAGAGGCTCGATATGCCGTCGAGCAGGCCGGCAGCTGCGGGCGAGCGGCGGCGTAGCATGCGGCGCACCTCGTCCAAGTTGTCGGCGACATAGCGCGCGTCGAGCATCGGATTCCGGATTTAGCACGCTCAGAAGCCGACGCCGACTCCGACGCCCACGCCGATTCCGATCCCCAGGCCGCTGCGAGAACCGCGGTAGTTTTGCAGAGCGATCAGCTGTGTTACGAGCGTGCAGGTGCGTTGGACGGGGCCGGCGCAGCCGTGCCAAACACCACCTGCAGTGCGCTCGCCGTCGCTATCGAAGTAGGTAACGCGCCCATCCGCTGCCACCTGGAGCCACGCTTCACGACCGCCCGGCGGCGCGGCATTGCTGGTCCCGACTTGTCCGAGAGCTCGATCGCCGGCGCCTGCGAGCTCACCATCTGGCAGCAGCACCGCGTAAGGATCGTACTCGTCGTTGGCAACGCGCCCGGCGCGATCGACCACGAACGCCAGGTCACCGTCGATCAGCACCTTGCCGTCGGCACGGAGCTCGACGGGGCCGCCGCCGTCGCGCTCCCAGCGAGCCGCGCCGAGCGCGAGCGGCGAGCCACCCTGGGCCCAGCGCGGCGGCTGTGACGGCCCACAACCACCGAGCACAGCCGCGGCGACCAGCGCCGCTGTGGCGCGGGCGGCCGAACCAAAAGCCGGAAGACGACTTGGCACGCCCCAACCATAGCGCACGGATCCAGCGTTGTTCGAGACATCGGCCACCTGGCCGCCAAACAACCGATCTTCTCGCTTTCATGGCCGGCTTTCCTGGGTGTCGCTCGCGGCGCTTCAATCCGTGGCAAGACGGCCGGGAATTGTTTGAGAAACGCCGGAGGCTCGACGAATATCGCGGCCTACGGCGCTCCTCGCCCGCTCAAAAAAGGACGGCATCCATGTCTCGGTCGCACCTCGCTGTGCTGCTCGGCTCTTCAATTGTAAGTCTCGGCGTCGCCCTCGGGGCCTGCAGCGCCACGCCGCTGGGCGCCAGCGAACCGAACATGGCCAACGCCAAGCAGAAGGCGGGCCCTGGTGGCGAACTGTTCGATAGGGAATGCGCGGGGTGCCACGGCAAGCGCGGTGAGGGCCTCACGAACGCGCCCGCGATCATCGGCACCACCGCTCTGGCCGAGTACCCGCGCGACAAGTCGCTCTCGACCAGCCCGGCGATGAGCAACAACCAGCAGCAACAAGCCGGCGACACGACCCGTCCCCCGGGCGCGCCGTCGCGCGATCCCTTCCACACGGCCCAAGACCTGTACGGCTACGTCAGCACTCGTATGCCGCTGCCCAAGAGCCGCGCGGGCACGCTCAAGCCCGAAGAATACTGGGCGGTCGTCAACTTCATGCTGGTCGCCCACGGCAGCGCCGTACCCGATGGCGGCATCAACGCGGGGAATGCGGCGAGCGTAGCGATCGCGCCTAAATAAGCGCGCGCCACGCATTGACGGCTTTTTTGGCCGCGATTCGCCGATGGGACTAGCCATACGGACGTGCATCCGTCGCAAGCGTCCGAGTTTCCGAACGACAACTCCGAGATCTCCGGCGGCGCCATCTGGATTTGCACGGAGCTGATCGGCCCCGCCACGCTGGCGCTCACCCCGCACGAGCCGGTCGCCGCTCAGCCGTTCGTGCTCTTTTTCGAGGATGAGGACGGCTTGGTCGACGGCCCCGTCGATCTGCAGCTGATCGGGGGAGAGCTGACCGTCGCCGTGCACATGGCCGTTCTCAGCGCCGAGCGAGAGAACGAAGGCGAGCCCGCGCCAGAAGCGCCAAACGCGACGCCGCCCGCCTTCGCGCACTTCGAATCGGCGCTGATTTCCGCCTTGATGGCCCAGGGCGCCAGCCGCTCCGCGGCGCTGGTCCCACGCCTGCTGCGACTCGAGCCGCTGCCGGCGGAGGCCTTGGCGAAGGACGTCCAGCTCACCCTGCAAAGCCGCGGCTACCTCGACGGCAATGCGCGCTATTCCCACAAGTACCGGGAGCTTTGCAGCGCTTGGTCTGCGGTACTTCACGGCGCTTCGCAAGACTTCGCGGCCTGCGGCACCACCACGCTCGACCGCTTCGGCGCAGAGCTGCTCGCCGCACTGCTCGCGGTTCCGGCCACGCGCGCCGATGAGCTCCGGCGCACGCTGCGCAAATCGGGCATCGCGGCCTTCGGCGTGCTCGAGGCCGCCTGAGCGGCGCTTCAGCCCTTGTCAGCGCTGACCAAGTACTCGAACAGCTCTTTTTTGCTCGAGCGACGCCGCAGCACGCGCGCGTTGACCGACGTAAAGCCGTGGCGTTTGAACAAATCGACGAACAGCTTTTCCGCCGGAACCACGACGTCGAAGAACTTCGAATTTCCCACCACGTAGTGGGCGCGTCCGCCTGGCGCCAGCACACGCGACAGGCTTTGCAGGTGCTGGTCCATGTCACAAAAATAACGTTCGACGTAGCGCGCCAAGATCGGGCTGCGTTGCTCGATCTGGCTGACGAGCGGGCGCAGACGAGGCAGCTCCAGCTGTGTGTCGGAGCGCCACGTCGTAAGCTTGCTGGTGGCGACGCCCCAGGTGCCTCCGATGGCTTGCCAATCCAGCTCGCCCGCCTGTCGACCATCGCTCAAAAACCCGAGCCAGTACATGTACGGACGCAGCTCGCGAATGTAGCTCATCCGGTTCACGTACGGAGGCGAGGTAATGACCGAGCCGCAAGAATTACACGGAAAAAGTCGCTGCAGCTGGCGCGAGTCTCCGACCAACACCTGCGCTTCACCACCCGCGAAAGACTGCGCCGCGCCCAGCCGCACGGCGTCGAACGCAGCGCCCAGCAGCGCGGCCACGTCGGGCGTCCGCGTGAGCTCGCGAAACGACATCGACTGATGACGAAAACTTACATTGCCGGCCTCGACCAAGGCGCGACAGAACGCCAGCGCCGCAAGATCGCGCGCTTTGCCCCGCTTGCGGCTCAGCACACCAAAGGCGCTCGAGAGTGCGCTGAGCGTCGGCTCGTCCCACCACTTTTCGATGCGATGCAAGGCAGGCACCCAGCCCAGCTTGCGCCCGCCCCGCGCAGCGCTGGACATCTCCAGCACGAGCTCGTGGGCTCGCTTGAGATCGGCGGCAGAGTAGCGACGGCTCTTGGCCTCGGCCAGCCAACGTAAGAACGGATTGATGTCGACCGTCTGGCACGCGATGCCCAACTCGGCGCACGCCGTGAGCGTCGTGCCCGTGCCACAAAATGGGTCCAAAACTGGCAAATCTGGCCGGGAACGCCCGGCCACCAACTTGCGGACGAGCTCGACCGAGTAAGCCGGCGTAAGCCGCAGCCAGCCGTGCCGCGTCGAACGCAGATTGCCTCGAAATGTGATGCCGGGCGACATGGCCCGCTGCGTGCCGCCCGTACGCGCGTTCACGCGGACACGTCTTCGCCCAGGTACGCGCCCTTGATCCGCGGATCTTCACGCAGCTGTGGGCAAGCGCCGGAGAGCGCGAGCTCGCCAGTGACCAGCACGTACGCGCGTGACGCGGTCTCGAGCGCCAGTCGCGTATTCTGTTCGACCAGCAAGATCGTCAAACCGCCCCGGGCCACCTCGACGATGGCCTCGAAGATCTGCTCCACCAGCTTCGGCGCCAGCCCCAAGCTGGGCTCGTCGAGCAAGAGCAGCTTGGGATCGCTCATCAGCGCGCGACCGATGGCGAGCATCTGCTGCTCACCGCCGGAGAGCGTGCCGGCTTCTTGCGTCATGCGCTCAGAAAGCCTGGGAAATAGCTTCAAGACACGCTCGAGCCGCGCTGCCAACGCCAGCGGCTCGCGCTTCAAGAACGCACCCAGCTCTAAATTCTCGGACACCGTCAGGTTACCAAAAATCGCGCGCCCCTCCGGAACCAGGGCCACGCCCCGGCCCACGATGCGGTGGGTGGGCACTCCGCGCAGTGGTTCACCGAATAGCGCGATCTCGCCCGACTGCGCCGGCACGAGCCCGACGATCGCCTTGAGCGTGCTGGTTTTTCCGGCGCCGTTGGCGCCAATCAGCGTGACGATTTCGCCGCGATCGACTTCGAGCGAGATGCCTTTGACGGCGGCGATGCCGCCATAGCTGACGCGCAGATCTCTGATGCGCAGCGCGTCGCCGTTCGTCACGCGACCTCTTCCGTCGATTTGCCGAGGTAGGCCGCGAGCACGGCCGGATCTTTCTTCACGTTTTCGGGCGTGCCGTGGGCGATGGTTTCGCCGTGGTCGACGACGTGCACCGCCTCGCACACGCTCATCACCACTGCCATGTTGTGCTCGACCAGCACGATCGTGAGCCCCATTTGATCGCGTAAAAAGCGGATCTGGCGCTCGAGCTCGCCGGCTTCTTGGCTGTTCATGCCGGCCGCCGGCTCGTCGAGCAAAAGCAGCTTCGGCTGCAGCATCAGCGCGCGCGCGATTTCGAGACGCCGCTGCGAACCGTACGGCAGCGAGCCCGCTACGTCTTCGGCGTGCTTGCCTAGGCCCATGATCTCGAGCAGCTCGCCGGCGCGCTTGCGCAGCCGCGCTTCATCCGCGATCTGCGCGCGCGTGCGCAGCATGGCTCCGAGCACGCTGGCCTGGTGCAGGTGGTGGCCCGCCACCATCACGTTCTCTTCGACGGTCATGGCGCGAAACAGGCGAATGTTTTGGAACGTGCGCGCGATGCCGCGGTGAGCAATGCGGGCCGGTGACTGGCCGCCGATGCTCTGCCCCTCGAAGCGAATCACGCCGCCGTCGGGCGAGTAAACGCCGGTGATGACGTTGAACAGCGTGGTCTTACCCGCCCCGTTCGGCCCGATCAGACCAAAGATCGCCCGCTCCGGCACCTCCAGCGACACCTGCTTCAGGGCGCTCAGGCCACCGAAGATTTTATCCACCTTTTCCAGCGAAAGCAGGCTCATTTTGCGGCCTGTGCCTTGGGTCGCCCGAAGCGCGAGCGCAGCACCTCAGACAGCTCGCGGCTGCCCAAGAGCCCCTGCGGCCGCACCAGCATGATGACAATCAACAGCAGCGCGTAGAGCACCAGCCGGTACTGCTGCAGATCACGCATCAGCTCCAGCGTCACAGCGACGAAGATACCGCCGACTACTGCGCCCGAGATCGAGCCCAAACCACCGATGATGATCATCACGATCATGTCGATCGACTTGTCGAAGCGAAAGTCTTCCGGGCGAATGCTTGGCTGCATGAAGGCGAACAGGCCTCCGGCAATCCCCGCGCTGGCGGCGCTGAGCGAAAAGGCCAACACTTTGAGTCGGGTCGTCGGTGTCGCCATCGCTTCAGCCGCGATCTCGTCCTCGCGAATCGCCGCCAGCGATCGGCCCGTCTGCGAAAATGTCAGGTTCCGAATCAAGATCAGGATCGCGATGGCCCAGGCGTAGACCCAAAAGAAGGTCGTCAGCGCCGGCAGCCCCGATGGTGAGTCGCCCGAAAATCCGGTGGCAGCGCCCAAAAACTTCGCATTATTGAAAGAAATGCGGATCACTTCGCCGAAGCCGAGCGTCACGACAGCCAGGTAGTCGCCGCGCAAACGTAGGCTCGGCGCGCCCACCAGCAGGCCTGTCAAACCGGCCAACAGCGCACCCACCAGCAGGCCGACGTTGAGCGTGAGCCCGTCGGCGACCGCCCCTGCTCCGATCCAATTTTGTAGAACCGGCTGAAGCTTCACGCCCGAGAACGCGGCGCCGTACGCACCCACCGCCATGAAGCCGGCGTGCCCGATCGAAAACTGGCCCGTCGTGCCGTTGATCAAGTTGAGACCCACAGCCAAAATCACGTTGATGCCCGCCAAAAAGACGATGCGCTGCACGTACTCGATGACCCCACCTTGGAGCCACAAGCCAATGCCGTAGAGCACGAGGCCGATGGCGCTCGCGACGGCCAGGCGCCGCACGAGCTGCATCACACTTTCTCCGGACGCACCACGCCGAGCAAACCCTCGGGGCGTAGAATGAGAATGAAGATCAGAATCACGAACGTGACCGCGTCGCGATAATCGGGCGACAAGTAACCGGCCGTCAGCTGCTCGGCCAAGCCGATCAACAGCCCGCCCAGCACCGCGCCACGAATATTGCCGATCCCGCCCAAAACAGCCGCCACGAAGGCTTTCAGGCCCGTCAGCACGCCCATCAACGGGTTGATGATGATCTGGTCGAGACCGAACAGGATGCCGCCCGCCGCGGCCAGAGCCGAGCCGACCGCGAAGGTGGCGCGAATGATGCGGTCCGTATCGACGCCCATCAGCCGCGCAGCGTCGATGTTGGTAGACACGGCGCGCATGGCTTTGCCAGTCCAAGTGCGCTGAATGAACCAATTCAGACCGAGCATCAGCGCGATCGCGACCACGAAGATCGTCAGCTTCACGTTCGTGACGATCACGCCGCCTAGTTCGAAGCGAACCTCGCGCAAGATTGGCGGGTAGGGCCGTGGATTCGGCGAGAACAAGAGCATGGCAGCGTTCTGCAAAAATAGGCTTACACCGATCGCCGTAATGAGCGGCGTGAGCCGGGGCGCCGAACGCACCGGTCGATACGCGAGCAGCTCGATGCTCACGCCGAGCAGGGCGGCCACCGCCATCGCGAACAGCAGCACCAAAACCGCCAAATACAGCGGCAATCCGGCGGCTCCATAGCGCTCGATACCCAACGCGGACGCGCCAAAATAGCCGGCGTAGGCGCCAATCATGAACACCTCGCCATGAGCGAAGTTGATCAGCTTCAAGATGCCGTAGACCATCGTGTAGCCCAGCGCGATCAGCGCATAAATCGAGCCCAGTGAAAGCCCGTTCAGAAGCTGTTGGAGTAGCGTGCTCACTTTCTTACGGCTTCACCAGCGCTTCGTACTTCGCCTTGCCGCCGTCGATCTTCAGCACCACCACGCTCTTCTCGGGATTGCGGTCCTTGTCCATGGTGATGTTGCCCGTGACCGCTTCGTAGTTCTTGGTGGCGGCGAGCGCATCGCGAATCGCGCTCGGCTCGACCTTGCCGGCACGTTTGATGGCGTCGGCGATCACCATGATGCCGTCGTAGCCAAGCGCACCAAGACCCGTCGGCTCTTGGCCGTATTTGGCTTTGAAATCAGCGACGAATTTTTGCGCCATAGGCGAGGCCTGATCCGGCGCGAAATGATTCGAAAAATACGAGCCGTTCAGGGCTTCGCCACCGATCGTGAATAGCTCGGGAGCGTCCCAGCCGTCGCCGCCCAGAAGCGGAATCTTGACGCCCAGGCGCGCAGCGGTGCGGGCGATTGCGCCCACCTCGGCATAGTAACCGGGGACCCAGATTGCCTGCGCGTTCGAGCCCTTGATTGCGGTCAGCTGGGCGCTAAAGTCGGTGTCGCCGGCGGAATACGACTGCTCGGCCGCGATGGTGCCACCGGCGGCGACGAAGGATTTCTGAAACGCTTCCGCCAGACCAATCGAATAGTCGTTCTTCACGTCTTTCAGGATCGCCACCCTGTCGAGCTTCAGGGTCTGGCGCGCGAACGTCGCCATGACCTTGCCCTGGAACGGGTCGATGAAGCAGACGCGAAAGATGTAGTCGCCCACCTGTGTGACCTTGGGATTGGTCGAGGACGGCGAAACCATGGGAATTTTTCGGCGTTGGGCGATTGGGCCGCCTTGCAGCGAGAGGCTGGAAGCCACCTCACCCAAAATCGCCGTGGCCTTTTCGACATCGATCAAACGAGTGACGGCGTTGGCCGCCTCTGCGCCGTCGCCGCGCGTATCGAGCGTGACGATCTTGAGCTTCTTTCCGAGTACGCCGCCGGCGGCGTTCAGCTGCTCCACCGCGAGACGCGCGGCCTTGTCCGTGTCCTGGCCGAAGTGGGCGGTGTTGCCCGTCATCGACGCGTAGTGACCGATCACGATTTCGGCGTTGTCGGCGTTGCCCGTGCTGCTAGCACCGGGCTTCGGTTTACAGGCCGACGCGGAGGCCGCGAGACCGAGCGCAAGAATGAGGCTGACGAGCGAGCGGCGATGCATGGGCGAAGCTCCTTCTGACCGGCCGCGACGCTAACACAATTACCGCGAATTTCGGCTCCACCACGGGCAGGGCCGGCGCCGAAGCGAGAAAGTCCGGAACGATCAGCGCGACCCAGCCGAGGGCTCGAGCGGAGTCACGAGTCTAGGCTGAGGGTTAGGGACAGGGCCGCAAGATCTTCAGTCCATCCATCTCGACTTCACACATGCGTGGCTTGGGGGGCGCAGCAACGGGCGCCGCGAGCTTGATGGTGACCTTCTGGTCTTTCTGCGCCAGCACCTTGGCTTTGCCTCTGAGCGCGCCCTTTTCGCCCGAAAGCTCGAGCGTTTCGTTGACCGCAGCAGTGACGTCGCACGGCGTGGCGTCGCAGACTTGGAAGCCGTTCTTCATCAGCGTAGCGCCCGGCGGATCCGTAATCACCTGAAGCGTTACGCCAACGGGCAAGGTTGGAGCAATCGCCGAGGGCAACGGCTGCGGCGCCGCTGGGCTCGAGGGCGCTGCGGGCGGCGGCTCGGCCGCGACCTGAGCGGCCGGCTCAGGCGGCACCGGCTTCACCCGAGCCGAGGCCTCGGCGAGCGGCTGCGGCGACGCGCGCAAGAAGAACGCGGCAGCGCCGCCGCCCACGACGAGCACGCCGAGTAGCGCGAACACCACGGCGCCACCGCCGGCGGATTTGACAGGCGGGCGGGTGGCGGCCTCACCGCCGAGCTGCGTTTCAGCGCGCGCCGCTACGCCCGTCTCTTGGCGCGGCATCGTCACGGCCGCGCGCGCGGCGTCCGTAAGCTCCGCGCCCGAGCCGGAGGCTTGCTGCGGCATGCTCGGGTTGCTGACGAACTGTTGCGCCGTCGGGCTGGGGTTTTGTCCACCTGGCACGAGCGAGCCACGCCCGTCGGCCATGGCCTGGCTGTAGGTTCCGCGAAGACCTGCGTATTGCCCCTCGGGCGTCGCAGCCAGGGCTTGCGCCAGCTCGTTCATGGTCCCGTAACGGTACGCGGGGTCCTTGGCCAAGGTGCGCTGCACGACGCCCTCGAGCTCGGGCGAAAGCTGCAAGTCCGGGTACACGGTGCGCATGGCCGGGGGCAGATCGTTCAGGTGCTTCGTCAACACACCGAGAAATGTCTCGCCAGTGAACGGCACCGCGCCCGTAAACAGCTCGAACATGATGATGCCGACCGCATAGACGTCGCAGCGCAAGTCCGCGTGCTTTCCGCTGGCTTGCTCGGGCGCCATGTACTCGGGCGTGCCGAAAATCATGCCGGTTCGGGTCAGCCGGCGATGGGTAGATTGCGCCGCCGCTTCTTCGTTGCTCGGTTTGAGCTGCGCGATGCCGAAATCGACGATTTTGACGATTTCTTCGCCGTCTCCCGTGCGCTGCAAGAACACGTTCTCGGGCTTCATGTCACGGTGCACGACGCCCTTCGCATGCGCCGCCGACAGGGCCCTGCAAATCTGCATCAGGATTGGCAGCGCGCGCGCTGGGGTCAAAACCCGCGCGCGCTGGAGCTCATCCGCCAAGTCGTTCCCTTCCAGGAACTCCATGGCCAAATAGAAGCAACCGTTCTCGAGCTGACCGAAATCGAACACGTCGAGCACGTTGGGGTGCTTGATGCGAGAGGCGCTGATCGCCTCTTGTTGGAAGCGCGTGACGATCTCGCCCTTGTGCGCGTACTCCGCGCGCAGCACCTTGAGCGCGATGCGCTTTTCGATCGCTGAGTGCTCGGCCAGGTAGACCTGCCCCATGCCGCCTTCCCCGAGCAACCTGATGACCTTGTAACGCCCCGCGACGGTCGTACCGAGCAACGGGTCTGCGGAGGGTTGGGGTTGCATGGCAGACGGCGGCCCGACCGGCCCGTAAGAATCCGAAAGATAACACGGAGTCCGGCGTCAGAAACCCGAATCTGGCCCGCGTTTGCCGGTCTCGGCTTAGCGGTCTGTCTCGGTTTGCCGGTGGGGCCTCGGTTTGCTGGTGGGGGCTCGGTTTGCTGGTGGGGCCCCAGCCCCACCTTCCCTAACCCCACTTTCCCCAACCCCACTTTCGCCTGCCGCACCTTCTTCTCGTCTCTTTGTCTCTCGTTTTGCTCTCGACCATGTCTACTGGATCCGTTCGGCCCCACCTCTGGTAGCGTCGCGATCCCCCAAATGATTGTCGTGATGGAGCCCGACGCCAGCGCGCAAGCGGTGGAAAGCGTTATTTCGTTTCTAGTGAACGCCGGCTTCGACGTGCACCGCTCGAGCGGCACCACGACGACAATTCTCGGCGTGGTCGGCGACCTCACGAAAAACGACGTGTCCGTAGTCAGCGAGTTTCCCGGGGTTTCGCAGGTCGTGCGCGTAAGCGAGCAGTTCCGCCTCGCTTCGCGCCGCTTTCGCCAACAGTCCACTGTCATCGAAGGCCCGTGGGGCAGCATCGGTGGAGACAAACCTTGGATCGCGCTCGAGGCGGTCGGGCCGGTAAATGCTCCCAGCGTCGTGATCGCGCCAGGAGCGAGTGAGCCACCGCCCCCGTCACGCGACCTGCCTTACGAAGTGCGTGCCGGTCGCCCGTTTGACGCAGCCGTCACGCGCTCACCGCGCGCGGTCGACACCATCGGCGCGTTGGTCTGCCTCTCGGTGCACGCCCAGCCGAGCGACCAACGTTTCGCCGTACATTTCGTGGAACGGGGACCGAGCTGGGGTGCCAACGCCTGGATTGGCGCAGCTGAAAAAGAGCTATCTCGCGGCGGCACCAGCATCGTCTTGCTTGAGGCCGGCGGCGAGTACCCCAACGGGGCCCGCACCCTGGAAATTGCGGCAATCGCGCGCGCAAAGCAGCGAACACATCTGCCGATCGTGGTCGATGTGCCAAGCATCGCCCAGCGAGCGCGCTATGTAGAATCAGTCGCTTGCGCTGCGATTGCTGCGGGCGCCGACGGCGTGATCTTACGCGCCTGGATTGGCGCAGCCGGCGAGGTGCCACGCGTCCCGGCCACGCTGAGTTGGCGTGACGCGGTAGCGCTGGCCGAAAAGCTGCGGGCCATCGGGCAGGCCATTCGCGGATGAAGCGCGTTGCGATCGTCGGCTTTGGGTTGATCGGGGGCTCGCTCGCTCTCGCGCTACGCCGAGGCGGCGAGGTCCACGTCACGGCCATCGACCGAGCTCCGGTTCTGGCGCGCGCCGAAGCAAGAAACGCCGCCGATGAACACCTGCCGCTAGAAGAAGCGGAGGCGCTGAAAACAGCGCTCGAGCGCTCGGACCTCACCGTGCTGGCGGTGCCCGTGAGCACCATCGTCCAGCTCATCCCGTGGAGCCTCACACACGCGCCCGTCGTCACCGACTGCGGTTCCACCAAGCGCGAGATCGCCCAGGTTGCTGCGGAGCAGGCGCGGGGTCCGTATTTCGTGCCGGGGCACCCGATGGCTGGTCTCCCAGGCGGGGGCGTGGAGAACGCTCGCGGTGATCTGTTCGAGGGCCGCGCCTGGATCGTGTGCCCTGAGCGCGCGAATGCGGCCGCGCGCTCCGCCGTCGCCGAGATGGTGGCCCTCACTGGCGCGCGCTTGGTCGAGCTGACGCCAGAGGCTCACGATCGCGCCGTAGCCTTGACCAGCCACCTGCCGCAGCTGCTAGCGAGCACGCTGCTCACCCTCGCCGACGACCAAAACGCGCGCATTGCCATGGGCCCCGCCTTCGAGCGAGCAACGCGCGGCGCGGGCGGGCTCGAGTCGATGTGGAGCGATATTTTCGAGACCAACGCCGACGAGGTAGCGCGCGCCGCCGAGGCGCTGAGCCAAGAGCTGAGCAAGGTCGCCATCGGCCTGCGCCGCTCGCCGCCGGACACCCAGGCAGCGCTGGCCTTGCTAGCGCGTGCCCGCACCCGGCGCGCCCAAAGCTAGCTCTTCAAGCGCCCGTGCAGACTGGCAGGGATGTTGCTAGCCTATCGGCAAGTGTCGAAGGTGACCCGCCGCTTGTTGTGGATGTTCGCCGGCTGTTTCGCAGCCGCCTGCAACCTCAATCCGCAACCGATTCTACCGGGCGCGGGCGCCGAGTCACCGGGCATGAGCCAAAGCGGAGCCGGGGGCGGTCCGAGCGCCAGCGGCGGCGGCAACGTCGGCGGTTCCATCCCGCTCACCACCGGCGGGGCGAATTCCGGCGATAACGGCGCGGGCAAGGCGGCGCTCGGGGGTCTCGACAGCGGCGCCGGGGCCGGACCGAGCGCACCAAGTGCAGGCGGCGCGGCGGAAGAAGGCGGCGCGGCGGAAGAAGGCGGCGCCGCCGGTGCAGCCGGCAATGGCCTAGTTGCAAACGGCGGCCACCCTTAAAACAGGCTAGAGGCCGAACCACCGACCGGATCAATCGATCCGGCTATGTGCCAACGTGTGCCAATTCTCTGATCGCGCGGCGGAGCGCCGCGTCCGAGCTCGCCGAGTGATTTGCGCGACCGTACGAAATACGGGCGTGGCGCGCGTCGTGCAGACACTATTTTTCGGATGTTCTCGCGCTGGCTTCGCCTGGGGCTCGTGTTCTCGGCCCTTCTTGGGCTGGGCTCGTGTGACCTCAACCCCCAGCCAGACCTGCCGGGAAACCGGAACCTCACCGGAACGCCGTCAGTACCCACCACCGGACCTGGCGCAGGTGGCGGCAATGCCGGCGGTGGCGGCGCCGGCAACATCGCCGTCGGTCCCGGCGGTGGCACAGGCGGCGCAAGCACCATCACGAGTCCGCCCGGCAGTGCAGGCAGCGCGACTGGAGGCACCGGAACCGGAACCGATGCACCCGCGGCGGGAGCCGGAGGGGCGGCAGCCGGCGGCGAAGGACCCGCAGGCGGGCAAGACGGCGGCGGTGCCGGCGACGGTGCCGTGGGCGGCCAAGGCGGCGCCGGCGGCGCGCCCTAACCACCCCGTGCGAGGCGCCAGGGCCTCAACCAGCGGCCGGACGCGTCAGGTACTGATCCATCACGTTCGAAATCAAGTCAGCCAGAATGCCGTCGGCGACGCGCAAGCGACGGCTCAGCTCGCGCGCCAAGTTCAAGATGATGATCGCGTAACTTCGTAGGTCGTGGCGGTAGAGCGCGTCCAGATCGGCCGACGAGACGCGCAGCAAGCGACTCGGCGCGAGGGCGCGCACCGTGGCAGAGCGCGGCTGAATGTCGACGATACTCATTTCGCCGAACCAATCGCCGGGCCCGAGCACCGCGACGCGCGCCTCGACGCTGCGCTTGCTCTTTTTCAAGACCTCGACCTCGCCGTTGATGACGACGAACATGGCGTTGGCGTCTTCGCCCTCGCGGAACAGTGTAGCTCCGGCTGGTGGGGTTTCGACGGTGAGCAGCGTCGCCAGGTATTCGAGCACGTCGTCACTGAGCGCACCGAACAGCCCGATGTTTCGAAGCTCGGCTGGGCCGATCGGCTTGGCGGTGTCGCTACTCATCACCCCGGATCACTACTACGGATGAACTCACTCGTCGAAATACAGGGGCGGTCGACTCGCGCAAAAGCTCGCGATATGGCCCAGAGAATCGCTCGAAATGGCCACGAAGGCCACACCCATTCCCGGAGGCGTATCGCCCGACGCAGCGCGGGTCCAGCGCACGACGCCCTCCGCATTGACGACGTGCCCGTCGGGCAGGACGAAGTAGAGCGAAACCACCGTACCCGGCGCGGCAGGTTCGTAGGTCGCCACGAACACGCCGCCCGTCGAGACGTCGAGCGAAAGACCGGTGTAGATGTTGGACTCCGAAGTGAGCCCAATCTCGACTTCGACGAAGACGCGCTTGTTCGCATGCGAACGCCGCTCGCTGCCTGCGAAGCCTGAAGGCCGCTGCTGCCGACCCGTTGGCGACGGGGCGCGTGGAAAGCCTGCCATACCGCGCAGCTCGAGTTGTTGTGCGTCGGACAGACCCCCGACCGGCAAGCGGGCTCGTCGCTGCCGCAGCGAGTGCTGCAAGACCGGGTAAAGCAGCGCCAAGGTGCGCGCGATGGAGGTCGCGACGATGTCGAGCTCGGGATGCGTTTGGCAGAGCGCGCTGACGTCGACCAGAACGCGCTGCAGAGACTCGGCGGCGCCGTGGATGAAACTGGCGGCGGCTTCCTCGGTGGGCGAGGCTGCTTCCGCGTTGTAAAGCGCGCTCGACGCCGCGGCGGTGTCCTCCACGGCGCGCTCGACCCGAAAATCCGCGATGCCGGCGGTTTGCAGCGAAAGCAGCGCTGTGGCTAGCGCCTCCCTCCCCTGTCTAGCGGCAGCGGCGGTGGCGCTCGCAGTCACAGCGTCTTGTGGAAGACGACACGAGGACGCGCAGGGCCAGCGTAGTCCTCGATATTGGAGACGCTCCAACCCGTCGCGCGATGAAAGGCGATCGAACCCTCGTTACCCGTTGTCGTGATCGCCTTGAGACGAGTGCAGCCCGCAGCCCGCGAGTCCTCTTCGAAGGTCTGGTACAGGACCTTACCGACGCCGCGGCGTCGATAGTCGGGGTGAATACCGACGAGGTGCACGTAACCCGTCTTCGGCGGACCCGGCGCGACGAAGCCGAGCAGGAAGCCGACCAGAATGCCGTCGTGCTCGACGACACGCGCCATTGCCCCAAGCTCGTAGAAGAAGATCGGATGAGCGAGCGCCGTCGTTGGCCCACCCCACCAGCGATCGATGATCTGTACGATGTGATCGTAGTCCTGCTTACCGAGGGGGCGGGTGATCATGGGACTGTAGCGACGGGCTCCGAGAGGAGATTCCAGCGTAACATGTGATTTTCGACTCAGGATGGGAAGTGGCGTAAAACATATCGCGTCATGAAACGAACCATCCTGGCCCCCTCGATTCTGAGCGCCGACCTTGGACGGCTGGCCGAAGAGGTGCGCGAAGTCGAAGCTCTTGGCGCCGAGTACATCCATGTTGACGTTATGGATGGCCGTTTCGTTCCTAACATTACGCTAGGGCCACCCGTCGTGAAGGCCGTTCGCGCTGCCACCAAAGCGGTCGTCGACTGCCACCTGATGATCGTCGAGCCCGAGCGGTACGTGGCGGAATTCGCCAATGCCGGCGCGGACATCATCAGCGTTCACGTCGAAGCGTCCCCGCATTTGCAGCGGACGCTCCACGCCATTCGCGCGCTGGGAAAGCGCGCCGGCGTGGTGCTCAACCCCCACACGCCCGAGGAAGCCATTCGCTACGTCATCGACGACGTGGACCTGGTCCTCGTCATGAGTGTGAACCCGGGCTTCGGCGGTCAAAGCTTTCTGCCGCTAGTGCTGCCGAAGTTGCGAGCGCTGCGAAAAATGATCGACGCCAGCGGGCGAGCGATCGATTTGGAAATTGACGGCGGAATCGGGCCAGAAAACGCGGGCTTGGTGACCAGCGCCGGAGCGACCGTGCTCGTAGCCGGCAGTGCGATTTTCGGGCAGAAAGACCGCGGCGCCGCCATGCGGCAAATACGTAGTGCGGCCGCCGGATGAGGCAAGCCGTGAGGCATGCCGCGGTAGCGCTCTTGGGCGTCAGCTGTGCGCCAGCCGGAGTGCCCCTTGAAGCCCCGCCCGTAGCATCGACAATCAGCCGCCACACGGCAACCTCGGCTTCAGCCTCGCCCACGGCCGGGCCGATGCCGGAATCAAGCGACGAGGCCAATCTACAGAAACGCCTCACCAGCGCGCTCGCTTACGTTTCGGAGGTCCGCCAGCTGCCGGCGCTCTCACCGGTTCAGGGCCGCCTGATCAGCCGCCCCGAAATCGCGAAATACCTCACCGCGCAGCTCGACGCGGAGACGCCGATCGACGTCATCCAGGCGACTGAGGCGCTGCTTTGGGGCTTCGGAACGGTCGACTTCGACTTCGACTTCCGCGCCAGCGTTATCGGTCTCATGACCTCGCAGCTGCTCGGCTTCTACGACCCGAAACAAAAGACCTTCTTCGTGGGCGGCGATCTCAAGGGCGACGAGGCCGACATCACCCTGTGGCACGAGCTCGTTCACGCGTTGCAAGACCAACACTACGATCTAACGCACCTGTCAGACTGGCAGCCAGATATGGGTGACAGCCAGGCCGCGGTCCACGCCCTGGCCGAGGGCGACGCCACCAGCGCCATGCTCGATGCCATGCTCAAGCCGCGCGGTGCAACGGCGCTCGAGGTACCCGATGGCTTGATGCGCGCCCAAAGCGTGCTCGGAAGCGCGGCGTTGACCGCGCCGCCGGTGCTCGTACGCTCCCTGCTCGCCCCGTACGTCGACGGGCTTTCGTTCACCAACTACTTGCGGCGCCGTGGCGGGTTCGCGGCCGTCGACGCTGCTTGGCAGGCGCCACCAACTAGCACCGAACAACTGCTTCACCCCGAGAAGTTCCTGGCACACGAGCTGCCGCTGGTCGTGCCCTTGCCGCCTCCGCCAGCTAGCGCGCCGGAGCTAAGTGAGCGCTTCCACGACGTGATGGGCGAACAGACGCTTCGACTTCTGTTGGAAGAATGGCTGCCGGCTCGCACCGCGGCAGCCGCGGCAGCCGATTGGGGCGGCGATCGGCTGAGCGTCTTCGCCGACGACGCTCGAAAGCGCTGGGCGATCGGCTGGCACCTGCGCTTCGACTCGCCCGCGGCCGCTGAGCGCGCGTTTGCGGCCTTGGTGCGCTCCGCCCCGCTGACGGAACGTGGGGCGGGACGACATTTGGACGATCTGCCCAAGTCCTCGCACCCGGGCGCCAAAGTGTGTCGCGAGAGGCACACCCAGGGTCCCATTGCCCTGGTCAGGCGTAGTGTGGATCTGGCTATCGCGATCGGGCCGTTCGTTCGCAACCAAACGCCGGTCGCCGCTGACCCGGGTTGCGGAGCCGCGCTGGCCTGGGCGACAAAAATCGCAAATCACTAAATTTACCGTAGTTTATTGGTGATCAGCCGCTCGAACTCGAGGGGATGGCCGGCCGAATCTGGGGTCCATCTGACCCGGAGTTGGGTAGCAACTGACCTCAATGTCGCGATCCTGGACGCTCGAGCCAATGGAGAGTCGCGCAGTTGGAGCAAATCTGTCGCTGGCATGAAACCTGCTTAGCCTCTGATACGTAACATCGGAGAGCATCCAGTGGCAGACCGGACCAACAGCAACAAGACCCAAGGACGAGTTAGCCGCGCGGCTACGGTCGTTGCGTCCTCAGCTGCAGTCGGCGCCTCTTGGATGGCCCTAGTGGCAGCAACGACTATCGGCCTAGGGCACCTCGAGCGAGTTCGCGCCCAGGTATCGGCAGATACAGCGACGCTGGGTTCCGGCAGCTATCGGCTAGTCGTGCAGTCTTACGCTCGCGAAAGCGTGGCATCGGGCAACGTGCCGGGTTCACGGCAAAAACCGCTGGCTTCGGCGCAGCGCTCGGTCACGGCCGAAGAGCTTTCGCGTGGCGTGGCCATCGACGTGCTCCGCGTCGGCGAGACGCTCGATCCGTCGCAAGTCATCGTAGCTTGGCTGGAGCGGGGCGAAGCCAATCTGGAGTTCGATGGCGCCGAGGCGCGCCCCAGCGCCCACGCCTTGTACGGCGCGTCCGAGTCGCGCGAGTTGGGCTCCGCGCGCGTCGTGCTCAAGCCGCAGGTCTGAAGCCCGGACGGCTCCGAGCCTGCTGGACGCTCGTCCGCGGCCAAGTGTCCGTGTCCGCCGCCACTCGAAGCTCAGGCAGCGCGCTGCTCACGCGGAGCTCGCGCTAGCTCGCGAACTTCGCGCAAGAACTCGCGGCGTTCGTCCGGCGTAAAAGCCTGTTTGCCGAAGCGCGCGAGCAGATAGCGCTCTGTCAGTCGCAAGGTCGCTTCGGCTATTGGATGACCCAGCGCTACCAGACCCCGGGCGTGCGTGAGCGGCGGGGTGCCGCTCGGGCGCGGCGCGCCGCGCTGCAAAAGCGTCGCATCGAGCGCTCGGTAGAGCTCGGCCGTTTCACGTTGGCGAGCTTCGACCTCGTTCGGCGGCGTCGCCTTGGGTCGAGGTTTGCCGCGACGGCGAAACCAGTACACCCCCGCAGCGGCAACCAGCAGCAGCCCCGTCAGGCTGAAAAACGCGCGCCGCGGCGACGCCAGCATGGTCGACGCCACCCGGCTCTTCGTCTTGAGCTCGCCGTAGCGGTCGCGCACGGCGCGCAGCAAGCTGACCTGTTGGCGCATATCGTAGCCCACGACGTTGCGGTCCCAGCGCTGGGCGGCGGCTTCCACCATGTCGCGGACGAACGCCAAAACGCCGGTGATCTCGCTCTGTGGCGCGGCGTCCGCGGGCGGCGTGGGATCGAAGCGCACGAAGCCCTTTCCGTCGACGTAGACCTCGACCCACGAATGCGCATCGCCCTGGCGCACGGCATAATAGTGACCAAAGCGATTGTAGGTGCCGCCGATGAAGCCATTGACGTTGCGCGTCGGCACGCCCTGCGTTCGCAACATCACGGCCATCGCCGTCGAGTAGAACTCGCAGTGCCCACGCTTCGAAACGAACAAAAAGTCGTCGAGCGGGTTCTTGGCCGCACCCGAGGGAGATTCGAGATCGTAGCGGAAGCCCTTGCGCAGCGCCGCTTCGACACGCTTGGCGCGCTTCTCGGTGTCGACCTCACTACCAATCCAGGACTTGGCAAGCTCCGCCACGCGCGGCGGCAAATCCGAGGGCAGCGCCAAATAGCGGGCACGCGCGGCACTGTCCAGCGGCTGCGCCGGATTCTCGCTGCCGTCGGCGAGCGCCACTTCGTAACGCAAACCGCCCTCGCCCGAGGTGCGATAAGTGAGCTGCCCTTCTTGACCGACATATAGGGTAGGAATGGCGCCGGGGACGACGTTGGTCGGTGTCAACAAGGTCACGCCGACCGCGTCTGGGGGCAGAAAAACGACGCTCGGATCGATCGCTTCGAGGTCGATGCGCAGCTTTCTGTCGCGCACAGGATCAGGCCAACGGCGAATTCGCACACTGTTGCCGATTTGCTCCGCTCGCAGCTGCATCGGCGGTGTGGTGCGCGACCACGAATGGCCGTTGTAGCGATCGAAAGCCGCGCCGCGCAGGTAAAGCGCCAGCCTGACTGGAGGATCCGCGGGCAAATTGGGGTGCTCGACGCGCATCACAATCGTCGGATCGGCGCGCAGCCTGCCGACTCCGCCAAGGTCCACGCGGTCGGAGAAGCCCACCACGCGCTCGCGATGATCTTGCCCCAGCAGCAAGAGCGAAAGGCCCACGCGCGGGAACATCACGAAGACCATGGCCGTGAACAGAAATATCGGAAGCGACAGCAAGCACGTGAACACCAAGAAAGGCCGCCCGATCACGCGCCGGCTGCGCAAAATGCGCGGTACGTCGACCGGCAGCCCCGTGCGATCGCGAGCGCCCTGCCGGTAGTTGCCCTCCACTTCGCGCCGCAGGTGGCTGAGCACCAGCGCCCCCGGCGCAACAATCAAAAACCCGACGAAACACAGGCCATACGACAAGCCACCGCCCAGCACCGTGCCGGCAATCAAGTGCATGAGCGCGAGCACGATGACCTGTTGGTCATGCGCGGCGCCACGCCGCGTAGCCAAGCGCACGACCTGCAGCGCGGCCGCAAACTCGACCGCCAGCGGCAGCAAGCTCTCGCCCGAAAATAACCGCGATGTCTGAAGTGCCAGCAGCGACAGCGGCAGCACGACCGCTATGCGCCGCAGCACACCGTGATCCTGAAAGCGCTGGGGCAAAACCACGGCGACGAGTAGGCCCACCAGAGTCGCGAGCACGAACCAGTGATTCAGCTCGCCGCTAGCCAAGAGCGACAGCAGGCCGAGCGCCGCGAGCGCGTCTGTCATGATCCGATGGATCAGCCCGAACCTCACGCTGAGACCTGCACTTTACCGTGTTTTTCCGCGGACTTACTGGCTTCCGGCAACGGCTCGAGTAATGCCAAAAACCGGAGCAGAGGGTCCGCTCCGACCGAAGCGTTGGCGCGCACGCGCTCGCCAGCGGAGGCAAGCACCGAAACGCCGTCCCCGCGCTTGAGGTGCGCGACCGCGCGCGAGGCAACGTCGCGAATGCGCCGCTCGAAGCGCATCGACCAGTCGTCGTCGGGGGACTCGCCGGGGTGGCTCGAGTCAATGGCAAACGCGACGTCGCGTCGCGTATCGGTCGCGCGCTCGCGCAGCACGCGTTGCTCGGGCAGCGTACTTTTGCGCCAATAAATGTCACGAGGGTCGTCGCCCTCGCGCATCAAGCGCAGCCCGTGAATCTCGTCGCCGCTGCCGCGCCCGAGCGCGCTCTCGCCGCCGGTGCGATCGCCAGACTCGGTCTGGGGCAAGCGCACAGGATCGACAGCAGGATAGATGATGAGCTCGTCGTCTGCGGCGACCTCGCGCGACTTCTCGAACAGGCCGAAGGGAAAGCGCGTGGCCACGCGAAAGCCAACGTGATTGTCGCGCCCGCGTCTGGCCGGAGTGCGACGGTACGCGGCAACCTGCGCCGAACGCGGGCTGATTTTGAGGAAAAAACAGCGCTTGTCAGCCGGTTGTCCTGCTCTCAGGTCTTCGACCTCGATGGCGTAGGACGGCACGCGTTGCTTGTGATTGTAGACCTCGATTTCGACGAGGTGCGGCCTGCCCACTTGGGCGCGCGGCGGTAAGCGACGCGTCACCGTCAGGTGCCGCAGGCTCAGCTCGCTCAGCACGCCTGACACGATGATCAGCGAGAGCAGCATGCCGAGCAGCAGGTACAGCAAGTTGTTGCCCGTGTTGATGGCCGCTACGCCGACGCCAAACGTGATGAAGATGAAGTATTTGCCTTCGCGCGTGAGCTTGAGCCGGCGGGGCCACTTGCCCCAAAAGCCACGGTGCAAGCCGGCTTGCAGCTTCTGGCGCGGCCTGGCGCTGGGTTGCTTGAGCGGGGGCGGGACCGCGGGCGCGGTGGATTTCGCCTTCGAGAGCGGCGGCTGCGGCACCCCTGGCTTTTCCACGATTTAGAGGGGGACTGGCACGCGCGCGACGACGTCTCGCACGGCTGACTCGGACTCTTCACGCGACGGAGCGTAGCCTTCGGCGTGCGCCGCCAGCCGCACGCGATGCGAAAGCACCGGTATGGCCAGACCATGAATATCGTCGGCGATGCAGTAGTCGCGACCGCCGAGCAGCGCCCGCGCGCGCGCGGCATGCGCCAGGTTCATGCCAGCTCGAGTGGACGCGCCCAAAGATAGCGTCGGGCTCGTGCGCGTCGCCGTAATCAAAGCCTGCAAGTAGGCGCCGAGCGCCCCGTCCATCGAGACGCGATCGACCTCGCGCTGGAGCGAGACCAGCGATTGTGGATCGAGCACCGGAGTCACCAGTTTCACCCGGTCGACATTGGGATCGAGCATCAGGCGCGTCTCGATGTGGGCGGGCGGATAGCCGATGTGAATCCGCATCAGAAAGCGATCGAGCTGCGATTCTGGAAGCGGGAAGGTTCCCGCGAAATCAGTGGGATTCTGCGTTGCGACCACCAGAAACGGCTCTGGCAACGGCAACGTTCGACCGTCGATCGACACCTGCTCGTCGCTCATCGCCTCGAGTAACGCCGATTGCGTGCGCGGACTGGCGCGGTTGATTTCGTCCGCGAGCAACACGTTCGCAAACACCGGGCCCTGCCGCAGCACGAATTCGGACGTGCGCTGATCGAAAATCACGACGCCAACCACGTCACTCGGCAGCAGATCGCTCGTGAATTGGACGCGACGCATCTCGCCGCCAACCGCTCGTGCCAGCGCGCGAGCCAGCGTGGTCTTGCCAACGCCAGGCACGTCCTCGATCAAAATATGGCCGCGCGCGAGCAGAGCCACTAGCGCGAGCTCGACCACCTCCGCCTTGCCCTCGAGCGCGCTCTCGACCGCGCTCCGAAGCTCAGCCACGCGCGGGGCGTGCTCCGTCGGCAGCGCCAAGACAGACGACGACATATGAGCGGCATCGTAGCACCAAGTCAGCGCCCGTGACGAAAGCCGAAAAGCGCCTCCGCCACGGCCGTCTGGGCGCAAAGGCCGCCCAGGGGCGGTGCCGACACGCGAACCCGCCTCGGCTGACTTTACGGCTCTTGCCAGGGCCCGCGTCCAGTGGTCACCTGGGCGCGATGCAGGTCTCGCGCATCGAGGTGCGCGCTGTAACGCGGCGTTTTGGAGCTACGCTCGCACTTCGCCAGGTCTCCACGTCTTTCGAGGCTGGGACCCTCACGTTCCTCGAAGGCCCGAACGGAGCCGGCAAAAGCACGCTCTTGGCCATCGTGGGCACCGTCTTGCGACCGAGCTCAGGCAGCGTCTGGTACGAGCCGTTCGGGGACGATCAAGCCCAGGCGCGGCGCCACATCGGCTGGGTCGCGCACGAGTCGCATTGCTATCGAGAGCTGTCCGGGCGTCGCAACGTCGAGCTCGTGGCGCAGATTCACGGCGTGCCCAACGCGCCAATGCAAGTTGAACGCGTGGTGGCGCGCGTCGGCGCCGAAGCCTTCGCAGACCGACCGGTCGGAACGCTGTCTCGCGGCCAACGCCAGCGCATCGCTTTGGCGCGTTCGCTCGTTCACGACCCGGGCGTGCTTCTGCTCGACGAGCCGTGGACGGGCCTGGACGTAGCGAGCGTGGATCGGCTCGAGGCGGTGATCCGCGAAGAGGTGGCGCGCGGCTCGCTGGTCGTCGCCGTCACGCACGGCCCCGGAACGGCCGAGCGTTTGGGCGCGCGGCGGCTACGCATTGAAGGCGGCCGCGTCATCACTTAGGCCCGCGGGCCGTTTTGCGCTCGACATTATTGAGCGGACTTACATGTTTGGTGCCGAAGCAGCCAGTCGGCGGTCACTTCGCACCCGTTGGCGCCTGCCGCCACGACCTCCAGCACATCGACGATGCCCAGCCGCGCCAACTCCGCGGCGTTCGTCCCCGAGCTCTGGTCTGGCTGGCGGGACGCCGATAGCAACACGGCGTCGGGCGCCCGCGGCATGGCCCTCAGAGTCGCCGTTAGGTCGTGGAGTACGCCCAACGAGTCCGGGGCAACCAACAACCAAACACTCGGCTCGAACGCTAGCGCGAGATCAACATTGGCGACGCCGACTCCCAATGGCGAGAACACACCGCCAGCAAGCTCTACCAACGAAACGTCGGGGTTGCTTTTCGCTTCTTGCGAACGGACCCAGGTGGCGATCTCCATACGGTCGAGCACCACGCTCTGTTCGCGCGCTGCCAGATGGGGAGAGACGGCCGCCCGAAAACGCCAGCTGGATAGCACCGCCTGGTGCCCGGCTGCGGTCGCGATGATACCGGCGTCGCCCAGCTCGCCGGGTGCAACCCCACTCTCGATGGGCTTCAATGCCAGCACTGACCGGAGGCCCCGCCCGCGCAAAGCGCGCCCGAGGCAGGCGGTGACGTAGGTCTTGCCAACATCGGTGCCGGTTCCCAAGATCACGACGCGCATGCAGCCTCCAGAGCTTCGACGAGGCGTGGCACCGCGTCGTCAGGCCAATCTGCGTGCACCGTGAGCCGAAGCCGAGCGCTGCCCGCGGGCACCGTCGGCGGTCTGATCGCCTGAACCAAGATACCGCGGGTCCGCAGCTCCTTCATGGCGGTCACAGCTCGCTCGTTGGAACCCAGCAGCACGGGCACAATGGGCCGGCTTCCTTCGCAGAGCGCGGACGCGGGCAGTAAGCCTTTGGAGACCAGGGCGGTTCGTAGCTCCGCCGACCTGGCTTCGAGTCGCGCCCTGGCCGAGTCGGCAGCTCTCGCAAGCTTGGTCTGCGCGAGGGTCACTCTGCAGAGGAGCGGGGAAGGGGCCGTCGAGAACACGAACGACCGAGCACGATTCCAGAGCCACGTTCGAAGGTCCTCCGAGCAAGCGATCACCCCACCAACCGAGCCTACCGCCTTCCCGAGCCCAGCCACCAGCACCTCCACGGGCACTCGAAGCATCGCGGCGAGTCCGCCACCCGACGGTCCGAGCACACCCAGCGAGTGCGCCTCGTCCAGCACCAGGCCCGCCTCGAAACGGTCGCAGAGGGCGCGGAGCGCAACGAGATCGGGGCTGTCCCCATCCATGCTGAACAAGCCCTCCGTCACCACCCAGGCAGGAGCGCTCGAGGAGCGCTGCCTCAACGCCGCCTCGACCGCACTCAGATCCAAATGCGGCGTGACCACCACCCGCGCTCGCGCCAGACGGCACCCATCCACAATGGAAGCGTGGTTCAGAGCATCCGAGACGATGAGAGACTCTGACTCGACCAAGGCCGGGATGAGCCCCACGTTCGCCGCGAAGGCACTGGTCGTAAGCAGGCTGGCTTCGGTTCCCAACCATTCGGCGAGCTCGGCTTCGAGGGCCAGATGCTCTGCGCAGGTGCCTTGGACCAAGCGAGCGGCCGCGGCTCCGGGGCTAGTGCCCTGCAAGCTGTCCAAAGTTTCACGTGAAACAGGCGCTCGTCCGAGGCCGAGGTAGTCGTTTGAACAGGCATCCAACCAGACCCCGCCGGACAGTGGTGGAGCGCCGATTCGCACCTCGGAGTCGCGCGGTTCGCGGAGCAGGCCGGCTCCCGCTAGCTGAGCCAACCGCGCTCGGACCCAATCGTGCATCCGCACTCCGATAGCGACGCCGGAGCCCGGCGTCGAGCCCGGTTAGTTGGAGGGCGACAGGTTGCGGTCCTACTCGCGGCGCAGCCCGAAGGATTCATCTCATCTTTTGGCTGCCGACCTGCAGCCTGAATCGCAGAAGCTTTCGTAGCGGAACCAGGCCACCGCGTCCGAGCGATTTTTTCATACCGGGAGCAGAAGGGCAGAAGGCGAGCGCTAGGGCTCGCACTGCTACCGGCGAGCCCCGTTTCGCGATTGCGCGCCCCAAGTGCGGCGAGCCATCTGGACCTTCTGAATCTACGGAAGAAACTCGTGCGACTTGGGCTCTACGCGCCTCGAAAAGTCAGCTCGAACACGAACTGCCTTTCGAAGCTCCACGCCGGTGAGACAGAGGCGATGCGCCCGCCGTCCGTTTCCTTGCATTGGAGCGCCGGTCCGCCGCCGTCTCCGACTCGGAAGAAACTCGTGTAGCGTGGGGCCCTTCGTGTCTCGAAAAGTCAGTTCGAACATGAACTGACTTTCGAAGCTCTAACCCCCCGGCCGGGAAGGGGCCGTGCGCCCGCCGTCCGTTTTCGTTGCATAAGAGCGCCAGTCCTCCGCCATCTCCGACTTCCTGTTAAATCACGATCTCGCATTCGAGGTGCCGGCTGACCCGGATCCGACGCGGCTCGAAAGGGCAAAGCGAGATGGGATGAATCATTGAGCCGCCCCCCGTTTGTCGGGGCGCGGCCCGGGTTGCCTCCGTCCTGATCGTTCAGGGCGGAGCCGAGATTCAGTCGTTCGGCGCCGCGACTGAGACGCGGCATGCGCTGGCGCCGGCGGCAGCCCGAACCCCAAGAATTCTCGCCTCGCGAACCTCTTCCTCGCTGTCGCATACGACCCGAATCGCGTTCAGATTGGGGCGTACGGTTTTGCCGAGAGACGTTACGGAAGCTTCTGCGAGTTGGGCTGCGGCGCTGCAGTCCAGGCGAAGCTGTGGTGAACCCTCAGCCGCATGCCAAGTAGCGAGGTCCCAAGCCAGCCAGAGCGACTCAGTTTCACGTGAAACATAAGTATTCTTCGTTCTTAATGCTATTTCATTAGTTATTTCAAACAATTACATTGGATTTGACCGCACCTGTGGCGGCACATTAAGAATCTTGATTCCTTTTAAGTATCAAGACTTGGTTGCTCGGGCGGCGAATCCATCGCCAACCGAGTCACGGGGTGGCATGATTGGGACGACTTATTCTCTATGAGGCGTTCCACGCAGCTGCCAGCTCCGAGCCGCGGAGCCTACGACCGTTCTCTGAGCCGACCGGAACGCGATGCTCAGCATCGTGAACGACTGCTGCTCGCTACTGCGGAGGTGCTCGAACAAGGACCGGCGACGGTCGCGCGTATCGTGGAGCATGCCGGCGTTGGTCGCAGCACCTTCTACGAGTTTTTCGATAGCCCGGAGCACGTGCTGGAGCACATCGAGCAACGCGTGCTGCGCGCGCTCGAGACGGCTCTCGAGCGCGCGTTCACCGAATCGCGCACGCCGCTTGAACGGGTTCGGGCACTGACGCGCGCCTGGATTTTCGAGCTAGAAGCACGGCCCGCAGAGGCGCGCATTGCGCTGCGCGTGCACACCGGTGGCGAGTTGCTGTCTCCAGCGGGTAAGCTGCTACATCGAATGCTCGAGCGGACCGCTCAGGCGGCGCGATTGGGCGCCGTGGGTTGGTTCAACGCAGCAGACGACCTCAGCTTGTTGGCCGTGGCTGCCGCGGTGGAAGTGCTGAGTCGCCGGCACCTCGGCGACGCGCCGTTGCGCGAGCCACAGCGGGCGCTCGCAGAGCTCGTCACCAAGCTGCTGCGCTGATCGTGCGCACACGGACCGTAGCCGAAGCCGAACCGCTCGACGATTCGGACGGGTAGAAGCTGTGGGATGCCTGTGGAGAATCTGCGCAGCAGTTGCGCAGAAGCTCTATTCGTCGGCGTAGAAATGCGCGCGACGCACGAAGGATCACTCTCGCCATTTCCATGCGTGCTCCATGGTGCTACGGTCGCAGCCGAATGGCAGGCAGCCCGGTCGAGCTCAAGGTGGGGGGCCAGACGTACCGCGTCGTCGCCTCCGCCGAAGAAACGGAGCTCAAGCGTCTGGCCGATCTCGTGGATGCGCGTCTGCGCAGTATGAGCGCACCAGGCCGGCCGATCTCGCCGCAAGCGCTGTTGCTCGCCGCTATTTCGCTCGCCCACGATCTCGAAGAAGAGAAGCGCAAGCGCACGCAGCTCGAGGCTCGCTCGAAGGAGATGCTGAGGAGCGTTCTGGCGCGCATCGACGCCGCCATCGAAGCCAGCGACGAGAAAGCCGACGCGGACGCGGAGCCGAGTGATGCGCCACCTCCGCTCGAGCTCTTGAACGACGAATTCGAGCTCTGAACCAGCGGCTGGGCTAGAGCCCGCCGTCCACGCGATGCTCGATCGGCGGCAGCGGCGGCAACTCGAGGACCACCCGCCACTTGCCATCTTCGCGCACGCATTTCACGTGGTCGACAGTCGTGTTTTCCGCGGTAACGCTGACCTCGGCCCAGTCTCCGTCGATGCGAGCCTCGTAGCGCTGCGGCTTGTGGTTGAGGCTAAAGCGGGACGGAGGCAGCATCTCTTCGGGAGCGATCTCGCGACCCGCGACGTCGCTGGCTCGCTTGGCGCGCTCCGCGAGATTGCGTCGTGCGTCGCTCCACAGCAGCTCGTAGGCCGCGCGCGCCGCTTTGCGGTCGCCGTGCACCCGCTGCAGGCGTGTGACGAGCTCAGCCACCACGCGGTCCGGTTCGCCGTCGCTCGCCTCCTCCTCGCAGCCTACGAGCGCGAGCAGGGCGCAAACGGCGAGCCAGGCTGAGCTACGATTCATCGCGGGAGCCGCAGGCTAACAGTCGGCATGCGGGCTGCAAATGCGTCCGGAAGTTGGCCCCCTAGAAGCTCGCCCCGCTACGATTTCACGCGAGCATGTCCGCCCGACTTTTAGCTGCCAAAAACGCCTCTTTTGCCGACTTGGGTCGCACGCCAAGCCAGCTGCAACTGGTGCGCAAGGGCGATCCGGATTGCGTGCTGGTGGCCGGGGACAACCTCGAGGCGCTACGCCTGTTGGAAGAGCGGCCGACACGCTTTGCTCTAGCCTATTTGGATCCGCCGTTTCTAACCGGCCGCGAGCATGCGCTGGTCGAGAGAAAGCGGGGCAAGCACGGGCAAATCGTACGCACCATGAAGCCCGCTTTCGACGACCGCTGGGAGTCGCTCGACCACTATTTGGATGCCCTGCAGCCGCGCATCGCCGCCGCCCGCGACTTACTGATGCCCGAAGGCTGTTTGGTGCTGCACGTCGACCCCAAGACCAGCCACTACCTGAAGGTAGCGTGCGACCGGATCTTCGGGCGGGAGTGCTTCGCCAGTGAGATAATTTGGCGTTATCGCCGCTGGCCCGCCAAGACCCCGAATTTCCAGCGGGTTCACGACGTGCTGCTCCGCTACGTGAAAGATCCGAGTGTGGCGCCGCGTTTTCAGCAGCTTTACGAGCCGCTCGCCGCGTCGACGCTGGCGACTTGGGGTACCAAGAAGCAGCGCGCGGTCGTGGACGGCGACGGACGCCGCACGCGCTCGAGTGTGACGACCGAGACGACGCCCGGAGCGCCGCTTGGCGACGTTTGGGAGATCGGCATCGTGGCGCCGGTCGCCAAAGAACGCACTGGCTACCCGACGCAGAAACCGGAAGCACTGATGTCACGCCTGATCGAGAGCTGCACGTTGCCGGGCGACTGGGTGCTCGACGGCTACGCAGGGAGCGGCACCACCGCCGCTGCGGCTCGCAAGCTTGGCCGCGCCGCGCTATCGATCGACGAAAGCGCGCGAGCTCTGCAGGTCGCGCGGCGCCGGCTCAAGCTGGCGGGATTTCCGGCACTTGAGCTGCGCGTCGCTGAGCCAGATTCGGCTACAGCCAGCGCGCCGACGACCCGCGTCGTGGCCTGATACGATCAGCGCGTGCCGCTTTCGCCGGCTTTGGGCGTCTCGGCGCCGGCGGGTGCCGGCGTGCTACTCGGTGACGGCGCCAAGGGGCGCGGAGCAGCATCGGCCGGGGCGAACATCGCATCCGGCAAGGTGTCGAGCAGCTGAGCATCCAAGGCCTTGAGGCTCTGCTTGCGCAGCTGGGCCAACAGATCGTGACGCGCGGCCTCCAGGCGTTCGCGGCTCAGGACCGTGCGAATGGCGGGGGCCTCTTGCGCTACCGTGCGGCTGATGGGCGGTAGGCTGCCGCGCCGCCACACGACCGCGATGCCGGCCTGAACTTTGAGTGGCTCCGGCAGCAGCTGGCCGTCGCTGAGCTTGTCGACGGCCGCGAAAAGCGCTGGATCAACGCGCAGTTGCGGGGTTTCGGTGCTGCCATCGGGGCGCACGAAGCCGAGGTCGCCGTCACGCATTTTGGTGGCGGTGTCGAGCGAGCTGTCGCGAGCAAAGTTGCGCCAACGCGCGGGACCGCCGGCGCCCTGCGCTTCGCTGATGATCTTTTTCGCGAGCTCTTCGTCATTGACCAAAATGCGCCAAATGCGGATGCGGCGCGGGGTCTCGAAGCGATCGCGATGGTCGTCGAAATACTTTTGCACGTCGGCATCGGTGACGGGCTGCTGCTCGGCCGTTTGACGCAAAAGCTCGGCGTCCATGGCGCGCGAATACAGCTCGCGCAAGCGATCCGCCGTGCGCGGCCGCTTGTCGAGCCCGCGCGCGCGCGCCTCAGCCGCACCTTGGAGCTCGGGCGCCAGCAACCGTTCGACCACCGCGTGACGACGAGCAGCGTCGTCCGTCCCCAGCGCGGCCCGTTGAAACGCCGGCACTCGACGGAGGGCGCGCGCCACTGCCGCTGCGTCGGCCGTCTCGGACCCGGCGCTGACCACGGCAGGGCCCGAATCTGCGGCAAATGCGCTGGTGGTGGCCAGCGCCGCCGCCAGGACGGAACTTCGATGCAGCCGCCTCATTTGACGTCGGGAAGCGCCCAACCGAGCTGTTTGAGCACACCGCGCAAGATGCCTTCTTCGTCGCGCGCGCGCTGTTGATAGACGAGAAATTTTTCGTTTTGGCCCTCGACCGCCGCGTCTGCGGAGCGTTCGTAGTTTTCGAGAGTGAGCAGCAAGTGCGGGTGGGCCAAGACGACTTCTTTCGGAACGTTCATACGCGACGCCGCCTC